>Ga0214543_1001444_pt1 | contig 45803 bp, 21 predicted proteins | sample CNSS2metaG_FD_160094 | JGI IMG/M metagenome (GOLD analysis project Ga0214543, IMG submission 160094) | Root nodule microbial communities from cowpea collected in UCLA plant growth center, Los Angeles, California, USA - CNSS2 | ecosystem: Host-associated > Plants > Roots > Nodule | place: USA...
CTCTGCACCTATCCCTTTTTTATTATCACTTTCTGAATTTTTATTTGTTTTCAGAAAACAGGATTTGGCTCAGGATTGCCCATTGTGAATTCCAGGGTTTCTCTGAATTTGAAAATTATTACTTGGAAAATGGGCCTAATTGTTACACATTTTCAAAAATATGGACCTAATTGAGACTAAAAAAAATCTTAGGACCTATTTGAGATTTTTCAACAAAAACATGGACTAAGGAAGTATTTTAACCTAAAAGAAATAACTGAAAATTTTAGTTTTTATTTAATTATGGATGAGTTCAAGAATCTGAAAAAATAATACTTTAGATATGTATGATTTGTTTTGTAATTACAATTATATTAAATTATGTATTAATTTTTATTATATAGTGATAATAATTAAAAATATAAATTTTAAATAATTTTTTTCTCTCCAATATTATTGGATATGTTAATTACAATGTGACTAAGTAAAAGTTTCATAAAAGAAAATGAAATGTTACAGTGGACCCACCGTAAAACAAGTTTCTATGCCTGTTATTACGTGCAAGAATATTTTCAAATATTTTGTTTTATCTATAGACATATCTCCTGAAACATATTTTATATTTCCTTTTAAAATATCTTTCAAGTATTTTAAATTCTATTCTTCTCCTCGTAAACCTAACACATTGTTTCCAGATTTAAGCTCAACTAAATAAAATAAACAATTTAACTTAAAACTACTTAAGTTAGACTCTATTATAGTTTTCGAAGTTTTTAATAACTGCTATAATAATTTTATTATCAAACTTTCTCTATCACTACCTTAAGCAATTTAATTTACAACTTTTACGTAAAATTTTAAATTTTAAATTGAAAATTTAAAATCTTAATAAATCGTACATAATTTTCTTATTTTTACACGTTAGAGTAAAACTATATGCACTATAAAAAAATTGTCTATAGCTTTTTAAATGAGTATTTCAGCGTGCTTTTCATTTCATCTATAGCTCTTTTTTCTTTATTTCCCATTTCAAAAATAACATATTATATATATATATATAGGCTTAAATACCTTGTTGGTTATCATTTTCGTAATGTTTGTTGCGAATGGTCCACATTTTCACAGAATATTTAAAATGGTCCTCATTTTTACCGAATGTTTAGAATGGTCATCATTTTCGCAATTCGTGTTTTATTTGGTCCTTTTTTGTAATGCCGTTTAAATCATTAACGGAGCATTAATGTTTGTTGCGAATGGTCCTCATTTTCACAGAATGTTTAAAATAGTCCTCATTTTTACCGAATGTTTAGAATGGTCCTCATTTTCGCAATTCGTGTTTTATTTGGTCCTTTTTTGTAACGCCGTTTAAATCATTAACGGAGCATTGTACATGTGACACGATTTGTATTAGGGTGTATTACGTGTACTGTACAGGTGACTTAATTAGATATTTGGGGATAAATAAGTGAGCTAGGGTTTTGGTAGGGAATGTTTGGACAGCTGGTGAGTTTTGACAATCTTGTTCCTCCATTCCCAATTGGTATTGCTGCAATCTTCTTCTTCCTACAATCTCATTATATAGGTATGTTACGGTCCCAATCTTCTTCCTTTACCTCTGGTTGTAATCGTTGGAGACAACCGTGTTGTATCACTTCGTGCACTGTTGGTGGTTCAACGAGAAACAAATTAACCCCGATTTGTAGTTGCAGAGAGATTGCTGCTTTGAGGATGACAAGAACTCCAAAGAATATTGGTAGAAAATTTTGGGTACAATCTATTTTTATTTTTGTGTTAATAATAAATTGGTTTTAATTTTTGGTTTATTGATTTACAGAGTAGTGGTTCCAATAATGTGGGCTGCAACTTTTTCAAATGTCTGGAATGGACCACATCCTGTCCTTTCATCATTGTTTTCTTCATCCCCAGCTGTTTCACTCTCGTTATTTGGCCCACTAAGTAATTCTTCTGAATGTCATTCATCATTAGATAACTCGATTAAATGACGTGCTCTATTTTCAAATTTACCTCTGCTAGAATCATCACTTTCAGGCATAGTTTCCACTTCAATTTCACCTTCCACTTCAACATCACTATTCAGACCACTGGCATCCCCAATCTCTACTTTAGCAGCCTCTTCATGGGCCTCTACTTCACCACCGTGGTGGACAATAACATTGAACCTATCATCACTCATTGCCCTAAAGTAAATTAAACAGATAAAAAAAATGTATTATTAAGCCTACTTTAACGCAATGGGGGATCACTGCTACACTCAATTACAAATAAAATAATGGGAACCATTACACCAACATTGACAACCGACAAACAAACCAACTAAAATAATACCCCACTGAACCCCACTTACAGACACCAACTACACAAAATCATGGAAGTAATTTAGAAACCATGCAAAACATCACAACAATCAAAAGACAAACAAACCCAAAAATAGAACGAAAACCCTAACCCACGAGCAAACACAACCCAGAAAACCCTGAACCCACTTACTCGTTGATGATGATTAACTAGAAAATTGAAATGAAGAGTGCAACTGCAATCCAATGATGAAATGACAAGTATTAGCTGCTTCCTCTGCAAATCTGAACTCAAGAAAGACGAAGATAAAGAAATTTTCCTAATTGCAAAATTTCTCCTAAATTGAAAAATTAACGTTAATTAGCCACCTGTACAGTACACGTAACACACCCTAATACAAACCGTGCCACCGGTACAATGTTCCGTTAATGATTTAAACGACGTTACAGAAAAGGACCAAATAAAACACGAATTGCGAAAATGAGGACCATTCTAAACATTCGGTAAAAATGAGGACCATTTTAAACATTCTGTGAAAATGAGAACCATCCACAACAAATACTACGAAGATGAGGACCAAAAAGATATTTAAGCCATATATATATATATATATATATATATATATATTAAAATAATGCATTTATAATGTTTCAAATGCTCATATTAATTAATGCATATATTAAGTATTAATGTTAATTTAATATTTGTCAGGTAAAATTACCTTGCATGAGATGTATAGAATTTAATGTTACTATTTCATCATCAATGAACTCCATGCTTTCAATTTTTTTTTGGGCTTGATTGTAATTTTGATTCCAATACTAGAAAATTTGATTATTTCTTTCCCCTTAAATTTAGTCCATCAATTTTTAATTATTCATAATTTTGATTACTCAATTTTTTTTACACAATTTTAATCTTTCGTAACTTTGTTAATTTTTCAATATTTTGTGTTTCTTTGAACATCAAGGTAAAAAGAAATTAAACTCATTCTTATTCATACGATTGAAAATGACAACAGTTGTAGGAATTATTGTCAAATGTAATTCGAGAATGATTCAAAATATTTGAAAACAAAAAACTGAACAACATTACACACAATTAAAAATTAAAGAATTTAAGTTACGTCATTTTTTAAAGAACAAATACTATGAAAAATTAAAAAAAGTAAAATAATAAAATTGAAAAAAAAATACTAAAACTGTCAATTTTATAAAATATAGACGCTAAAACTGCAATTAAATATATTTCTCACATTAGAGTTTGGACCGAGACAAAATTTTCATTATTATCACCAACATCACCCATTATTAACCTTTCGACTTTTGAAAGCCAGACACTTCTTTCTGAAAAGGATTTTTATCATATTCTTATTGGACTTTTATTTTATGGAAAGTAATACTAAAATAACATAAATAAATTTTTGGATCCCCATTTAAGCTTCAATGTTTTTTTTTTCTTTAGAATATTTCCAAACATTTCCAAATTAAAGATGAAGTTTAAACTTTTGGTTTTCACAAGATTTGTTTTTTTAAATTTTAAATCAAATAGTTGTAACTAAAAAAATTGTCTATTTTTAGTGGTTTGTAGAGATGTTTTTTTTTTACCAAATCAATCAGTGGGCCGAAGAATTTGACACGGCCCAAGTAAAATAAATTTTATTATTACAATATATATAATATTAATATATCCTAACCGGTTCAGTAGAAATTGAGTAAGAGGCAAGCGCGGGCACAACAACAGTGCTACTTCTTTCATTACATCTTAAAATCTTAGGGTTCTTATTCTCAGCACAATCTTCATTTTTCCCTTCCCTCCTTTATTTCTTACTTTCCACTGTGAGTCTCTCTTCTACTCTTTATTCAATTTTCTCTTCTCCATTCTGCTTTAATCTCAGCGTGTTTTTGTTTTTCTGGTTTTCCTTGGCATTTCATTTTCAGCTTTCAATTGCAAAAGACTGTGATTGTGATTGTATTTGTTGGGATTGCATAGAGAAGGGTTAGGGTTGAAAGAAAGAGAGTGTGGATGGGGAAAGAGGAGGAAGAGATGAGGGGTGAGATTGAGGAGCGGCTGATAAACGAGGAGTACAAGATATGGAAGAAGAATAGTCCTTTTCTGTATGATCTGGTGATTACGCATGCCCTTGAGTGGCCTTCCCTCACCGTGGAGTGGCTTCCCGACCGCCATGAACCACCCGGCAAAGACTATTCGCTGCAGAAGGTTATATTGGGCACCCACACCTCTGAGAATGAGCCCAATTACCTAATGTTGGCCCAGGTCCAACTTCCCCTTGACGATGCTGAGAACGATGCCCGCCACTACGACGACGACCGCCCTGACATCGGTGGCTTTGGCTGTGCCAATGGCAAGGTTCAGATCATCCAGCAGATCAACCATGAGGGTGAGGTTAACAGGGCTCGCTACATGCCCCAGAACCCCTTCATCATTGCCACCAAGACTGTTAGTGCTGAAGTTTATGTCTTTGACTACAGCAAGCACCCCTCCAAGCCCCCTCTTGATGGGGCATGCAACCCTGATTTGAGGCTCAGGGGTCACAACACTGAGGGTTATGGCTTGTCCTGGAGTAAGTTCAAGCAGGGGCACTTGCTTAGTGGTTCTGATGATGCTCAGATTTGTTTGTGGGATATTAATGCCACTCCCAAGAATAAGACCCTCGAGGCAATGCAGATATTTAAGGTTGGAACTGCATCTCTTGCTGCGTTTTGGTTGGGTGTTGTTAGGTTATGTTAGGTTAATCAGTGATTTGATAAACTGTGGATATGTTTATGTTGTTGTCACCAGGTACATGAAGGTGTTGTGGAAGATGTGGCTTGGCATTTGAGGCATGAGTACTTATTCGGTTCTGTGGGTGATGATCAATACTTGCTTATATGGGACCTTCGAACGCCGGCTGTCAGCAAGCCTGTCCAATCTGTGGTTGCCCATCAAAGTGAGGTGTGTTGTACTGAAAAAATAGATAATTCTGTCAAAATGAGCATAACCTGTGGGGAAGTAACTTGTCTGTTTTATGATTTGCTTGTGTTTAATACCAAGAAACTTTGGTGAAGGAATTGGATTTTCCAGTATTTATCTGGTGGTATTTTGTAAAAGTATCACCATTCACTTCTTTTGTTTGAAATGTACAAATTCATTTGAAGAATTTGGCCTGACTCATTAATCACAGACATTAAATCTAGATGGTATTGCCGATGGAACATTGAAGGGAATATTGAAATGAAAGACTTAACATGCTAAACACAGATTTTTAACTGGAAGATAAGATTATATAACTGGCATATTACTCCTCGCTCAAGTTTGATGTTGATGCTATTTCTATTCTATGGCTTCTCTTTGCTTGCATCGAGGCTTTTTTAGCTCTTCTTTTTGTTCTGTCTGCTCTTGTAATGCTCTCTGATATGCGGTAGTTTCTTGCATCCTTTTACCTCTGCTATGTTCCCTATGTTATTGTGGGTTTTCAATGTTTCAAAAATGCTAATGTTCTTCTACTCTATATCACTCGCAAGTTACTTATGTTTTATCGTGGGTGTCTTGTCAGGTTAACTGCTTGGCCTTCAATCCCTTTAACGAATGGGTTGTTGCTACTGGTTCTACGGATAAAACTGTGAAGTTGTTTGATCTGCGGAAGATCAGCGCTCCTCTGCACATCTTCGATTCTCACAAGTAATTCTCGCCTGATGTTTTTATAATTGCTCTATTCGTACTTATATTTGGCATTTAGTGATCTGGATTGTTGTTTGTGGATCCAACAGGGAGGAGGTTTTCCAGGTTGGATGGAATCCAAAGAATGAAACTATCTTGGCTTCTTGTTGTCTGGGTAGGAGGCTCATGGTGTGGGATCTTAGCAGGTATTGCTCAATAATAACATTATCATCTCTGGACTTCTAAATGAATTTATTACTATTTGCTGTATCGATATGTCTCTTGAGAAAACATATCACTGACACTTCTCATACAGTTTAAGTGTTTCGTATACTCTTTTCTGTGGTGTTTTTCATCCACTTTGACCAACTTGTCAGCGTACTCCTCCCCAACTCTGAAGACTAAAATTTCGAAAACTTTCGGATCTGAGGTTTTGATAGGAATATTGAAATCATTTCGTTTGTATTACTGTTTAAGCCCTTGGGATGGTGGAATCCTTGTCATGCAGTCTAACAGATTCACGTTACATTCGGGGAAAAATGCTTCCTAAGAATTCAGGATGCTTACGTGTTTGTCAGTATTGAAAATTCATTTGTTAATCCTTTTATCCATACGGATGATTTGGGGGTCTGCATGTCGCTTGGATGATAGTGCCTCTTTTTCAAACAAATATAACAAGAACTTAGTTTTAGTACGGTTTTATTAGTATACAAGGATTCGACCATTCGTACCTTTGTAAGTGGTAATGGTTCTTGTAGCTCAAATGTTTGAGCTGCTGAATGTTGAATGATTACTGAAGTATTGTTTTTCTGGTGAAAATGATTTATTAAAAATATCAAAAGTTGATATCATATCATTATAAATCACAAAGATTTAAATACTTGGTTAACAAGGTTCAACTAATTTGATGTGCAGGATTGACGAAGAGCAGTCACCAGAAGACGCGGAAGATGGTCCACCAGAATTGCTCTTTATTCATGGTGGTCATACAAGTAAAATATCTGATTTTTCCTGGAATCCATGTGAAGATTGGGTTGTTGCTAGTGTCGCTGAAGACAACATACTTCAAATATGGCAGATGGCAGAGAACATATACCACGACGAAGATGATCTGCCAGAAGAGTCAACGAAAGCTGCAGCTTCGTAATGTAATTGATGAACATGACATTTAGCATTTAGTGTAGTGTTGAATACAGGCTGAGTGTTGTGCTGTTACTTCGTTCTTCACCTTAGTTGTAGCTGTGTTTTTTGTAAGGTGTGAACTATATATGATTTCCTTCACCAGTAGCATGGTGAACAACCAAGACCTAGGTGTAATTTTCGATGGTAAAGGTTTCCCATTTATGTTTACGAAATATCATGTCTCATCATAATCCATCTCAGCTTAGTTAACATCTATCTGTGCATTGTCCCAAAAAATCTCAAGTCTGAATATGTTTTTTTTGACTCTAATGTAAATTAAGTTTTTTGGAAAGTCAGATTAAAATGATTAGAAATTACAATTGCTGGTATTAAAGTTAGTTTTCCTCGCCTGTTTTAACTGCATTTTGCAAATACTCTGTTACAATCCCTGTAGCAAATAGTTTCCATTTTGAAACATTTGGATCTATCAAATATATATATATATATATATATATATATATATATATATATATATATATATATATATACACACTGTGATGCCAAATATCTCTATCAACAATTACTACATTTATATTTACTAATTCCTGCACCTCAAGTCATCAAGTCATTATATATTGTATGTATCAGATATCAAAATTCAATTAAGAAATTTATGGACTTTTAAAATTCAGTTAAGAAACTTACCTCACCGCATTCTGAAATCTGGTCATAGAACTTACCAAATTTTAAAATCTGATTTAAAAATTTATTTAAAAAATCGTTAAATAGCTTTTAAAATTTGATTAAAATATATTAAATAATATTAAAATTTTAAAATTATATTAGTTAAAATATATAATAAAATTTGGTTTAAAATTTTATTAAATTAAAATTTCAAAAAATAAAATATATTTTATTTTATGTTAATCTAATAAATATTTGAATGATAATTATATTAATTAAAGTATTTATTAAACTTTAATTAAAAAAAGTTAACCCCCATTTTAAAATCGGATTAATATATACTAAAATATACTAATTAAAATATTTAATAACTTTTACTTAAATCTTTGTTAAATTAAAATTAAAACAAATAAAATATATTTTAATTTATATTAATTTAAATCAATATTAGAAAAATAATTATATTAATTAAAATATTTATGAAATTTTAATTCAAAAGAAACATTTTAAAAAATCATGTTAACATGTTAAATCCGGTAAATAAATAATAAATTACATTTTTTCAAATGTTTAATATATTTTTTCTAATTTTTATTAAAATAAAATTAAAAAAATATATTTATTTTATGTTTAATTTAAATAAATACTTCAAAATAATTATAATGATTAAAATATTTATTAAATTTGAATTTAAAAATATATTTAAAAAGATTAAGTTAACTGATTTTTGAGATTTGATCAATATATATTAAATTATAATAAAATTTTAAATTATATTAATTAAAATATTTAATAAATATATTTTCAAATTTTAATAAATTTATAATTTAAAAAATAAAAAATATTTTATTTGATACTTATTTAAATAAAAAATTAAATATAATTATATTAATTAAAATATTTATTAAATTATAATTTAAAAAATATTTACAAAACTATGTTAATCGAACTTTTTGAAATTCCAATTAATATATATTAAATTATAATAAAATTTTAACTTATATTAATTAAAATATTTATTAAATTTTATTTTAAAATAGTTATTATGTTAACCTGAATTTGAAATCTAATTAACATATATTAACTTATATTAAAATTTTAAATTATATTAATTAAAATATTTAATAAATTTCCTTTAACTACCATATATTATGTTTAAGTATTTTCAAATTAAAATTCAAAGAAATAAAAATATTTATTTTATATTAATTTAAATAAATATTAAAAAGGTAGTTATATTAATTAGAATATTCATCATATTATAATTTAGGGTTAAGTATGTTTTTAGTCCCTGAAATTTGACTCAAAATTGGAATTCGTCCCTGGTCGAAACTTTGATAAATTTTGGTTCCTAAACTTTAAAAACGAATGAATATAGTCCTTTTTTAACCCAATTTTGTTAACTTTTTTTTAGGTTTCGAACGCATTTCAGAGTGAATATTAAGCCGAGAATGTGTCAAACGGCATAAACAACTCCAATATTTACTGAGAAATGCGTTTGAAACCTAAAAAAAAGTTAACAAAATTGGGTTAAAAGGACTATATTCATTCATTTTTAAAGTTTAGGGACCAAAATTTATCAAAGTTTCAACCAGGGATGAATTCCAATTTTGGGCCAAAGTTCAAGGACTAAAAACATACTTAAACCTATAATTTAAAACAATAAAAGAATATGCTAAAGAGATTTTAAAATCCGATTCATATATTATGTTATATTAAACTTTTAAGTTATAAATTAAATTATTTAATAAATTTCGTTTAAATATTTTTGTAGTTATAATTCAGTTATATAAACTATATTTTATTTTACGATAATTTAAATAAATATTTAAAAGACAATTATATTAATTGAATTTTTTATTAAATCTAATTTTAAAATACATTTTAAAATTATATTAACCAGAATTTAGAACTTAGTTAATACGTATTATAATTTTAAATTATATTAATTCAAATGTTTAATAAAGTTTGTTCAAATGTTTATTAAATTAAAATTCAAAAAAATGAAATATATTTTATTTTATATTAATTTAAATAAATAATAACATGTGGTCTATCTCTTTATTTTGAAGAGATTAACAAAATTAATATGCCAAATTATCACTCTATATATCGAAAAAAAATCAACTCCACTACTATTTACTACTATTTATGTGATTGCAAAATTTATGTATCCGATTCCATGTTTTAGTATAATCGTATCGGATTCCACTTCTTGTCCATTTTTTGATTGTATTACACGAGAGGAAGTTGGAATAATTGCACTTTTTTTTTTAGTTTTTGTATTGGTCCGCAAAGTTTGCATACTTGCAACTCAAATAGAATTCAATATAAGTTTCCTTCTAGTACGAAAGAAGACAATAATCTTGAATAGAAATTTTGGGAGGCAGAGGATTCATAGTCTAACCTAAATACACATTTTTAACAAGTTAAATCACAGAAGAAGCGTGTCGTCAAAAGAAAAATCCTTACGATGAAATGATGCAGGGAAATTCGATTCATAAATGGGGTTGTTTACAAATTTTACATTGCTAGGTGAAAGTTTTTGTAGGATTTAAATGCCATTCAACATGCACATCCTGGTTAATGGGTGGTGTCCATAAGACTTCTTGTAATTTACAATGAGTAGTACATAGTTTTTTTTTAACCTTTACGCATGATCCTTCAACTATGTTTGAGGATCAAACGTATTAAAATTTTAAAATATATCAAAAAAATAAATTTCAATTTCTCATATAATTTTAATAACTAAAAATATACTTAATCGTAAATTTAAATATGATTTGTTATATAATTATACAACTATTTGTTACATCGTATGTTTTTCATTTGAATCTTATATTTTAATTACAAGTATACAATTATATTTTTTATAATATATTTGTTAAATAATTAATTAAAGTTATATTGATAGTGAATATTACAAAATTTAAATTAAATTTTTACTTAAAAAAGTTAAATCTTAAAAAGTATTTTTTTTTTAATAATCATACTCAAATTAAAAATATATTATAATATTAAGTAGTCTAATAATTTATTTATTATTTTAGAATATGAAATATAATTAAAACCTGCCCTGTATTTTTTTTATATGTTGGTGTTTTCTTGTATGTGTTTCGTAGTCGTAGGTTCAAACTACTGTAATACTAGTTTAAATTTGTTTATGTACATGATTCCGAAAAAACATGCTCACAACATTGCCTTCTGACAAGGAGCTTAAAAGAATTGTTTTTAATATGAAGTCATTGCTCTTTGTATGAAGTCATTGCAGCTCCTAATCAGTTTTTCTTGCAGAACTGAGTCCTCTCTAATCGGTTATCAATTCTAATGAGATTTCATTGATTCCTCAAATTCCCAACTATGATAAAATTACTGATTTTAGAATCATTACTAAAATTGTATATTATTTATGAAAATTTATCAACTTAAATAATTTAAATTTATTTACAAAAGTTGGTCGTAGATAAAATTAAAGTTCATAGGTAAAAAAAAAATGATATATGAAATTTACATATGATGCTTTACCTATAAAATTTGGTGTAGAAAATAAATGGCACTAAAAAATATATAAAAATTAATTTAAAAAGCGTTACCGACGAAGAATATGTTTTGTATGAAATAATTTTTAATTTTGTTTATTAAAAATATAATTTTTGTTTAAGTTACAGATTGGAAAGCTAGGCAGTTCCTTTCTAAAAGTTAGCCTTCTGCAACCATTTGAAAGCTCACGTCTGTCCAAAGCTTACCAGAATCTTTGCAACTCCTAAGCTGACTATAACTTCGGAAGCTCACTCCGATGTCTTGAGGTTCGTCGCACAAAGCTAACGCAACAACAAGATTGAGATTCATGTGAGAAAGGAAAGCATCTCTGGCAACAATATTATTATTATTATTATCATGTGGGTTGTTTGGCACTGAGGCCACAATCATGGACAAAGGTTGAGTATGCATACATGTAACTAAATTAAAAATTGTTGAAAATACAACAATTGTAAGAAAAACTGAAATTATGGTCACTGTCTCTTATCTTGTTCTTCTACTGTACTTATACAATTTCAAATCAATTCATTATTTTGAAAATTTTATTGTGGTCCAAGATCAAGAATAACAAGTGTTATAAAAATACTAACTAACAAAAAGAAAATCACACACACAACTACTCAATTATGCTATATCAAATTGGCATAATCCCACACTTAAATCACAATTTTCTACATATATGCACATCATGAAAGTGAAAATAATGAGAGAGCAAAGATGCAAAATCTGTAAAAGACACCTAAAACATCAACTCAAACCATCCATACAAGTCCTAATTAACTAAAAATGATAAAATGAAGACTCAAAACCTGACTCCTAAAAGAACTTCTAAAATCCACTAGCTAAAACTCACAAAACTTGACTAGAATAGCTAAAGACTTGAAACTGCACTAAACTAGCTTAAAAATATATAAAGAAACTATCCTAATAAGTCTGAAACCATTAGATTTAGCAAAGAAACAAGTTACGTTACAAAACTACCTAAAAACCAAAATTTGACTACCTAAGAACTAAGACTAGCAACTAAACTAGGCTTAAAGTGGTAAAATTGAAAATTGCATTACTCTAAGAGGTGATATGTGGGTTCATTTAAGTGGATATGAGACCGACAAAAGGTGATGATTTGTAGAAAGGGGTGATTTTTCAATCCCGCGTACATGGAACTGATTTGAGGGGATACATTATGTAAATATCATTTTACCCTCAAATTAAGTCATGCTTTCTTCATATGTAACATTGTTTTTTCTTCTGTGCGTGGTTGATACAATGAATGCCAAGTGCTATGAAAAGAGACCATGGTGGTGAAAAATGAGGGGGATCATCCATGTAAGTCATGGTTGATGGTTGAAGATACGAAGAAGAAAATAATGAAGTTATGCAACTCGTGGTTGATGGAGATGCAAAAGGATCTGATTCCAATGAGGTGGAACCGATCCATGAGAGAGTAAGTGAAGAGGGATATGATCCCATGATCTTGGAACCGATCCATGAGAGAGCAAGTGAAGAGGGATCTGATCACATGACCTTGAAATCGATCCACTAAGAGTATGAGAGAGAAGGATCCGATCCCATGACCTTGGAATTGATCCACTCAGAGTATGGGAGAGAGGGATCCGATCACACTTGTGCTGGAATCGATCCACACACTGAACTTTTGAGAGTGGATCCAACGCGCTTGTGTTGGAACCAATCCACACACTTATTATATTTTTTTTTTCAATTTCAGAATTTAAAATTAATTTTATAAAATAAATGTTACTCATATAAATGTAATTTTATATTACTTTTTATATATGAAGGACATTTGGTAATCTTAATTTTATATCTATTATAATATTTTCTTAATCTATCACATTAATCAAATCACTGATAAGCTTGATAAATACTTAGTATTTAAGCTTATTAACCTCTCTTATTTGTCTTTATTTCATGTGTTTTGTGTTTATTTCTTAGGTAGTTTATTAGTATTTTTTGTTTTGTTTAGTTAGAAGTATTTTTCTTTTCTTAGGTCATTGTATAGGTAATTGTATAGGAAAATGGAAGACTACAAAGTTGTCTGTCAGAACCATCTCGCCAAGCTAGAGTCCCCCACTCGCCCAGCGAGACACAGTAGTTGTGTGGCAGTTAAGTGATCTCTCGCCCAACAAGAAATAAGGCTCGCCCAACGAGCAGACAATTCTGGTTGGTTAAGTGTCGAGAATCAAAGGAAAGGAGTAAGTTTTTTTGTTGTGGAAAATGCAAAAAAACTCGAAAGCTTCAGTCAAGGGCACCTTGTGGACGAAATTACAACGAATTCTTCCATCTACTCGTGCGAATTCATCAAATCCGTATGTTCTAGATGATTAGGAGTAGCTAATCTCTATTTTTATTAGGATTGGATGTAATGAATTCATACACTATGTAACTTTTCCTATGCAATATAATCTCCTTCGTATTCAATTGTTCTATCTTGATTATCAATGTGTTTGATAGGAATATCATGTTATTTGTTGTTACTAAATCATTGGAAAATGAATTTGGAACTAGACATGGATAAAACATCCCAAGAGTTATGTTCTAGGGATAGACATTATCTCTTGGTCATTCTAGAAATGTGATCTTAATGCAAATTGTATGTTAAAATGACTAAGGAATTAGAGTTTTAACATATTATTTAGAACTTGCTTCTAAGGGATTAGAGTAACTATGCTTTTAACATGAATGTGAGTACGTAGAGATGTATATATTGTGTAGCGTTACATTACATTAATTCATAAAATCCAATCCTAATGATGCCTTTAACCGAATCACATCTTTATTTTTATAATTTTGCATGCTTTATTTTACATTGAATTAAAAATGTTTTTCACCATTGCAAAAATCAGTAAATAATCACAAGTAGATTAACAAACACAAATCCCTTGGGAAAACGACACTTGGACTACCATTTTATTACTTGAAACGAATTGGTACACTTGCCAATAAGTTAACAATCACTCACAAACTTTTACAAACTTTATTTCGAAATTCACTCATTTTCACTTTTACATTCCTTAAAAAAAACAACACACAATTCACTCTCAATTTTATCCACTCACTCTCCCTCAAACCCATCCAATAAAGTGTGAACACACCCTACTGGTTTTGGGTTTACTCGTATGTTTTGCCATTAGACTCTTAGTGTTCTCAAATGTGCTAAATTGTTTCTTAGAATTAAAAGTAACATGATAATAGAAAAGAAGAAAAGGATCAACTTGAATGTCAAAGAAGTCAACCTTTTCAAGACAATAAGTAAATCATAATGAAAATCAACACTTTTTTGGTAAGAAAGTTTCTACTCAAGTTCAGTGGCGAATTAAACAACATATTGAATTTAGTGAAGGTTATCTTTCGTTTGTTTATCTTGGTTCTCCTATTTTCAATGGAGTTCCAAAAGCTATATACTTTCAGCTAGGGTTAGACAAAATGTATTGAATTGCACTGAACCATTAAAAACTGCACTGTACTAAAATCAATTTACTTGAACTGCACTGAACTGAAAACCAGTTCAAACAAACTGAACTGAACTATTTTTATTTCTAACAAACTGAACTGAACTGAAGTGCACTGAACTACAATGTACTATAATATGAACTAAACTGAACTATTATAAACATAACTGTTTTACGAACTGCATTATTCTTGAACTGAACTACACTATTTTTGAACTTAACTACAATATTTTTGAATCATTTTTGAACCGAATTGTTTTGATTTTAAATATTTATAAGTATATTATTAATTTTATAAATAAAAATTGATTTTATTATACTTATTTTGTAAATAAATTTAAATTCTCATTAATTAATCGTTGTAATTCTTTTATAAGAAGCTTTTAAAAATATAGTACTATATTACTTATTTATTATTATTATTACTGCATTCATTTATTTTTAGTTAGAGTATACTCGTATTTATATTTTTTTATAATTACTTTATATGTCATTGGCAACTTAATTAATTATTCATAACATCAACTATTATTAGTAAATTAAATATATTAGTAAATTAAATATATGCTAAATCATGTATTAACCAAAATCATGTAAAAGAAATATTATTATTTCCAAATACCAATTTTTTTAAAGAAATGTATCATTTTTTTCGAAATATTAAAATTAAAATTTAATTATATTAAACTAAGAAAACGAAAAATTTATTTAAAATTCTGGTATACCAAACTAGTAAAATCAATGTTGTGGTTCCAATCCACATGCAAATGGTTGTGCTCCATCATCGATATCCACTTTATCTTATTCCAGTTAGGCAAATCCCATACCACCCCATTCTTTGTCGTTCAATATCCTGAGAAACCTCTATTGGGAAAATAAACTTAATCATGAATAGTACAAAAATAGTTAACCATTTCAAGTACAATTTTTCAAAACTTTAACTAATCAATAGTATAGTTCAGTTTTATTATTAATAGTTCAGTTATTTTTAGTTTGATATAGTTTAGTTAACTATAGTTTAGTATAATTAAGTTATTTTTATCTGACCTAAGATAAGATCTAACTTTAAAATTGGAGAGGTAAATTGTTAAGTATGATGACAAGCATTCAGCTTGTGAATTTTGTCAGTAAAAGTCTCATGTTATATTATTTTCATGTATATCAATAACGTTCAAATTTTTTTAAAGAAGTTGAATGATTAAAAATTTTATTTGGACAGGATATTTACAGGATAGGCTTAGTAACTGCAAATTGGAATAAATTATGAAATAATAAAGTGGAAGGTGGGTTAGGAGTTACGAACCTTGTTGAGGAAAACAAAACTGTTTTGTTGAGATTAAATTGAGATTTTGAGTTTGGTTTGTCCTTTTGGGAAGAGTGACGAGGAATATATCCTTTTGGTTCATCTTCTATTGTTTGAAATAACTTAAAGAATTTATGGTTCTTTTTAAGTGCTTAAATATTACGAGTATCCATGGAAAGCTCCCAAAGTGATTTGGTTCTTTGGAAGGATCATGGAGTTGGTATTGTGAAGTGCAATGTGGATGATGTTGTGGGTAAAATCCTGAACTTTATGCTTGCGGTGAAATATTCAGAGGTAGTTGGAGTAAATATCTTCGTAATTTCATTTCATACATTTACAATGTCTTAACTTTAAATGCTAAGGTTATGAGAGTGATGTTAGCCATTGAACTTGCATAGCTGAATGATTGTTGGAGACTAATTCTATGTTGGTTGTTGAAGTTTTTCAGAAGTATTCTGTTCACTAAACTTTGAGAGAGATGTAATTGTTTTTTAAAAATATAAAATATTTTATATTTTAATATTTAATATATATATATATATATATATATATATATATATATATATATATATATATATATATAAAGAAATATGTGTGAAGATAAGTTGACACAGAATAATTTTAGGAAAGATTTTATTATTATTTACCATAAGTTTTGATTAGTTTCCTCTACCATATTATTGTTTTTGTTTTCATATTTTTGTAATAATATTATTCTCTTCGTGGATAAATAAATAATAAATTTTGGAGTACATTTCATATAAACATGTCTAGAAGAATATAATTTTATTTAAAAAAATATATAAATTGTAATACATTTGTGTTTTAAAAAATAATATTACTTTATTCTTTTTAAATATAATAACTATTGTATAAATTTACCACATGTCCTAATGTCTGTGGTAGTTTTTTTATTTTTTTTCGTGATCTTTGATCCTCTTGAAACCTTCTTCAAAACAAAGTAGTTTTCGATCTATGATGAAACGCGCTTTTATATATATATATATATATATATATATATATATTTATTTATTGTAGAATCCATCAACATGTCTTTCTGTGTCTAATTTATCTTCAAATATAAAAATGCACAACAAATTTCATTTGGAATATTAAAATCTATAAATATAAAAAATTTCAAAAGTCTAAGAGACTAGTTATTTATTTCTGGCGAAACTCGGATGTTCAAATAGTACAAAAGAAAAATGATTTAGCAGGAGATGTAGTGACTAAATCAGCGCTACCTTTTGACACACAAACGTGCAAGATGTAATAGAGATAAGCAAAATTAAGGGGTTTCACATAGTTAAAAGAGATAACGGGGAACTATTTATATATTAAGTTACTTCAATTTCACGTGAAAAAAAAAATAGATGTTATATTTTAATTGTAATTATTATTACTATTTACAACAAGTGTTTGAGCTAGAGAAGTTCTAGCTTACGTTGTAGGAATGAATAGATGAGTCAGTTTGCACTAGTTATCGAGGATTGGATGGGCATGTAGAGAAACTACTTCACTTGAAGGTTTTTATATCTAAAACTAGTTAGTTCTTGTCCATTTGTCCGTAACAAGATGTAACAAATCATGGAAATATCTATAAGTATCTTCATATAAGATCGACATGTATATATAAATAAACAAAATACAAGTAGAATAGAAAGAAAGATGGGCAGAAGAAAGGCCTTGATGAAAGGTAAAAAGTATGCGTTATTTTTCCTCTAAGCGCCGCAACACAGACTGAGCAAAGTTTTGTTGCCTACAAATCATTGAGAATGACCGAGGTTAACATGATTTAAATTTCTCAAGAATTAGGAAATGTGTGAACTGATTTAACAAGTTATGACATGATGGTACAAACAGGTTCAAGCAGACAGCGTTAATTACAAAACTAAGAAAGTTTAAATATTTAATAATATATTTAACATATTCTGTATGAAAAAGTAATAGATGAAGTGCTGCCAACGCTACAAGTTTCATATGCGAGTCATTTATTGAAAGAATCCGTGTTTCATTATTACACAAATGTGACTCAGTTTTCACTTTTCAAATATTAGATAAATTATGCTCCCATCTCCGGCACCCTCCGCCTTTTTTCCTAGAGAATAATGTGTTACACTTTAGTCTATTTTAACGTAATCAAACTTCTTGAGAACATTTTCTCTCTCCCTCTTTGATTCTCACATCATTACTAGCTAATTATAAAGCTCTGCCAATTGATTGCTGGAATTGAAATAAAGATAACAGACATGCATAGTTCTAATTATGAAATCTTGGAGACAAAGACCATATGAGAACATGATTGAGAGATTGAGAAATTTAACTTACTTTCTTTCTCTGTGTTTTGGACTTGGGCGAGAATACTTCAGATATCCATCCCAAGGAACCATTTTAAGCCCAGCACGATGTGAGATAATACCTCTCACCCTGTACCGTTGGAATGATATATACTGTTTCAATTCCCTGCAGCAAAACATAGAGGTTCATACAATATGGAACAAAGATCTTTTACCTCTCTGCAAATTCAATGGATGTCTCTCCAGGCTTCAAGTTTTGTGGCTCCAAGTACCAAACATCACAAACTACAGCCCAAGATGTCATTAATTGCAAGAGATGAGTGGTGAATGATTGTCTGAAAGTGTAGGAGATTCAGAAACTCTTAGCCAGCAATACAAGAAAATATCAATGAATAGAAAGAAAAATTAATTATCATGTAGAAAGCAACTTCTTACTTTCGACTATTCCAAAAAGCATCTACGAAAATTTTATTGTACTTGATTGCAACTGGGCAAACTGTGCAGCCAAGTTCAAAAGCACCCTAAACATCATTAAAATTGGAAGAGGCTTCAACTATATTTAGAACTTTCAGATTACAGAAATTAGAATACAAGTGGATGGAGACAAAATTAAAGAGGAAAAGGAAAGCCTATTGTATAAGTAAAAGTGTAAAACTCACATTACTAAAAAAAACTTATATTTCCTGCCAATTTTGTTTTGAATTTTTTCTTTTGTAGAAAATATTTATGAATTTTGTTATGAAAAAATTTTTGCAGGAAACTGCTGTCAATTTTTTTGCAAAATATTTTGTATAGAACACTTTTCGCAATAAATTTTGTAAGAAATACTTGCAAATTTTATAATTTTGTAGGAAATAATTACCCACGAAAGAATTACCTGTTAATTAAAATTCTTAAAAAAATAGTAGGAAAAAGTCTTTCCTTACAAATTTTTTTAACAAATTTGCAAGAAAATTTCCATGTAATATAAGAATTTTTAGTAGTGTCAGGCATTTCCCGTTCAATGCAATTGCAAATGATCCTATACCTTCTTAAACATGACTGTATAGTGATTATTTACACAAGTTCCTTCAGGAAATATAAGAAGAGGGTTATTGTTAGCTCCCTGGACATGCTCCCTCAATCTGAGATATGAAAAATCACGTTAGAATAAGATTTTAGAGATATTCTCCCAACATTTTCAATTATACTTACTTCCTTGCCACAATTTCTCGATCCTTCGCCTCTGTACGATTGAACCAGATACACCCTACACTCTCTAAAATAGTGCTCTGCAATAATCCTGTGGATGAAATCCAGAAATGCATCAGGCATTAACTTGTTAAGAGCCCATCGAACTTTGAAGAAAAGTAGATCTGGATGAGTATATAGTTTAGTAACAAATGTACAGTATACTAGAACAGAAAGATGCAGTAGCACCTAGCATGATTAATTTGGTTGAGCCTGAGAAGATCAAAGGAAATCCTAGCGTTTGTGTAAATTCTAAAAAGAAAATGATGTTTAAAATGAAAAAATCTTCCCTGTCAACTAGTAATTTTCTAAACAATTTCCACCTACAACTCTAAGATCGGACCACATTAAGTAATAAGGATGCTGGGTGGAGTATTTAAGCGTTTGAGTCTTCTTTCTATGTACTTAGTGTTTTGAGGGTGGATTCCTCAAGTGTTTGGGTACTTATCAATTGGTTGTTGATCTTTTGGAAAGGGCTGATTGGTTCTTCCTCCTTAACCAATAGAGAGGAGGCTTAGACTCTCCCTGATAGTGGGGTAGTCTACTCGAGGCTCGGAAGTAATATTTTACCAAGCCCAAATTGTTTACGGACTATGTTTGACTGGTCTATAAAAGTTGTACTACCTCTATTTGATAGGAATAATGCTTTTAGAATATTGACTAGGTGCCATACTAGGAATGATCTTTCAGCATAGACAAAGCTCCCATTAGATAGTTTCTCCTTTTTGTTGCCTACTTATGATATCAATTTTAGTGCTCCTGTTGAGAGCTTCATGCCTCCTAAACCAAACAAAAATGTTGAAGAAACCCTACAATCCATTCTAGACAAACTAGCAGGCTTGCAAACCCAATTTGATGCAGCTCGGTATCACTAGGAGGGACGTTACACTGCCTTCCAAAATGCCACTGACACTCGCCAGTTCAACCTGGAAACCAAACATGATACTCTTCATCATGCTGCCAACTATTATCCACTGTTACAACTAAACCCCCCTTTCTCCAAAAACAGATATGACTTTGATCATCACACTCCAATCTTCCTTGGGCCTCAACTCCAACTTACCTCCACCAACTACCACCATGTTTCACACCGTCTTTACTACAACCATCACAACCACCACCCTTTCCCATCGTCACCATCCCAAACCATTCACCAACCAAAAATTCAACTCGTTTTTTTTGTCTGCACCCCTTTGATTGGCTCTTCCAAGCTGGTCAATTTTTCCAATTTTATTAAATACCTTGGGAGTTTTGTTTAAACATGACAGCTTTCTACATGAAAGGCAAAGCCTTAAGTTGGTTAAAGCGGATGTATCAAAATCACCAACTCTAGTTATTCATTGGAATGTTGTCATTCGAATTCTAAGATATCTCAAAAAGGCTTCAGGACAAGGGCTACTTTATGAAGATAAGGGGAACACTCAAATTTTTGGCAATTATGATGCTGATTGAGATGGTTCTCCTATGGATAGACGTTCTACTACAGGATATTGTGTTTTGTTTGGAGGAAATATTATCTCTTGAAAAAGTAAGAAGCAAAATATTGTTGCTCGATCATCTACTAAAGTTGTGTATTGAGCAATGACATCTCTTGTCTGAGTTTATATGGGTAAAACAGTTACTTGAAGAGATTTAGAGAAATAAAACAGTGAATTATTATCTCACCGTTACAGCTTTACCACTATATATATAGAGTATAAAGAGGCAGAATACAAAAAGTCAAGGCACAACCCTAACCTAACCCTAAAGATGGGTTTCCATACATGAATAATAATAAAATACAAAAAAACATTACATTTCACATAGTTCTTACAAGAATTAAACTTTTGTAACATTTAGTTGACGAAGATGCATTGTGATAATCAGCTCTCCACATTGCTTCCAATCCAGTGTTCCATGAGAGAACTAAGCATATTAAAATAAATTGCCATTTTCTCCGAGAAAAGTTGTTGTCTAAAGAAATTTGCACCGAGTTTATCGGATCAAATGATCAACTTGTAGATGAATTAGCAAAATCCTTGAGAGGTCCCCAGATTGAATTTATTTGTACCAAGTTTGGTACATACAATTTGTATGCCCCAACTTGAGAGGGAATGTTAGAATAAACAATCATTAATAGGATTTATTGTTAGGTGTTATGTGCTTTGTGCTAGACCTAGTTCCTAGAAATGTCTTCTAGAATTCTCTTTTATTCATTATGTATCCCAAGCTATTATAAATATGAAACTCTTTGAAAGAGAATACATACTCTATCAAATTCACTCTAATTCTTCTGTATTTTTCTCAAGTGTATCCATTATATTAGCCGCTATCAACTCTGAGTAGATTTTGTAAGGATCTGGAAGCTCTGTCTGTACCCAACTCTCGATGAGCACTACATACCATCATTCAATGAATGACCAGATTAAGGTGGTAAAATGATGTTCCGGGGTTAATTTGCATTGCTTGATGGGTACAAAGCCTAGACAGTGGGCATTGCATTTAGCTCGGGCTGAATTTTGGTTCAATAATAGTTACTAAGATGTCTCATATCCGATCCTTGTATGGGCAAGACCATCTTCCTTTATCGTTGAAAGCAAACCACAATTCCTTGCAAAGTTAAAGAACCCAATTAGCAGCTAGACACTTTGAAGATTAACCTCACCTTTCCTGAATTCCATCTTGGGGATAATGTGTCACTTAGCACTGGGGGTACTATTGATAGAGTATGGCCCCCAATAACTAAGGTCTATGAGAAGAGAATTGAGAAAGTGTTAGGAAGGTTTGTGATGTTCCTAACTAGAACGCAGTTATTAAGAGCTAGTTACCAAGGTATGTAGACAATAAGATTGGAGAATAAGGGCTAGGAATAATGTGGGCATCAGTTTGGCAGGGGCCACGTTCCTCAGAATACATGCACCTTCTGTTTTCTATAACTATTTCATTTAATGAATAACAAATCTCTTGTCTCTCTGTTATATCAGTCTTTCTCCTTTTGTTTTGCTGTCTTCTGGTACCAGCTCTATTAGTTTTATCAGATACATCCTTCATCTCATGGGCCATTTAGGCCCAAGGTTTTTTATTCTTGCACATCACGAAAATTATTCACATTCTCTGAATTGAAAACAAACTTTCATTATGATAAGAGTTTAAAAATATAAGGAGATAGCTCATAAGAAGTTCAGAATCATGTTAGCACGATTATTCTTACTCTAAAAAAACTGATTCACCCAGATACGGTGTGCCACAAGCAAATATAGAAATAGAAAGCTGTTTTGATGATAATGACAAGGTTCAGTTTGTATTTAAAAGCAACATAATAGCACTATACACTAACCAACCCATCCAGGATGCTTCTGCATAATAACAGCAAATGCAGTCATCTGTTCTAAGATAATGAAATCAATCATGGAAGTATGATTGGCCACAAAAACCTGTTCAATAAAGGGAAATCCAGATTATTAATAAGTAACATTCATATTATTATGGATATGCTAATAAAAACAATGGAAGAACCAATATGCATCAGACAAACCTGTTTTGGTCGTATACTGGGCCTTGGCCCATGGTACTTAACAACCCCAGTCCAGGATGCAACAAAGAAACTGCACATCATCTCCACCAAACACCTCTGAAAGAAACGAGAATTGAGCAATTTAGAGTTCATTGATTTGATAAACAGCAAGTCATTGAAGTTGCTATCCACCAAAAGGAATGAAAATAGAAAGAGTAGGATAGAAGTTGTATTCATCTTATGCCATGATCTCAGCTGCATACAATCTGTCAACAAAATTATAGTAAACATGTATTTAAAAAATAAAGAAAAAATAAATAAGTTATGTCCTCCTTGAAATTGTCTCAAAATTTGTTGCATTGACCTACTAGGCTGACAATTAATTAGATTTAAAAAATCAGATTCAAACGAAAAATCCTTTAACTAAGATATTAAAATTAACAAATATTAAGAGATAAAGCATATGAGAAAATGATTGATTTTCATGATCGATGAGGCAACTTTAACTGAAGCCCGACAATAGGTGTTTAAAATTAAAACCAAACGAAGTAAAGGGTTGCTAAAACACTACAATAAAAGTGGCCTACGAGTTGTAGCTCAATTGACACGAAGTCTCAAACCTCCATCCTAATAATAATAATAAAAAAAAAATACAAACAATATGTAGAACACAATGGTACCAAATATTTGGACATTATAGAAATTGGAAATATTATTCACATTTACAAATTATTGTCTATTCAGTACCAGCCAGACAACTGACAGATAGGAGTTCATTGTATTTTAAGATAAGCTAAATCAAAAAGTTGAGGCCTCCTTTTTACTTTTCATGGACCGAGTTCAAACTTCAAAGATGTCTTAAAGTTTCTATGTGGCGCAGGTTATAACAGGCATTAAATGCAGTCTTCCTAGTGTGCAAAACAGAAACAGAAGTCTGTGTACAAAAAATTTCAACTGGACAAAATAGCAAGAATAATCTGAATTGATACCTCAATCTTTCTCCTCAAATCATCTTTTCCTTTCAGGAGGCAGTGCACTGGAATGAAGGATGAAAGAAATATAATCCATCCTAATGTCAACACTAGAATTCTGCAGAGTCAACCAGGACACATCACATGGCCAGAAAAAGATTAGACTTATAGTGAACTGAGGCATTAACATGAGAAGCATGAAAGGGAAACTAATGGGCCAAACACAAGCCCGTGTTTAAAGTCAAAAAATTTGAAAATTCATTTCATTTATGACTTTTATTTTCTGAAAGGAGTTTCTTTGATTTTGAAATGTTTGTGATTTAGTTGTGAACATGCAAAAATCTGCTCAAATTTGGTGGGATTTAATTTTAATTTTTGTTAAACTGACAACATTGCCCTCATTATACTGAGAAAGAAATAACTTCATGAGACATGGGAATCAGTTTTTAATGATTTCGGAAGTACTATTGCATCATCATGCATAACATGTAAGTATCGAAAGTAAAGCAATAACCTAACCTAATAGGGAAAATAATCAAATATCGAATCACAACTCCACAGCACCACAAAGGAAACAAATAAACATTCCAGTTCCAAGGTTCTGGAGGATTTGATTTGAAGCACCTTGTGAATGAATCCTATAACATAAAATTCAGTCAGTAACCAAAATGTGAGAGATATTTCAAGAAAAAGATGACATGTCTTGATGGCTTCAGGCTTGGGAATAGAGTCTGAGAATTACACAAAGATATAAATAAAAAAGACAAAACACTATAGTTCCTCTCTGCTGGATTTCACCTGGAAATGGGAATTTTGAGTTCAGTGTGAAATTGCAGATCATACTAGCTGGTCCGTAGGATCTGTGGTTTTGGGTGTTCCAAATTTGTCTAATGCAATAGGATCTCTGGAGCGGTTTTGTGACCCAGGATGAAAAACAAGCCCTGTCTTATTACCTCACTCGTGGACTTCTCTCTGGCTATTAGCACCCATTCTTTGCACTCTCTAACCTATCCAGCTCCCTCACTTTTCTCTGGTCTCGGCCTTCCGTTTATGCACTCAGAGTTTTGGCTCCATTGACTTTATTGTGCTTCATATTCTATATGTTGGTAGTGGGCAGTTCTCTCTTTCATTTTTATTTATGTTTTTGTTCTTTCAGTTATGCTATCAAAAAAAAAAAATATTGTTATGATATATTATGGGCTATATCTTAAGAATTTTCAATTTTAGTTAAATATCGTGATTGAGATGTCATTTTTGATATCTAAGTTATTTTCTATGCATATGTATGTGTTTAAAGTATAGTTTTATGTTGTAGATAGGATCTTACTATCCATGTTATGATCCTGCAATTTCCGGCCATCCATTACCTTCCTGATTCTTGGCAGGACCTCAATTTTGACAACATTGGGAGACGGTCTATTACAGCAGGTCAGAATTTAGGTTTAGAAAATGTTGAACTCATCATGTTTGACGTTAAATTCTCTCCATAACTATTCCATCATCAGCAATTTTCCAAAAGATAATAATTGACATACCAAAACCACAAAGCAGAAGAACAGCATATGAATGATAAGGTCAAAAGCTCACATCTACAATGGCACCTGCTGCCTCAGACAGACTAGGTGAAATGTCGAGCAAATCACACCTGAAAACAGAAGTTGTATATCTTGATATTTCATTGCCACGAGATTTCGGAAAACCCGAGGAAGAAAAACTTAAAAGGACAGCTTTAAATCAGGAGAACTTAATTTCAGTGCCCCTCATCTTTGATCATCTAAACAACAGTAAAAGCAAGATATGAAAACGAAAAAGAAAATAGCGGAGGCATATACAGGCTGAGTTTCCCATGCCGTTCGTGTTGAACACTGGATCCAGAGGGTAGGTAATCCTCAATGTTTGGCCGATCAAGGTCCAATTCAGAACTCGACGATTTGAGTTTCCCAGTTCTATTCATCGTTGTTACGCTTCCACTTCCACAACAACCAAAATCGCGTGACTAACTAGACCTTTTGATCCTGAAACACGCATGGTGAAAAATTAAGTGCTTCAATAAAATCTTCAAAGAGTTAGTGAACAAATTTCACCGTTCGTTGCAGCAATTGATTGATTAATAATTTCTATAGTCTAATTCCACCAAACAGCTTCCATGCAATGAGATAAAAGAAAAAAAAATAGAAAACCCTAATGTAAGAGATGGCCTTGGGAGGAAATCCCGAGAAAGAGAAAGAGAGAAAAAAGAAGTGATGAAAGAGAAAGAGCTCACGAAATAGAAAACGGATGGGAAATTGCAGAAATCAACTCTAACGAGAAAATGGAACGGAAAGTGTGTCTTGAGCAGGGCTGGGTGTAATTTCCCGAAATAAGGAAGGGTAATTTTGTCATAACAACCTACGATTTCGTTCGAAGTCGTTGGGAAACATGCCTAACGCGCGCGTAATTATTTTTCAAGTTTTTAATTTGTTTTGTATATTTCTTTCCATATAAAATTTTTCAATTTAACTCCTCTTTCCTTTATCTTCGCACCCACTTACCAACTTCTCTTCCGGTGTCTTACAAAAATAGTCAAAGTTTGCTGATCCGTAAGACCACCAGGATTTGGTTAAGTTAGATTGCTACTTTCAGACAATTAATTCACTTTTTTTTAATTAAAAATAAAAATAACATAAAAATTAAAAATTTACTTCTTTATACTATATTATTGAAATGATGTAAATATACAATAACATCAAAATTTAAATTATTATTGTTTACAAATTAAATTTAATTATTAATTATAATAGAATAATTTAATATGTAAAGATAACATTTATTTTAATTTATTTAATTAGATATATTAATTATCAATTAAATTATTTGTTTGTTTTTTGGAATAAGTTAACCTATGATAGATTAGCTCAAGATTCGTACGAGAAATTTCAATAATTTTAAAAAATTAAAATATATAGTATTTAAATTATTTATAATTGGATTTTTTAGTTTATTTTGATTGAGTGATTAAAATATCTTAGATTTCAGTTTTCATGTTTGGATAAAGTAATTTAATTTATATTTTAAGACAAATTCAACTTTATCCTTGAGTTTAAGTTAAGTTAGTTCGACCGTCAATCCAGAACGATTTGTCTCAACTTTCTATCTAGATCAACTCTAGTACATTCGATCTAGGCTCACTAGGCTTGACCTTTAGCCTAGGTTGACTCATTTCGACCTTCAACTAGGTCCAGTGCTCAACCTTTAGCTTGAGCCAACTCAGTCCAAGCTAACTCAACTCAACCATCAACATAATCATGTGAATCACCAAACATTGCAACTACACTGTTCGTGGAGACAAACAAATGTGGTGGTAGCTCCACAATATAGTGGCAAGGGGATGGCGGTTAAAATGTTGGGAGGATGAGATGATTGGTTCTTTGGATGAAGATGTGTGATTGGGTGAGAAAAGGCTAGGTGAAGAAAAAAGGGAAGTGAAGAGGTGAGGTGTGAGTGTTTGGTCGAGAAAAAGTGGGTAGGAAGAAACCCTAAACACCCTTTGTTCATGTGTTTGCAAATAAAAAAATAAACTACTTTCTATACTGATTATAACTACAATCGGTATACAAAATCTTCTACAATATTACAAAAGTGTTACCATATCACTTTATATATAAGTTGTAGGTTTAATCAATATAAAAAAGTGTTTTGTTCTACTCCAACCTGTATAGAATCTGTTACATTATCTATAGTTATATCACCATACTACTTTTTATACATGGTTAATTACAACTAATATAAAAAATCGTTATAAAAAATATTTTTTTTACTATTGCAAAGAATATAAAAAAAAATTATAAAATTTTGTGATTCTTTTATTACGAATATATATTTTTAACCTTTGAAATGAACTATTAATTATAATATTAATTATAATGTTTTAACTTTTTCTATACAAATATTATAAAACCCTCTTTTTTATTCTGTCATAATTTTAAAGAGTTGCCCCTAATCTAATGGGCCTAAGAGCTGACCCATAGGGTGTCCAAGGCCCCTAAGGCAGCCAAACCCCTTCTCACTGCTGCATTCTTGCAAACACAGTTCCCTCACACTCTCTCTTTCTCAACAGAACGTTCTGCTAGGGTTTGAGATCTATCCAAGTTCAACTGAGTTCAACCTCTTTCTTCTGCTCACCTCTTAAACCTGCTCCTGGAGCTGTAGTGCTCATTGGCTTAAGTGTCGAAACTTTTCGCTAGCTTATTTCCAGGTAAGGGAAGCTAGGATTTCACGTTATTTTTATTTTATGCGATTAATGTTTTGTGAAATATGAGAAAAGATTGGAGAAAACGTTAGTTTTTGGTATATTTCTGAGTTAGGGGTTCAAATATTCATGAAATTGTGATATTTGACGTTATTTCTCGTATTCTGGATGCGTCGAACAATCGCTGGGCGAGTTGACGTGGTCGCTAGGCGAGTTGACGTGGTCGCTAGGCGACTGTGTATTTTTCTAATATTCGCAGTTTTAGTAAAATTGACTTTCCCAACTCATTAACCGTTGGATTGAGCTCAAATTTTGAAATTTGGTTCATAACATGCTATTTTATGGTTTGAACGGTTGGATCGTCGATTAGATTCTGTAGCTTGAGAAATATGATTGGTATCTTGTCAGTACGTAAATCCACGAGTCTCTAGGTGAGACTTCCTGGTCGTGCTTTAGTGGTCGGGACATAATTCCATGACCCTTGTTAGTGGGGATTCATGGTGGTACCCCATCTATATAATTTGGTAAGGATTCAAGGTAAGGTTGCATCCTGACACTCTAAGGAGTCAATTAGTCTCACTTAGAGCAGACTGACTCTTGTGGTGAGAGTAGCAGGAGGCCTGAAACTCATTAAGGGCTAACCTTGTGTGTGTGGGATTGAAACATTGTAACACTTGTAACACTTAGCTCGGGGCTGAGCAGCTCGGGGGTGAGGAGGGTAATCCACCACAAGTGCAAGCATCCGCTGAATCCGACCAGATTATATGTAATCTGGATGAGTCGAGTCTGAGTCTAGTGTATTGCTTGAGAAGTCATAACATGATTGGTTGATGAATATTGTTTGGATTGTGTAATAGCATGTGATTACTTGATAAACTGTTTCTACTCTAGCTTACCCTTTGTTTGTTTGATTGCTTTGTATGTTGTTCTTCTACTTTTGTGATGATCATCAATTTATTGATGTGAACAAATGTGAGAGGTACTCAAGGTCAACAAGGAAGAGATGATTCCGCTGCTTAGCCATCTGGGCTGGATTCTACTCTTTGGACTTTCTTTTTTGGGGCTATGACCCATGTACTAGTCCGTCTTTTAATTTCTATTTTGATTACTGATGAACATTGTATCTGGTTTAGTTGTGGCATAGTTGTGTGCCTTGTTTATTGTATGGAGTAGTGTTTAAACTTCTGGACTGTGTTTCTGTATTATCCTGTGTGACACTTCCTTTAATCATGATTATAAATTAAGTGGGGTGTTATAAATATAATTGTTCAAAATCTTATACCAATTTCTAGGATGACCTGAGGGTGTGGGTTTGTCATGCCTCGTGGGCGTAAGTAGTCATGTCTAGTTGAGTTTGTCAGTGAAACCAAAAGTTTTAAGAACATAAAACACCTTGATAAAGTAATGAGGGTGCACACTCATGACTAGATTAAAGGTTGTTTTCCTTTCTTAATTCTAATAGTTTGGGGAAAGAAGGGTGACAGACAAAAGGTTGGTTGTGTGTAAGTGATAAAGTGTTGCTTTGTATGAAGTAGTTTGCCTTGTTGCGCCTTTGTGCGTTGTGTCTAATGTCTACGGAGATAAGGGAATGCAGATTGAATGTCAACTTGGTATGCTCACCTTTACAAGTGTTGGATGGGGTCTTTGAGACAACGTCTTGCCTCAGAGATAGGAAGTTAATGTATGATGTATATAATTGAGCAAGGAAAGCTAAGTTTTAGGTTAATAAACCGGAGGAGATTCTAGAGTCCACAAAATAACGTTTGGTCCGAGGGAACCTTAAGGATAGACTCTCAGAAACAAATACTACAAGTTTTCTAAAAGAAGCTGAATTCAAAGATTTAGAGCACTGAAAGGTATCAGTGCATGCAAGTGCCACATCGTTTGAGGAAAGTCAACCTGATTCTACATCCCGATAATGTTGAAGTTCAGAGTCATGCAAATGCATACAGTGTTAGGAGAAGTGTCATTGAATATAGTCATATGGTCACACCCAGTGCTTCTTGGAGTAGTGGAAGAGGAACAATTGGCAAATTTTAGATTGCAAAAAGTGGAGAGATTGCTTGGCAACCAGAAAGCTAAGAAAGGAGGAGACCGTGAAGTGCGAAAAGATGGCAAACCTCTAGTGAGAGGCTGAGATGGATAAGGGTTCACTGATCAGTCAGGAAAGATGACGTTCCTAAGTGGGGGAAAGAACAATTTATGGTTAGGGAAGAAGTGGCATAAGGGATTCATACTAGGATTAATAATCAGCATGTGAGGATGGGTCTTTTCAAACTAATAGTGGGATGTTTCAAGGAAAAGTAGTTCCCATGAGTAGGACATTTGACCTTGGGTATAAAGTGGAAGATTTCACGTACTAGAAGGAGGGGCACACCTTTAAAGGTTATTCTTGTATGAAAGGGCAACCAAATTGATGTCGGAGCACAATGATGGAGGGAGTGGAAAGAAAAGTTTTGAGTGGTTGACATGGTGTCTACAATGGTTGATGCTAAAGTGGTTAGCACGAATAATCTCCTCTAGAGATGCACCTTACAAAGTGATGCTTGGACTAAGATTCAGATTATAGACGTGTTCTGAAACAAGTACTAGAGTTTTGACCTTGGTGTGGTGGAGTTCACTTCTGCATTGGTGTCTGAGGAAGAACCTGTGACAATAGTTCCTAATGGAATGGTTACTACTGTGAATTTGAAGTAAATACGGAAGTGGAGGAGATGTTGGAGAAGTAGTGGCTTATACTAAGTATAACCACAAGGATGATTGCAAGTTTGGTGAAGCTTAGAGGAGAGGTAGTGGTAGGATAGACTGTTCAAGGGTAAACGTTGGATAATGGAAGATTGGCTTTTCGAACCTATGGTTGTAAAGAGTGGAAACATGATGAAGGTAAAGAATTTCAAACAGGGTAGCGGCATGATCAAGGCTTAGCGACAAGTTTCCAAGTATGAACAGAGTCTTTAGAATGTGTGAGGAGGGTATTGACAAAGCTTGTAGTGAGTAAGACATATGGTTTAAAAAGGATGGATACGATGTTGAGAAAATGGGATGTTAAGACTATAAAAAGGTGAATCTAGAGGGTTTTGCAAGTTCCATAGAGGTTTTGGAGGAAGGTTTCTCAACGATGATTGTCTCTTTGTCACGATAGATATGAAAGGAGCATAATTTTGAGTGAACGAAGGAGTGACTTGTGTGTTGATCAAAGTGGCACAACGGGATGGTCGGAAGTGATATCTGTGAAGGGTAAGAGGTGCGTGAAAAGAACTATCTTACCCATGACCTAGTGATTACTACGACAACCAGTTCTTCATAGACAACAAAATTGTCGTTCTTATGAGTATTAAGTAAGGATGTTCGATGATCATTTAGAGTTGGAAATATGGAATTACTCAGAGAAAGTTGGGCAAGAGAAATAGGAGATAGTTTAAGTTATGATTTCAAGTTAGGGTGCCAACCTGAAAGTAAGGAAGTAAGGGTAGGTGCTTAGCCAAAGAAGGGAACTCAAGATCTAGGTTTGACGAGGTGAGAGTAAGGAGTTGGTGGAGAAGTGAGTGTCTGAGTTGGGAGGGGAAGATGTGAAGAGATTTCATTGGTCTAGTCATCTGACTAGAACTAGTAAGTCTCTCAACAAGGTTGGGGAAAAAGCAATTAAAAAAAAATCTTAGTTTGAGAAGTATCTTAGAGTTGATAGGCATAAATCACACTAGAAATTTCAAGTCGAGGAAAAACATGGTTCTAAGGCTTTTGTGGGAGGATGATTACAAGTTAGTAGATCAGAAATGAAGGTGAGATGCCGAAATGAAATTGGTGGTTGTAATAAGGGAAAGTTTAATTTAGAAATGGAATGACTTGGTTGTGGACCTTGTTACCATTGGTTGAAGTCAGTGAAGGAGGTAAGATGTTATGAGTGTCGTTATGCATAAAAGTGGTCAAGAGTGTTGATGGTGAGGCAATAGGCTAGAACTCAATCGTGATCAAGTCAGTGGAGTGATGCATAAAGGAGTGAACAAAGTGACGGGAACTGATAACGAACATGCTTTAGTTTGAGACTTACAGTGATCTGAGAGATAATGGAGAGCATATGGTGGATGAGTCAGTATATTAGATACAAGTTAGTTGGGCAGGTATAAAGGAGCATTCCAGTGTTAAGGTTGCAAGTTGAAAGTTAGTTCAAGTGTAGTGACTAAACCAATCTACACTGTTGAACACATATCGCATAACACAAAGGCAAAGTTTCTAGTGGCTATAGGTGTTGGGGTCATCAAACCTGTCATGTCTAGGCGGTGGTTGTCGGAGGACATGAGGAAAATGTAGTTTTCTTCCTATCCCATGGTGAATTTTCGAGGACGAAAATTTTTGTTGTTGGGGAGAATGTAAAACCCTCTTTTTTTTTTTATTCTGCCATAATTTTAAAGGGCTGCCCCTAATCTAATGAGCCTAAGGACTGGCCCATAGGGTATCCAAGACCCCTAAGGCAGCCAAACCCCCTCTCACTGCTACATTCTTGCAAACACAGTTCCCTCACACTCTTTCTTTCTCAACAGAACGCTTTGCTAGGGTTTGGGATCTATCCAAGTTCAACTGAGTTCAACCTCTTTCTTCCGCTCACCTCTTAAACTTGCTCCTGGAGTTGTAGTGCTCATTCGCTTAAGTGTCGGAACTTTCCGCTAGCTTATTTCCAAGTAAGGGAAGCTAGGGTTTCACGTTATTTCTATTTCATGTGATTAATATTTTGTGAAATATGAGAAAAGATTGGGGAAAACGTTAGTTTTTGGTATATTTCTGAGTTAGGGGTTCAAATATTCATGAAACTGTGATATTTGACGTTATTTCTCGTATTCTATATTCGTCGAACAGTCGTTGGGCGAGTTGACTTGGTCGTTGGGCGACTGTGTATTTTTCTGATATGCACAGTTTTAGTGAAATTGACTTTTCTAACTCATTAACCGTTGGATTGAGCTCAAATTTTGAAATTTGGTTCATAACATGCTATTTTATGGTTTGATCGGTTGGATCATCGATTAGATGTCTGGAGCTTGAGAAATGTGTCACGCATTACTGCAATGATTTTGGTTTTGTGATAATAAATTTTCTTAGAAATTTTGGTGTAAGAATTATGGTTGTGGGTTGTGCTTGGTTGTATGGAATTGCAGGTACTTAAATGTTGGCACTCATTTATTTGGGATGAATACTATTTGTGATATGTGTATGTCTTGATATGCATTTATAAAGTATAAGATGAATGAATTTGCATGAGCGATGTGATTCATGGATTGTGAATGATGAACTTGGATAAATCTTGGCATGCAATTTCAATGAAATGGTTGGTTATATATGTGGTCATGAATTCGGTATGAACAATAATGTTACATTGATGGCAAGGTATTGGTATGAGGTGAAATTCTATATCCCCGAATTGGGAAGAATGGGATGGTATGAAATCAACATGGAATATGAATGAGGATGGGTTACAAAGGATGGCGTGAGGTGTTAAATGCATGATCAATATTATTTGTTTGTTTGGAATGTGATTGGTATGTTGTCAGTACGTAAATCCACGAGTCTCTAGGTGAAACTTCCTTTAGTGGTCGGGACGTAATTCCATGACCCCTGTTAGTGGGGATTCATGGTGGTGCCCCATCTATATAATTTGGAAAAGATTCAAGGTAAGGTTGCATCCTGACACCCTAAGGAGTCAATTAGTCTCACTTAGAGCAGACTGACTCCTGTGGTGAGAGTAGCAAGAGGCCTGAAACTCATTAAGGGCTAACCTTGTGTGTGTGGGATTGAAACATTGTAACACTTGTAACAATTAGCTTGGGGCTGAGCAGCTCGGGGGTGAGGAGGGTAATCCACCACAAGTGCAAGCATCCGCTGAATCCGACCAGATTATATGTAATCTGGATGAGTCGAGTCTGAGTCTAGTGTATTGCTTGAGAAGTCATAACATGATTGGTTGATGAATACTGTTTGGATTGTGTAATAGCATGTGATTACTTGATAAATTGTTTCTACTCTAGCTTACCCTTTGTTTGTTTGATTGCTTTGTATGATGTTCTTCTACTTTTGCGATGATCATCAATTTATTGATGAGAGCAGATGTGAGAGGTACTCAAGGTCAACAAGGAAGAGATGATTCTGCTGCTTAGCCATCTGGGCTGGATTCTACTCTTTGGACTTTCTTTTTTGGGGCTATGGCCCATGTATTATTCTGTCTTTTAATTTCCTATTTTGATTACTGATGAACATTGTATCTGGTTTAGTTGTGGCATAGTTGTGTGCCTTGGTTATTGTATGGAGTAGTGTTTAAACTCCTGGACTGTGTTTCTGTATTATCCTGTGTGACACTTCCTTTAATCATGATTATAAATTAAGTGGGGTGTTACAAATATAATTGTTCAAAATCTTATACCAATTTTTATTTGCATATTATTAATGATAGTTTTTTTATATATTAAATAATATGTGTTTAACTTTTACATACTAAAAAAATATGAAAAATATTGAACAACAAAAATATTTATATTATAATTTAAAATAAAAAAATATAAATGTAATTTTTTTTAACAATATTTTGTATGTAACACCCCATATGGATATTACTAGATAAAGCATAAATCATGAAATTTCTTTTGGAAATCCAAACATTATATAAAGTTCCCAAGCGCGGGAAAATTTGAAACTTTTCTCGCGATAATCCAATCATAATACTTCACCTTTATTACAAGTTCATAATAGAAAAAAAAAAAACCATCATAATGTCTATTACAAAATGCATGAAAATGAAATATAAGGAAAAATCTCCCATCGTAAGCCCCCGCTCCGTCGCTATGCATCAGCATTCTCACCTGAAGTCACATTTGCTCCCACGTAACAAGTTACGTGATCATCGCTAAACACAATCACACAAACAAGAAGGGTGAGCTGAAAAAGAAAAATAATACAAATAATAAGATAATAAGAATTGACCCCCACCCAATCTAACTTAGCCAATTTTAGTTTATTGACCTTTTTATAACAATATACCCCCAATCTCATAACCTATATGAGAAAGATCCATTCACAACCTTGGTCCTTAGGGATTATCATGCTCCCAGGAACCTACCCACTCGTGGTCCAACTCTACGGACCTCCCCGCCCGTAGTCTAACTCTACAAACCTGCCCGCTCATAGTCCAACATGCGTGAACACCTACTATGAACCTCCCCGCTCATAGTAGCCTTAAGTGTGAGTACGGAACATACGAACCTACCCGCTCGTATCCCCACACAAGAGTACAATAGATACGGACCTCCCCGCCCGCATCAATCACGCATCTCACAACTCCGTTACGAACCTCCCTACTCGTAACTAATCCAGCATATCCCTGACCAAATTATCAAAAAAAAGGAAAACGTCAATGCAAGCTCATCTGCAAAGGACCCCTGCCTCTGCGCTTTCGCCTGGCGCTTCCCAAGCGCCGCCAGGCGAACAAGCTCTAGACCGCCTGGCGGTGTCCTCTTACCGTCGGGCGCCACCCTCACAGAAATTCTCTAATTCGTGGCTCATCGCCTGGCGGAGCTTCTCCTACTGCCAGGTGCCACACCAGTAAAATCACTCTTCTACTGGTTTAGGCACTTCCAAGGATTTCCAAACACATTCAATCATTCAGTCTTACATCCAGATCACAAATTTCAGGTATTCCCAATACTACAATCATTAAATCATCGAACATCAACCAAAGCAAGTACTTATAAATTTACGTTTGGAGTTAAGCACACAAGGATCAATCCCCTACTTATGCATATGATACTACAACCAGTATCCCAATAATATCATTACCTCACCTCTCTACATGACATTACTTTCATTTCAGGCGGTGCGTCAGGAACCTGAAAAATCTCCACTTTTCCTCGCACCCGCAGAGAGAGCTCTAAAATCCCTAATTCCCGAATCCACATTCCATCACCGATTCAACCATATTAATTCACACATTTAACACGCAATGATCATTTTATACAATCTAATTGATGCTTATTATTAACATATTGCCGAGTCATGTACATCATATTTATCAATTGAACTTAACCCATAGTAAACTTGCATTTATACCCAACCCCATACGCATCCCATCTGCACTCACAAACTCATTATCATCCAATCAGACCAAGGAACCTATTATTATTATCGTATAATTTTAGCAGACCACACAATTTCACAGAAGCATCAAAATGCAACAAATTATGCAGTTCCAGTGCACACCGCATGGCGGTTCCTCACTACCGCCCGACGGTTCAACACAGAACCCAGAAAACACAAAGAAAAGTTGCGTCGCCTGGCGGAGCATTCTTAGCCGCCAGGCAATTTCTATCAGATTACCCAGAATTTTACGAAAATTTAACGCGAAGTGAAAGGGAACTCATCATTCAAGCCTTGGGATCATTTCAAAATGATAAAAACACAATTAAACATATATGGACAACTCCCTTTACTTGATTTCCTTGCTCCAAATGTAATTAAAATGATCCTCTTCAACTCCCTAAAAATAAAAGGAAAACGAAATTAGTTTAAATTTTAAAGTTTAATGACCATTACTCTTGGTTACTGCACCTAACTGACGCCTCAGAATTAAATAAGTCTACTAATGACATGCTCAAGACTTGAACCCAAATCCCCTCAACATAATGAAGTGCTCTAAACCACTTAGGTTAACATTGTTTCTTGTCTAAGGTTTATCAAAGAAATCCCTTAAGGTAGTCTCAACCCCTCATTTCTTATACTTTATTAATTATTAATTATATGAATTTCCTGAGTCTTACATTGTAGGACAAAATTATTATATGACAATTTTTTTATATGAAAATGTCAACAATTTGTATTATCAATAAATATATATTATTTTTTAAATAATATTATTTAAGAAATAAAAGCAAACATATATTTTTCTAAATTTTATTTTATTAAACAATTAAGCAATTAGATATCATAAAAGCATATAATTAAAAATCAAAAATAAATAATATAGAAAATAAAATTAAATATTCATATAATTTTATTTTTTACATTTTTTCCTTTATAATTTTTTACTTTAAAATTTTTACACTTGTAAAAAATAAAATAATTTGAAATTTTAGGTGTAGTATTTTAATATGTATATATAAGTTATAATTAAACTTATTTACTAATTTAGTATCAAATTGGAAAGAACAAAATTAGATCATTTGAAAGAATTGAGGTAATAAATTGAACCAAAAATTTTAATAGAGGACTAAATTAAAAACAAGTTTTATTACTGCCACGTGTCATAATAGTAAAATGTCACATGGCACGACAGTAACCTAACACGTGGCAAATTATTAACTTTTAGAAAAAAAAATTCTAATTAAAAAAAATTAAAAAACTCCCGAGCTTGACACGTGTTATGTACGGACACGGTGTTAACTTCAACTTAATGGAGAGAACCAAATTGAACCCTTTTAAATAATTGGGTACTAAATTGAACCAACAAAAAATATGGAGACCAAATTGGACTAAACAAAAAAAATTAGGAGACCAGATAAGTAATTATACCTTTTTTACAAAATATTTGATTTTTTTTCTCTTAAAAATATTTTCTTTCATATATTTCTTGAAAAATAGTATTTATCTTGTTAATTTTTTGTATTTCATTTTGTTGACCTAATATTCACTTAAAACACTTACATGTTTTCATTCTATATTCTTTATTTTTTATTCCGCGATTTTATATCAATAATATACTACATACATATAACAATTATAGAATTAGTATAAAACAATAATAATAGATAGACGTATGATATTATTTCATTGTGATAGATATCGCAACAATATCAAAATGGTTAGAATCATTACTTTTAGTACATGAGATGGTGTTGTGATGGAATGGAATTAACAACGAATAGAAAAAACATAAATGGAAAAATCTGTGTAAGAAAATGGTATGAAATCATTTTGACCTTCGCCCGAAAACCCTTCGCCCATTAACGTAAGAGACTCAGTCGCCTACGTTAATCAATAGACCCCACTTCACAATATCACCCTCTTCTTTTTTTTCCTCACAGTTTCTTTATAATTTTAAATTTGTATCACCAGAAGTGCTTTTTTTTTTCATCCAATTGCAACTAAATATTTTTGTGATGGGATTTGCTAATACACTACAAAAAATTATGTAAACTGTGCAGTTATTTAAAATCTCCACCTTTTACAATCTAATCCAACCTTTTTTAAATTATTACATTTCACATGTAAATTTCGACAATTTTAACTGTCATTTGTTGAAGTTAGAGAACCGTCATATTTTACATGTAAAATATAATGTAATGTAAAATATGATGGTTTTATTTCTCAAATTTTAATAAATTGAAACCATAAAATTTTTTTTGGGCTCGAATTTTCTCGAAGTTACTTTCCCAATACTTAATCTTTTCCACCTTCATTTCGACTTCTCGTTCCCAATGTTTCATCCCTCATATTTTAAATTCTTGGGTTCACTTTTCGTCCCTTACATTTCAAGCTTGACTTCAATCAATCTCGTTGTTGATCTGTCGCATTTGAAGCTTCGTCTAGTGATCGATAAGTTTAAGAAAAAAAATTGATTTAAGGATTTTATCTTGAAGCGTTTTGATTTTTCTAAGGTGCTAAGTTACCATTTGGTTGGATAAAACTTAACATAATTTCTTTGAGTGTTTTGATTCGTAATAGATTACCATCTTGGAGTGATTCATAGTAGGTTACAATTCGCATTGACAGTCATTTGCACTGAACTCATCTCAGTGGACAAAGGTACAAACCTACTGATTATGTGTTTCGACCTTTCTTCATTTCTCTTGTTAAGTGTTTCTTCTACTTTTGGTTAGAAAATATGTTAGAGATTAGGGGAAATATATAAGAAATTGAAGCCCCAAGTGTTGACAAAAGACGAAGATAGACATCTTACTTCATTAAAGAGTTTTTTATGATGACTTATGGAGAAGTGAGAAAATTTAATGATGATTCATGGAGAAATGTTGAAGAGTTAAAGAATGCTTGAAATCAAGAGTTATTTTAAAGTGTTAGAATTTGGGTTGTTGAATCCATGTAATTTGTGTATGTCATTTAAGATAGTAAATGTAAGGTCATAAGTCAAAAGATAAATCCCAAGCAGCAACACACTAAGAAACTCAAGATAGAGGCAGTTGTGACTTGACTTTTCAGCTTCTTGACCTAATTTCGAAAACGACTTTTATAAATCAAGTGATAGCCTTTTATTTGTAAATATAAAAGTTAGAGAAGTCAGAGTTCTTGATAACTCTCTATGAGAATGCTTTGAAAAACCTAGTGTGGGTAGAGAGATAACTTTCACCAAATGAGTTCTTGTATGATTGAGTATTGTTGCTAGGAAGAGTTGTTAATCTTTTGTGTGATTCAGAGAAAGTGTTCATCTCTTGTGTGACACAAGAGAGGTGTCTTCATCATTTGTGTGACTGAAAGGAGGTGTTTATCCCTTGTGGATTTCAAATGAGGTATCTCTCATCTCTTGCCTTCAAGAAATGTGTTTTTTTTCCTAAAAGTGGGCAGAATAAGAGGGTTAAGACTGGTTTAGGGATTTTGAACACCCTATAGGCCAGTCTTAAGCCCAATAGATTAGGATAGACCCTTGTACATTAGGACAAAAAATAAGTGGACCTTATACATTTTAACACTGTAAAATGACTAAAAGTATTTGAAACATTAGGACAGAAAATAAGTGGACCTTACACATTTTAATACTTAATTACTTTTCTCAAGATTTCTATAAATTAAAAACATCTTGAAGAAGAAAAGTTGATGACACATGAGAATCTTTAAGTAAAAAACACTTGCATAAACTCTTATGCTCTAATTTGTCCAATTTCTCTTAACAGAACAATGTAATGCGCTTTAGAAATTTAAAAAGTGTTATGTACTCGTCTGAAAATGAAAATTTGAAACTAACTTCAAATATATGTATCATAATTAAGTGAACAAAATATATAAAAAAAATGTAATAACCGTAATATTTATATACTCATATCATTTGAAAAATTTAATATTTTTGTACAAATAATTATATGTTGTTAATTTGAATTTTTTTTATTAATATTAAGATGAATTCGAATAACACTTACGAATGATATGATCCCGTTCTTAGAAGCTTTTAAGAATTAAAATAATTACTAATAATAAAATTATGAAACCAATTTCTAAGTATCATTTCTAATATATAAGATTATCAAATCAATTTGTAGTGCCATTGATCTTCAAGTAATATTTTTATCTTAAAAAACCTTTTAGTTGATTCTACATTAATATATATATATATATTAATAAAATGATGTAGGAAATTAAATATTTGGATGAAAATAGGTATTTTAATAAACTAAAAAATTTCAACACTTGATTAATTCGTCAAGCAAAGTATTTAAAAAAAATTAATTTAAAGAAAAAAAAAATCTAAAAACAATTCCTTAAATAGTTGAAATTTATGTTTTATTTTCTATTAAATGCTAAATAAAATATTTAATTGTATTATTAAATTAAAAGTATATAATCTTAATTTATATTTTATATTCTTAATACTAAATTAACAATAAGAATTAAAAATATTAAAAATTTGAAAATAACAAAAGGAGACAAACTAAAAAAATTAATATTGACTTAGAATATATTGAAGGCTTATTCATTCTATTTTATACGCAGACTAAAACATTAGTTAGTCGTTAAAGAAATGACATCAAAGTCGAGATAACTTACGACACAAGAAAGAAATTGAGTGTAATTTTTACAATAATTCCGATATAATTTACGCGAATGCGGGAAGACATTTAATCTGTTAGGAGTGACCGCGTCGTTAATCTTACACACCCACTCCGCTTTAGTTGAATTATTACTATTTTTTAGTATTTTATAGGGTTAAGTACGTTTTTAGTCTCTGAATTTTGATTCAAAATTGGAATTCGTCTTTAGTCGAAATTTTGATAAATTTTGGTATCTAAACTTTAAAAATGAATGAATATAGTCTTTTTAACCCAATTTTGTTAACTTTTTTTTAGGTTTCGAATACATTTCTCAGTAAATATTGAGCCGAGAATGTGTCAAACGGCGTAAACAACTCCAATATTTACTGGGAAATCTGTTCGAAACCTAAAAAATTTAACAAAATTGGGTTAAAAGGACTATATTCATTCATTTTTAAAGTTTAGGGACCAAAATTTATCAAAGTTTCGACCAGGAACGAATTCCAATTTTGAACCAAAGTTCAGGCACTAAAAACATACTTAACCCTATCTTCTATATATAACTAATGTTTCCTTCTTATATATAATTAAAATGCATAATCGATAAATATTTTACAAAATTATGCTATAAATTTTTAATAAAGACAAAATTTAGGTTAGAAATTGAAATAAATAATGATTGAAAGGATTAAATAAAAAAAATCAACTAAAAAAATATATGTGGAATGATGAAGAGAGTATTCGTTTGACCAATTGTTAGGATACTACGTGAACTGGATATTGAAAAAATAAAAGAACCAAAATGAACCTCGTATATAAAGTAAGAGACCAAAAGTCTAATTAAGTCAAAAATAAAATAGAAAATGTGAGATAAATTATACATTTCAATTTATAATATAATATAACTAAGAAAATGTGTTATTAGGAATTTCATTTTGCTTTGTACGTTTCAAAATGCCTTACAGTTTTGACCAGGTTGAGTTTTTTTGTAAATGGTCATGTACCTAAAAGCAATCTATTACATAGGTTGGTTGAGTGTATTTAGAAAGAAAAGAAACGAAACGAAAATGATGAATTAATTATGTTGTGTAATTTAAATAAGTGGAAATTAAGGAGAATGGAAACTAAATTTGTAGGACAATTAAAAAAAATAATTTCCCCTTTTAAGCTTTAAATATGTGAAATCAGAAACATTATTTCAAATTTAAACACAAAATAAAATAACTTATGTGAGTAAAATGTAATATAATAACAACTTCATATTATTAATATTTAGTTAATTCTTTTAGCTCTTTTTTTCTCTAATGTGAAACACACAGAGAGAAAAAGTCACCTGCTTTGTCATTTACTTCTGCACATCAGAAACTGCAACGTGTTTACGAAGGCACTTACAAGAAAAAATGGCAAGGTTGGAAGAGTTCATGGCGCCAATTCATGCAGGTTCAGCTTCTGCCACAAACTACATATATCTCTCACACAAATTACTGTGCATAAATTTACGTATATATTACTTTACATATCCGATCAACAATTGTCTCAAAAAATAGAAAGAAAAAGTATTTAAACTGCGCCGGATTTCGACTCTTAAACGATATATTAATTATTAGGTGCATCGAAACAGTCAAAAACCTATAAATCCTATAAATCCATGTAGTATTTCTAACAACAATTACCATTTCCATTTCTTACGTAATTTCCATGCATTAAATGAATGCTGTACACGAAGGCACGGTTCCTTATAAAGAAACCTGCATTGCTATGTTTTATCGACATTAACGAGAGTTTGCGGATTCATACATAAAACCAACACCGATTTGGATTTCTTAGCCATTGTACGATGAGCTTCCAAAAGCGAATTCAGGATGTTCTTGCTCCCACAACAAGGCCACCATCTGAGAGTAGCAAGTCCAGAACTTCAAGCAGTGTGCGCATAACCATTCAGAATGTTCTTATTCATACAACAAGACCACCTCCTAAGACTACTACCTCCAAACACACTGCACCCAAATGATTTCAAACCCCTTTAATTATCCCTAAACCAATCTTTCGAATTACAACTTTTATTGAAGGTGAGAGGAAGCAAGTACTTGTATTTAGGGATTGGAGAATACACCAACTCAGCTAGGGATTATGGATTAACTTTGTGCGTGGTAGGGTAAAATCCATTGACAATGAATCCGTAGAGTAGTAGAAGCTATGACAAGGGAAAGTTTCCAATGTTCCAATTTCAATACATGTATCCAAATAATGCTAGTTTTACTGTGATTCTGGATTATCATCTTTATTTAGTATTGGATTGAGCTTTTAAATCACAATGACTAGTGCAGGGAAATAATTTTTTATAGTGCAAATAGCACCATCAATGGAGTTTACTGCATGTACAAAGAAAGTTTGAAAGGGAATTTTTCAAATGGGTAAGGGAATTGAATTGAGAACGGTGAGGGGGATAATCTTATGTAGGGATAACCGATAAATGTTTTAATGAGATAATTCATCTTTTTAAAGAATTTAAAATATTTTATCGCAAATTGGATTTTTTAGATGATATAATTTAAAAGAAATTGAAGAGCTAAAATTTTATTAAAATAATGAAATGGTTTAAAAAAAAAATCATTTCGTAACTTCCATGCATTATTTGAATTGTGTAAGTAAAGAGTGAGACAGTGAGTCAACTCAACTTATCACAACTTCAACCCGGATAGATCGAGTTTTTAATGGCCTAGGTCCACTTTTTATTTATACTAAAATTTGTTATTTTTTTTAATTCAATCAGGTTCAAATCGATGATGGACCGAGTTGAATCACAGATTTTAATCCATTTTGACAACTCTAACAATACTGTCTTGGAGGCACAATTTCATTGTACATAGTGTATTTTGTTGTTTGTTTAACGACTATGGGTAAAGGAGATGATGGATGAAATATATGAGTTTGAGGAAATTTATGAATGTAAATGAAGAAAATGAATATAATAAGATTTATATAAAAAGTGAGAGAAGAAAATTGTGATTGAAAAAATTTGTCATCTTTAAATTTGGACAATTAAATTAAAAGTAATGTATACAATGTATATTCTTTCTCACCAATACATATGAATTCGAAATACATAACTTAGTGTCATGCTAACTTAAATAAATCTAAATTTTAAAAGTAAATAATAAGATTAACATAGTTTATTTTTAATGTATATTTTAGTTAATGTCAACTAAGATGATCCTATTTCACTAACACAAAATGGGCTTATTACGTCATGTGATTTACGTCAAATCATTGAATTTCAAACGTAAAAATGTGCGATGACATGTTTGTAAATAATTTGTCAAAATTTACTTTTAACCCCTTTGGTTAGATGTAAATTTACGTCTAGTACATAGAGGTCAGATATTAATTTAAGTTTGACCAAAGGAGATCAGACATAAAAATCAAATTTTATGTTTGACTTAGAGGGGTCAAACGTAAATCCCTTCATATGCAACTCCTCAAGTCACTTTCATTTTCAGTCTCTTCTTCACAACACGCCAATAAACACATTCATGACCACATTGACCACTATTAGTGTTTGTTTTATTGTTTTTTCATCTTCTAATATTAAACTCTCCTACTTGATAACCACCTTGCAAAGACATTGCATACCACCTTCCAAACACGTTGCGAGCACCACGAACCTTGGAGGGCCTCAACTGTGTTGCAGATCTGGGCAAGGTAGTTTGTGCGGCTCCGACAATGCATATATGTTTTTTTGTTGCTCTTTGCCTTTCTCCAGCTAAGAGGAGAATTGTAGTTTCGTGATTTTCTATGCTGATGTGCAACTTGAAGGTTTTCGGCATGGTGCATGGATGACAACTAGATCTGGTGGAGGTTTGATCTGCTGCTGGGTTCCAGCATGACTCATGTAGTGGGTTTTGCGGGGGTGCTGGTGTGATAGAGGAGTTATTGTGATTGTAGATCTGGTGATGGTTCACATTTGAGTTGCGATGAGGATAGTCAATAAATCTAGTTAGTTGTTGTCCGACAAGTGTGCATCGTGGCCCGAAGAAGCATAAATTTTTACATCTGTTTTGCTGTCACCAAATGTATATTCACATATATTATTTTAACAGACAAAAATTTATGTGTATCGAATCTACGTCTGATTTAGCCTAGACGTAAAAAGCCAAAAATGTCAGACGTAATAAACATATTTTGTGTTAATGATGCTAACTTTAATAAACATTAAAAATAAAAGAAATAGTGTCATCTCAGTGGCACACACACACAATTAAAAAAAATAAAAGAAATAATGTCACACACAGACACACAAACACAAACACACAAATACAGACACACACACACACATACACACACACACACACACACACACACTGACGCACATAGACACATACACAAACATACACACACACACACATAGAGACACAGACACAGACACACATACACACACACACACATCGGCACACACACACACACATACACATAGAGCTGTCAAAACGGGTCACCCGACCCAACCCAGCTCGGCCCGCGACAGGTTGGCCACTTAGTGGGTCAACCTAACCCAACTCACTTATTAGCAAGCCAACAAAATTAGAACCCGACTCGACCCACCATGGGTTGGCGGGTTAAACGGATTGGCTCACTGGCTCACTTAATTAAAAAAAAAAACACACAATTTTTTTTCTTCAATCCCAAGAAAACTAAATTATAATTCCGATTAAAATCTAAATAAACTTCAATACAATCCAAATAAAATCCCAAATTATGTTAAACTCCAAATACAAACCAAAATCA
>Ga0214543_1001446_pt1 | contig 45777 bp, 28 predicted proteins | sample CNSS2metaG_FD_160094 | JGI IMG/M metagenome (GOLD analysis project Ga0214543, IMG submission 160094) | Root nodule microbial communities from cowpea collected in UCLA plant growth center, Los Angeles, California, USA - CNSS2 | ecosystem: Host-associated > Plants > Roots > Nodule | place: USA...
AATATTAAATTGAATGAGATTTGTTTTCTAGATGTTTTTGGTAATTATATACAGGTTTGGTATGTGGTAAGAAGCATAAACGAATTTTTCATAAAAAAATAATAAATCACTTTTTATACCGGTTGAGATCATACTTGGTGTAAAATGTGTAATTTTTTATACCGGTTGGAACTATAATCGGTATAGTAAGTCATTTTTTCTTACATAACTTTCCATTTCCAAGAGGGCTTTTTATACCGGTTCTAGAAATGGTATAAAAAATAATTTTTTTTATACCTGTCATGAAACCGGTGTAGAAAGGTCAAACCTTCTATACCACCTGCATCTATACCGATGCTAGAACCAGTATAAAAAACCTTTTTTAACCGGTATAAAAAACCTATTTTACACTAGTGAAAAGAATACTAGATTTACACGACAGTAGTCCACACAATACTTGTTAGTGTAATGTGTCTCTAGAACGGATGGGTGAATAGAGCCTGTAAACAAATTCAAGTTCTATGCGCACAAACAACTAAGCAAACAATTAAGCATGTTATTAAAAGTAAAGAGTAGTGATAGAGAAAATGCACACAAAAGATTTATATTGGTTCATTGCCACCAAAGGCTATGTCAAATCTCTTAAGCAATTTGCCTAAGAAATTTAACTAATCAACACATTTGATCAGTAACGGACATCACCCTCTCCAGGTTTCGCAAGTTGCAAACTCTTTAGGTACACGAGTACAAACCTCTCCAAGCTACATCAAGTATCAATCCCTCTGGGTATCTTTATATAGTTAATGCATTTACAAGCCATTGAGAATTCAAATTGCAACTCTTAATCATAATCTTCATGATATTGAATGACTTTTAAGACATCAATTTTGAATATGGTGATGCTCTTCAAGATATCTTTTTTCCTTTTATGAATGAGCTCAAGCTTGATTTAAATTTTGCTCTTTCTTTAATGTTCACAATTATCATATTAAGGAAACTTTGTAAAATATGCTTCTGCATTTGAATTGTTAGAGTAATAATATTTCACACTAAATCAAACAGTTCGTTCATCAATCATTTCCTAATTTTAATTGACTTAAACATTTGATTCAAAAAATTTCTACTTTTAAAATGTTACTATTAAAAGATAAAATTTTAAACATAATATATCAATTCACACGATAAATCAAAGATTAAAACACTTGGCCAAATATCAAGCTTGTTCTAACTCGTTTAATGTAAAACTAAGTTTTACTGTTTAGGTCGTCTATCACCTTAGTCATATAATGCTTTGTATCACTTAAAGATTGAGGGGTCATCTAATGACTTGGATCGTCTAATGCTCAAACCTAGTGATTACCAATTGTGTACTCATATAATGTTAAGACTTGGCATTTACATTTGCTAGACTTCTCATTTAACTATCATACTTAACATTTAAACATCAATTATTTAGCACATGAAAGCATAAGTACATATCACATATTTTTATCTTCAAACCATATTGATCAATCACCAAAATTCCTTATATCTATTAGACATCCTTTTGTAGTCATATAAATTATGTCTCATTTCGAATCAGAGACTTTCTTATTTAGCAGAATGATTGTTTTGATCTCATCAAAACCTTATTGGTTATCGGGGCTTGTCTACTTTAACAATACTTATCAAATGGAGAGATAGATGAAAGCATGTCAATTTTGAAATCTCTAACACAACAAATCATACCAACCAAGCATTAATATGTATAAAACAATTTTACTAGCTTCTCTTACCATAGAAATTATAGAAGATACAAAAAATGAAGGATGGAGTAGATGAATATTGATAAATGTCTCCATGACATCAAAATGCATAGCAATTTAAACACTTATCTAAGGCTTAAAGTTCTTTTCTTCATGAAAAATACCTTTATTTTGCTAAATCATTAAGCATCATACCTATTGGAAGGACAAATAAAGAAACTAATGAAATACACTGTTTTGCAGGAGAAGAGAGGGAAAATGAATCCTTAGCTAAGCTAGAAACATATTGTTGAGCAAACAATGGATTTGGCACAATGCAAAAGGATCCTAGCATGGATTAAGAGTAGAAGAAACACTTCAACCTCAAAATTGATTTGGCACAATCAAATTTCGCTGCGTGAAATTGCATCCCGCTGTGCTTCAATAATTTTAATTGCAAATTGATTATTGATCCATTGTTATGCATTTTTTTTTGAATGGGGCAATGTATATGTGAATACTAATGCCATTTAAATATAAACCTGTTGTGGCATGAATTGTGTGATTTGATTGCAATAAATGTTTAATATATTCTATTAAATTGAATGGAAATCAATTCCCACGATGATGCAAGGTGAAGGTGAATGTGCTTTTGAAAACTTGATGCATGAACATTATGCTACGTGAATAAGTTGGGAAGTTTTGGTAAATTAAATGTTTTAATCACAAATTATACAATTGGATATGGTGTATCAGAAAGGCGTAATCGAACCTCAATGGATATGGTTAAATGAATTACTTAACATACTCCTAACCATATCCATTAAGGTTCGATTACGTCTTTCTGATACACCATTTTGTTGTTGTGTGCTTGGCATTGTGTATTGAGCACAAATACCACGTTTCTCAAGGAACTTAGCGAACGGACCAGGGTGTTGTCCACTTTCATCATATCTTCCATAATACTCACCACCTCTACAAGACCTTACGATTTTCACCTTTCTGTCTAATTGTCTTTCCACTTCATTTATATAAACTTCCAAGGCATTCACTGATTGAGATTTCTCATGCAGTAGAAAGACATGTTCATAACGCAAAAAATCATTAATAAATGTGATGAATTATTTCTCTTTATTGAAAGAATTTACATCAAACGGACCACATATATCGGTGTGTATGATTCAAGAAGTTGAGTGTTTCTCGTGGCTCCTTTCTTTGTGTGTTTTGTTTGTTCGCCTTTAATATAATCCACACACACATTCAGATCAGTAAAATCCAAATCCGGAAGAATTTCATTCTTTACTAATCTTTGTATTCTTTCTTTGAAATATGTCCCAAACATTTATGCCACAAGTAAGCAGATCGTTCATCCACTAAACTACGTTTAGTGCGAATATTGTGATGCAAAGTCATAAGAGTTTCAACATATAAATTATCCAAATTCAATTTATATAAACCATCATAAAGTGTATCAGATCCAATCATAAAAGTACGCTTAAACACACTGAAACAACCATTCCCAAACTTAAAAGAGTATCCAGCAACATCAAGTTTAGACAAAGAAATTAAATTCCTAGTGATACTGGATACATAAAAAGTATCCATAAGGTCTAAGTGATATCTAGTGTCGAGGATTAGACGATAAGTCCCGACCGCTTCCACTGAAATTTTCTCTTTATTGCCCATGAAGACGAACTTCTCATTTGGGTTTATGGTTCGGGTTGTAAGAAATCCCTGCATCAAATTAGAAATATGAGTCGTACATCCAGAATCAATCCACCACCTATTATGGGGAACTTTAGTTAATTTTGATTCAAAACGTACGTAAGCATTATGCTCACCTTTCTTTTCTAACCAAGCTCTATGCTTTATGTAGTCCTTCTGGAAATGTCCAGACTTCCCGCAGAAATGACATTTGTCATTTTTCTTCTAGATTTTGGTTGAGGACTCGTCAATCTTCAGTGGTCCTTTACCCTTTCCATGTTTCTTAGCAACTTTCTTTCCAACAACTCCTTGATTCTTCACATATTGAATAGAGTGACTTTCTAAGTTCTTCAGTCGGGTCTCTCCTGAAATAGCATACTGTGCAATTCATGTACATTCCACTTGTCTTTCATGGTGTTGTAGTTCATCTGGAACGGACCATACTCAGACGATAATGAGTTCAGAGTGAACTGCACAAGAAAACCTTCATCCACTGTCATTCCTTGAGACTTAAGTCTTGCTGCGATATTTGTCATCCCGATCACATGCTCATGCATAGTACGTGAACTGTCAAACTTCATGGTGGTCAACGTACTCATTAGTGTCCCAGCGAGAGATTTATCAGTAGTTTGGGAGCGCTCTTCCACAAATTTCATAAATTCTTTTGCGTTATCGGTTTTGGGGAGAGTTGGCTTAAAATATTGTTTGTTATGCTCATTCTCATAAACATTAAGCTAAGTCTGTTTGACCTTTCCCAAGATTTGTAATGGGCTTTCTCTTCATTGCTACTTGCATCTGTGATAACAGCCAATTTTTCAACTTGAAAAGCTAAATTAAGCTCCAACACACCTAAGTGGAATTGGACTTACTCACTCCAATCAAGGAAATTCAACCCATTAAAAACTGGAATAGACGTAGCATGCGAGTGTAAAGATACCGGAACAGAGACTGCAATTAACACATGCCTAACACTAATGCTTTGAGTCATAAAAACTAAACATAAAAATAGATTCAAACATAAACAATCATTCTATGAATACTAATGTTCTCCTTTGGGAACAAAGACTGCAATTAACACATGCCTAACACTAATGCTTTGAGTCATAAAAACTAAACAAAAAAATAGATTCAAACATAAGAAATCATTCTATGCATACTAATGTTTTCCTTTGGGAGATCCCTTAATACACAAACATAAACATAATGATGTTAATCATATTATAACATTATTGATAGTTAAATATGCATCAACTAGAATCACCTACTACCTTTGGGTATATAAATAAAACTAGTGACACATACAAAATCATCTACAATCATGTTCATTAATTATGAGAACAATTAATCAACCTTTGGGCGATCCTGAAATGCCTTATAATTTATGAATTTCAATTAACCCAATAATCAATTATTCATAATTTAGCATCCATACTATGGGTAACTGGAATAAAAACATTAATAATTTAAAATTACAAAAACTTTAAAATTTTGGCCACTTTAATGACTAACAAAATTTATCATATTTGATTTCAAATAAATAAATACACATTTAATTGCTATAAATCATATATAACATTCTCATTAATTTTAATTTAACAATAACAAACATACATATTATTGCAAATTAAAATAAAATTATTCATATAATAAAAACATTATATGTCAATATATCATTATATGTAAAAGAAACAAAAAACCGTAATTTTCAAATAAATTCAATTGCATCAAGAAAAAAAACAAACTTCCTGGCACATTTACATAACGGTTCACGTCATTCTATTCATTATATTTCATTCCAAATTAAAAGCTCATGCATTCACATAAAAAAACGGATCATGTGACTTCACGCATCCACCGTTCAAATCATGGGAAAAGATGAATTTCCTTTTCCAATTCAATTACGCACGTAAGGGCAAATGCTCTCCAAATTGCAATTAAACTACGCATCAAAGTTTTCACCAAAATCAATGACAATGTTTTTAACACGCGGCTTCCAATCAAAAGAGAAATGGTTCTAATTTACATGAACGCAACAAAAAACATTAAAACTCCTAAAATCTATAATTAGGGTTCATAAAAAATTTGTGGATAAACTTAAATTAGGGTTTATAACATTAGAGAAAAACATCATAAAGGAGAAACATCTCATAATAGGAGAATCATAAATCCTACAACCTGGCTCTTGATCCACATGTAAAACAATGAAGGGTCTTTAGAATTTAGGATTCTCATAATAAAATATAATAGAGCACTAACCTTGATCCATAGGAGATCCCGTGAATATGCATTCTTCAAATTTGTAATCTTGTGTGCTCTTCAACCACCGTTTCCCAATCTATCTATTTGCCTTTCTCTTTTCTTTTCACACGTTCGTGATAGGTTACTGTGAAAAGAACCTTGACCAAATACAGAACTCCAATCCCTTTTATAAACCAACAATGTCCATCAAGTTGGTTTTTATTTTATCTTTATTTTATTTTATTATCACATCTCATAATAATAACCAATAACTTTTTAAATTTTATAAATCACAATTGGGTCCATCATAATATTTTAAATGAGTCACTAATAGAATTAATTTGTCAATTAATTCTAATATTCCCTGGTTGGGTTCCTAACCTAATAAACAAAATGAAAATTTTGTTCTTTTTTATGTTACACTTCTCGATTCTCCAAAGATGGAGCTAGCTATATTTATATAATGTTAGCAAAGAAGAAAGATATTGCTTGAGGATGCCCTCACATTTACATTTCCTTGTACCCTTTATTTTTTAACTATATTTTGTAAGAGTTCTGGTAGATCTCTTACTTTAAGAGAATATAGTCGCACAGGAAATATTATTGGTGTCCTTATACTCCACTCTTTGACCCATCACTCTTTAGAGCACTTATTTCCATACAAAAGCATTTGTAACACATTAATTCCTAGCATATGGAATGGCGGAACCAAGATTTGTAACAACTATTATTAGCCTTGAAATGTTTTCCTTGTATAAAGGGATCTGTCACTTTTTGACAACCAAACTCGGTATTGATAAATTTTAAAGTGAAAAAGAAAACGTATTTTAAACTATTAAATTTACAATTCATAATTACATTTTAAATGTTTTAGAAATGTCAGTAATTTAGCAATCCGAAAGGTCAAAAATATTATTTTGGATTAAATAATTGGAAATACTTCCAATAAATGAATTTATTTTATTAAATTATACAATTTATTTTATTCTCATTACGTATTGTACTACCTAAAAGGTTATATTAGATTTCCTAGAAAGTGTAATTCATAATAATCCTGAAACTCAAATTACTGCACAATTAAAAGAAAACTTTAAAAACCAATGTGCGACACCTCCATAATTATTATAAAATGAAACTGACAAATTAGTCATTTGAAAACAAATATAAATGCAAGAAGAAATCGTAGGATGCAGAACGAGGAAAACAGAAAATATGACTAGTAAGATAAAAACGTTTTCTTCTTATCAGCACTTTATTATATTGTGATATAAGAGCATCCATCATAGAGTTAACTAATTTTAAATATTACAGCTTGGTGAAGCAGACAGTCTGATGCTACTGTTGATAGAATTAAAATACCTTATAATCTAAACTAAATTTTAAATCAATAGTGAATAAACGTTTATCTTTTTTACTATGGACATGTTATTTCTTTTAGAAGAAACAAATCCACATGAAACCTTACTGTAATATGAACCTGCTTGCTGTAAATAATTTGATCATCCTCGAGGGATGGCAAAAAATTGTTTACCACAGCAGCGCAGCAGAAAAACACTACTGAATGAATAAGCAAGCATTCCACGCATGTTTTATAGGAAAAAAGCTAGAATTCCCATAGCCAAAAACATCTGTGATCACGTTAAATCCAACATCAAGTTAACAAAAGGTCACTTGATTCTAACTTCAAAGTAATAATGACACGGCATCTTGATACCTCGGTGTCTGTATGTTATTTCAAAGGAATCTAATTTCTTATTCTAATCTGCACTGCCATTTCTTTCTCCTTCATTAACCAAACTTTTCTGGTTCGGGTTAATGATACCAGTGTCCACCACGAGGTCAGTGGAAGAGTCTAGTTTCTCATTGTCCGAACCATCATCAGTATTTGAGTCTAACCTAGTAGAATCTAAAGGAGGAATATCTGTTGGAACTGATGACGGATTGTTTTCCCTAGTCCAGAAAGCAGGAATCTTTTTGTCATCCTCTTTCATTCTATCAGCATATTTATTTATGTCAAATCCTGTATCATCATTCCCACCAAATGCAGATTCAAGTTGATCAAAGTCAAACAAATCCTCCATAATCTTCTTGGTGTTTTGATCATCCGAGTATGCGAACTTCACTTTATTATAAGTCTTAGGCTCTAGTAGTGGCTTTACCATCTGCAGCAAAATATAGTGTCATCAGATAATGTCGATATTAATGATGAAAATTATTCGTAGCTATAAATAAACAAACTAATTAACAGGTTTCGAAAGAAGTTAAAAATCAAATGAATAAAGATGAAAACTTGTATTCTGTCCATGACAGACACAAATAAGAGCTTAGATCCAGAGCTTCAATTCTAGACCAAGTGGACTCCAATTTTCATTTCATCTTGAGTGGCTAAAATTACACCTAACACAGTTTCTCAACAAAAACTATCATTTTTAGACTTATTTTAGTCTAGAATCTAAAGTATTTGCATCACATTATCAACTTGTGGTTACATTCAATACTTCACAAAATAAAAATAGATATACCGGACTAAAGAGATATCAAGGCATGAAATGTGATAGGAAAAACTTTCATTTAATTACCGTGAAAAATGGTTCAAAGAACTTGGGTGCATTGTAAAGTATTGCCAGACCCAGGCGTTCAGGATAATGTTCTTGTAATACATTGGCAGTTTCACGAGTCACCTTTATTGATATATGTGACATATTGAAACCCTGGAAGTCAATCAACCAGACCATTTGTTCTTGTTCTGGTGGAAGATTAAAAATAGCATTCTCCATGCAGTATACCAAATATTTAATTTGTCCTTTAGTTGACTTTGAGTTCTGCACCCAAAAAAGAACGAAAATAAATTGAAGCATAGATAACATTCCTTTAAAAAAACAATAACACTTTAATCAGTTATACGGGCACAATCTATTAAATATGATCTGTCTTAAAGCAGGGAGCATAAGAGTGTTTCTGTTGGAAATAATATAAGTCAGGTTCAATCAATTTCAAGTATGGTATCAAAGTCTATGTAGTCTATAAGTCGAGCCAACTGAATATGTTCAATCCTAAGTGTCGAATTCTACATTAAATTCAATCCATTTCTAATATGGTATCAAAAACTATCTAGTCTTCAACATGGATTACCAAATAAGTTGTCTTGCATACTTCACGATTTAGATGTCAACTCTTTAGACATGTATGAAGCGGAATGTTAAGATGTTCCACGTTTATTAGAATACGGCAGAGTGAAACCTGAGATGTTAGGTGGACAAAATATATTTGAACACATCCCTCAATCGCATTCTTCCATTTACACTTATTTTAACATCCGACTTAGATAAACATGTCATGCTAGAGGTTAGAAGCGATTTTCAGAAGATACCTGTCGACCAGGCCTCATTACTAGGACAGTTCTCCCATGCTTGTCAATATAGTTTGATCTATAGATTTTTCCTGTCTCTGCTTCATGAGCAATATCTTCCTGCATCAACAAAATATATACATCAAACAACTTTCATCAAAGATAATTACAGAAAGAGTGATGGTTTGACATAAATGCTCAAATCACTAAAATTCTGGGTGAGTCAGTAAATAAATGTTAAAAGAACTCATCAAGACTATGGTATTCAGTTGACAAAAAGTTCAGGTAAGATATTTATCAGAATCAGATATAGCCACACAAGGCAAATGGATCCAGTTAAGAACCTTTAATAATGTTTATCAGAGGTAAACAAGAGAATAGATGCGACACAAAAATACTCAGGCCAACATAGCTATATAGAAAGATATTTTTATACAAAATAGCAATACCAAGAAGGACACATCACTTCCCTGCTATGCCTTACGTCTAAAAAGTCAGACAAGATAAAAATGAAGAAAGGCAGCCACTCACCCAACGGATTTCTTCGGGTTTGTATTCTTCTCTCCATTTCAGGGTCAATTTCAACATTTTAGTTGCCTTCTTGACATTCCAATTCCGTGCCCTTAAATACCTTGAGATGCAGGCATCAGAACAAAAAATAGATGCCTTACCAGACTGTGGCCCAATTAACCTTCTCACCTCATTGATCTAGAAAGAAGTAAATTACTATGAGATACAATACAATGCTCCTTTGCTCAAAAGTTTTTGCAGCTCAATATTTACATATGTCAAGAAAAAAAATTACTGGACATACCGATGCCTGCTGTTCTGGTGATGCTAACATCTTCTCCTGGCCAATAGTGGACGCGTTCTTTGGATCCACACTCATATTGGTCTCGTAGATCCTCACTAAATGTCAAGATAGGATACTGCAAAAGACAATTCCAATTTATCTAAGTAATAACCCATCTTCCAAATAATTACAGCATACCAGAGAGCTAGAAACAAAGCTACATTTTTTGTCCAATAGCTCATCATGCAGATGCACTGTTACTTTTGTATTATTACAAGCTATGAAGACGACAAATTGTTTACCATTCAATGAATTATGATAGCTAAACTTTTATGGGGCCAAAGTGAATCCATGGGATATATTTTTTTTACCTTTTATTTTTTTAAATGTCACCATTCATTTATAGGCTAGAGATTTTTTGTAAATTTAAATAATACAAATTTCTCTTCATTATGATAACTAAACTTTTATGGGGCCAAAGTCAATTCATGGGAGATATTTTTTTACCTTGGTTTATTTGTTAAAATGTCACCACCATTCATTTATAGGTAAGAGGGCTTTTGTAAATTTAAAATAATACAAATTTCTCTTTGTATAAAACCTAGAAAGCAAGGATTCATTTATAGGTAAGAGGTTTTTTGTAAATTTAAAATAATACAAATTTCTCTTCGTATAAAACCTAGAAAGCAAGGTATATATATAGCCATTAGAAAAAAATACATACAAAATGGTACACGGATATGATAAGACACAGATGCAGGAAAACCATTTAAAGTTACAGGAGATCGCATGGCTAGAGTACAATAAATAAATTAATATAAAACACAAATAACTGAAATATAAAATTTGGGAGAAAAACTAAACTTTAGCAAATGGGAGGGAGAGGGAGACCCAAAGCAATTTGACCTACAAAATAGACCAGTAGATTATAACTTTTAATCTTGTCTATCGTTGTATCACCTAGATGTATAGTTCTTATTTTTTAACAATAAGAAGTGTTTTCACTTGATTCACCCCATATGGTCGTGTGATAGTACGTGATGCAACCAACTAAACTAATTAATAATTTTCTTAGTTCAACTTGAGCTAGGAAGAATGACACAACAAAACAGTAAGAAAGGCAAAGCTTCCTCGTAAAATAAAATTATCAAAGTATTACAAAAGTAGCAAAGCATTACCTATTAATGACAAAATAAAACGACGACTAAAATAATGCCGGTGAGCACGAAGATAGTAGATTTCAGGGAATATATAGATGGATTAACTGAATTATAGACAACATTGGTTCATATAGGTTTAGAATCAATTCAACATGATATGGCCGGGAATCAGTATTTTTAAGCTTAACATTTCACTATCTGTTCCCGTCTGTTTACTTTCGAACAGAAAGCTACATCCTATCAAATTGGACCATCCAAATACCCTAAAAATAAAATGGAATTTAATATTTACAATTGAGAAAAATTAGATCTACTACGCGTGGGACTTCGGTATTCTAGTTAACTATTCCTATTTTCACTTCTACAAATAAATTAGAGTGACTTTACTTTCTAAATTTTGCTGATTTCATTCTTACAATCAAACCTAGTAATAATAAAATTCCTATTTGTTTATTTACTTTTGCTGATTTCATTCTTACAATCAAACCTAGTAATAATAAAATTCCTATTTGTTTATTTACCTATAGTCAAGGAAAATTGTAATTTAAAGTAATCACTGGTCAGAGAGAATTTGAAATATTAAATAAGCATTCTAAGGTACTAGTCATCCATCAATCAAACTTAAACATCTTGACATTTTTTAAGCTTCCTCTGCTTGTAATGTTGCTGAGGATGGAAAGAAGAGAATGAGTGTGGATGCCCTTGTTTGCTCTTCTTTTATTTATAGGTGCTCTTTTTATTTCATTTTTCTCTTTTAATAATAATGAATAATTAAAAAATTTACAGTAAAAATAACAAATAATGATATATAATTTTTTTTTTCATTCTAATTCTCTTCGTGTCTTTCCATTGTCACCCACCCCCCACCCCACCCCCACTTTCTTTCATACCATCAAAACAAAGCATTAGTGATTAGCATTTCTTTCCCTTAAATCTTAATCAACATTTACTTCATATCTCATCAAAAACCATTTGCTCATAAAGAAACTAGTAAAGTAATCTACTGCAGGTTCGAGAGTCTTGATAGACAAGACTTTAGCTCCTGCCCACTTCAAGGTCTCTCACAGTAGACACTCAGAAGAGCACAAATTACTAAAACATAACCCTTGTTTCAAAAATAAAGATTACAGGATGCAAGCTAACAGCATCTTCAACAGAAAGAGTATCTTCTATAGCACAAAAAATATCTTGAAGTAAAAATCAAAATTTTCCAAAACCTTACCTTCCCCAAATTCAAAAGGAGGTTAAACAAGTTTGACTTAGATCCAGTCCAGCTAGTTTCATATTCAAACATAATACCGTCAATCAAGACTCAAGCACAAATGTAATAATATATTGCATAAATCGAACAACGACCCTAAGGTCTAGCCAATTCAATCCCCACCAAGAATTCGCCGTTTCATCCCTCAACAAAATGAAAATAAATAAATAAAGAACCCTATAGTTGCGGAAATTGTTTTCTTGAACTAAAGGCAAACTACTATATAACAAAATTGCTATCGAAATTGATGAGAGGCGGATATTCAGGATTCAGATTCGAAAGTCCAAAGGAGATTCCGAGATTCATATAATTAGCAAAGAGATTTGAAAGAATGTGGATTCGAAAAGAAAGCTAAAGAAAGGAGTGAAGAGAAGGAAAGTGGGTGACTCACCTGAGTGGTGGCGGAGGTTAATGGCGAAGAATGGATAGAGATTGGAAAAAGTCAACGCCGGTTCTTGTGTTGTGTGTAAGGTAGCGAAATGAGGAAAGTGAAAATGAAATTAAATGAGATGGTTTTGGAGGAAGAGTTAGCGATGCTGACTGAGAGAGTAGTTTATGAATGATTCTGATATTTGTTTGGGCGCTCTCACACAGTGTGTGTGATGTTGAACAGAATCCATCTGATGGCCCCACGTGGAACCAACGCATCCACTGTCCATTTCTTTCCCTCTTTTTCAATTATTTACCACATCATCAACTCAATTTAAAATAATAAAAAATTACTTTAATGTAAAATAACATTAAAATTAATAAATTTCTTAATAGCTTCTTTATAAAAAAATTAATTTATAATTTAAAAACAACTAGTGATCGATTTAATTTATCTTTTATATTTTAATATATATTTTTATTGTTTTTAATTTTTTTATTTGGGTTATTTTTAAATTTTCTACATAATTCAAATTTAGAGAAACATGGCAATACCTATTAAATAACTAATGTTTTATTAGATTACACGGTGTCATGTAAGACTTACAATAAATAGTATAAGAAAGAAATTCATTGTAATAATATTTTTAAATTAAAAAGTAAAGAATGAAACTTTATGAAAATAAATAAAAATTTATTATATCAATACTCATTACATTAATTCATTCAAATAAAATAAATTTCACAAATTAAAAAAACATATATAACTTTTAAAAATAAATAAAAAATTAATTATATATAAAAACTCTAAAATTATAATTACGTAATAATTTATTTTTTCTAGAAAACAAAATATTTAATTATATAATTAATTTTACGCTATTATACTCTTTTTATTTTGTATTTACTAATTAGTTTATGATTTAATTTTACTAAAAAGTTTATTTCATAAATTAACTATCTCGTTGCAAAGTTTACTATTTTATGTTAGAGTCATTGCCAGTTACAATTGAGAAAAGAGTTTTATAAATGGCACATGAACTTAAAATAACTGTGTTTGTTTGGTCTTGCATATTTTAAATTAGTCAAAAAAAAAAAAGCACCGTAATCTTATGTCACTAATTAAATTATTTTTATTTTTATTTATATAATGATTTAATTTATAAATTCAATAAATATATATATATATATATATATATATATATATATTTCTTAGTAATTTGTTCTCTTAAAGTTGATTAATACAGTCTAAATTTACTTAAATTACGGACAAAATAGATCAAATTAAAATTAATTTATTTCTATTTAAGTCATAATTTATGATTCTAACTTAACTTGATTAAATGAATATGTCTAAAGTTGTTTTAGGCGTTTATGATTATTAAACTCTTTAAATTTATTAAATTATGATGCCATCAATTGAGGTGTTTCTTACTTGATTTAGTTTGCTTTTTATTAATGAAATTATTTGAAGCAAGTATAAATATTAAATTTAATTGAATTAAATTTTGATTGAATATAAAACCATAATCAAACTAAATAAAAAGATTTACTCTTAAAGAAATTTCTTGAGTATGAAATCTTTTACGCAATATAATTAAAAATAATCATGTTTTTAGTCCTATTTTTGTTGAAATTTTTTCACTCAAACAAAGGATATGTCACTTAAACTAAAATAACTACAACTTAACTTGGTTTTTGTCCATTTTTTTTCTCAAAAGAAGCATATTTTCAGTTACACTAAAAAAAGTTTTTCTATTTTATAGTCTCTTAAACTTATTGAGTGTGAATGTTATTTTTATAAATACAAATTTAATATTAATTTCTATATATAAATGATTTATAATATTAGTTAAATATTGTATAATAATATTTATTAAAAAAGATAAAATTTGTATGTTATATAAAAGTGGTTGTCAATTAATGAGAATTGTTGTGATTTATTAATTAAAATGTGTTATTTTATATATTTTTTCTTAAAATAAAAATTCTTTTCAACATAGATAGTGTGATCTACACATTATAGTATATACATTTTTACCTATAGGTAAAAATGTCTACGATCAACATTTGGACATTTGTTTTGAATTATCTTTTATAAATATTTATACGTATTTTGTATAATTTTAGGTTGTATTTTATATTGATAAAATCTTTAAACAAATCCTTTTTAATCACTATTTTATATTCAGTTTGACTTTTATGAAACAAATGTTACGTATTTTGCTTAATCCAGCAAAAGAACAGCCCCCAAAAAATTTATGGAGATTTTAGTTCCCAATGGAAACAAAAGCCACTTTTCTAGAAGAACATAAATTTCTCTATTCGGTCATCTTTGCCGGCGTTATTTCACTGGGTCAGAAGAACATAAACTGTGATCTAGAAGCGCTTTGGTAAATATTTTTATTTTTTTAATGTTTTTATCTGTCAAAACATTAGAATCGGCTAAATAACAACACCGACGTACTTATTTGGACGAGATTTTCGGCCTTGCAGAAACACAACATAATTGAATTTCTTCAACATTTCCTTTTGAAATTTTTGTTTTACGTCAAGATCTCACGCATACAATAATTAGGGATAGCAACGTGAATTTGATCCTGTAGATTGGTCTGATAAAAAAATACAGGACATACCGAGATATTAAATTCATAGTTCTAAAAAAAACTTTACTTTTGTGTGTTTGTTATTTTTATTCTGAAAATCTATATGTATGTCACAAATTATTGTATGAATGGAAAAGATAAATATCATGTATATTTAAATATGCTAAAATTTGAAAAACATGTTCACATGTCAAGGTATAAATATGACTATGATGAAAATGTTAAATTATTAATTTATTATTTAATTTTTCAAAGTCTTTATTTAATTTTGTGAACTTATTAACATTTTTCAATTTGTTAAACATAAAAAGGTCTATCATAAGAATTTAAAAAAAAAAAAACCAGCCAACGAATTAGAATTTATGCAAGACAGGTAAGACTTTTAACTTGCACCTTATAGACCAAGTGTGGATCCGACCTAAACAGGCCAAGTTAGCCCCCATTGCCACTGCTAACAACAATATTATACAACCTACTAAATTTAACATAGCTTCACATAATTTGACGTTGTCCTAAATTTCTTGATATTTTAATATCTTCTAAAATTTCTTTATTAAATATAAAAAATTAGACATTGATCGAAGTTAGGAGATTTTAGAAAAATAACATTATATAAAGTAAGAATACTTCAAGTTTGTTTTTATTTAAAATTATAAAAGAAAAGTGCATTATTCAAAAATATAATAAATATAGTATAAATTATCATTCTTCTGATACTCAACTCAATATAAATTCGAATTAAAAACTAACAGGTCAAAGAGGTACATAGAAAGGAACCCTCATTTCGTTTATTTCTATTTTACAATCTCTTTCAATAATAAAATATTATATATTTAAACAATAAAATAAATACATCAATAATTTTGAACTTCTAAACAAACAATACATCAAATGTGATAATTGACCATAATAATATTTTTCTCAATAGACTTGAGGTTGAAACATATTAACGTGTATGGAAACAAAAAAAAAAACGAGGTTTCAAACACAAACTCATTTTCTAAGGAAATTGAAACATGTGTTCCCTTAGTCCTCGACTAGGAGAATATAAAAGTAATTCAAAAGATGACCCATTGTTTTTCATAAACCTTGACTAGAGTTTGTTCCATACACTCAACAGTCAAAATACTTTAAGAGTTGAGGTCAATGACAATTTAAGTACACCTTCTCCTGAACCTTTTAAAGTGTCTTTTAAGAACAAAATTGTTACGAATCTCAAAACTCCTAAGCAAACAATACCTCAGATGCAATGGTTGACCCTAATGACATTATCTCAACAAACTTAAGGATACAACATTAATGTTCACATCAAAAAATAGTTTAGATCTCCCAGTGTAAATTGCGCGAGACTTCAAGGAAGTCAAGTTCCACCTATGAGGATTGATTGTCGAGCTGTTGATGGAGACCAAGGAACGATCCAGATGTAGGAGATTCTTCGATGCTCAAGTTAGTAAGAACACAAGAAACCATGAGTACAAAAGTGAGTTTGAGAATTGAATGTACTTCTTTCAAATTTTATTTGTGTTTATAAGATTTTTTTTCATTTGGATTAAGATAAATAGAAGATATTAAAAATAAATAAGAGATGTGATTGTTTACTGAATATTTGTCATTTAATCAATTATTAGTGTAAACATGTGTGTAATATCCGAATTATATGATTACAACTGATTTGATTAGATTGCATCCTATTTGATTGGATTCATACTATTATATTATAAATTCATATTTCTATATAATTCATATATGAGTATGTATATAAGTCCTCTAATCTCAAAAATCATAAACATGGTGTAAGTGGACCGATTAGAAAATGAATGAGATTCAATAAATAGTTGATCTCGGGATTGTATTTTCACAACCACTCCTTAAAATTGGCAATATTTCACAAGACAAGTTTATTTCAAATGACTTGGTCATCAAACAATGTAACACCCCTTTCAAGATGTCACGTATAATTTTTTTTCCTAAAACATAAAACACATCCTCTAATACCATCCTATTAAATAGGAACTCCACCATCATTTGTTCTCAAAATGACACCTGTCAAATAAGTATCTGAAACAACTTTACTCATTAAATAAAATATGGTTCATCCAACCAACTAAATTAAATCGTCAAAATAAGACTCAATATCCAATATTTCAAGTGCAAAAGCAAAAACACTATACTATTACATTTTATTTCAAAAGAACCTTTTCAAAGGTCAAAATAAAACTCCCCAAAGCTTCCTGTTGGAAGTCTCACATCAACTAGACATAAGGCCATTTCATAGTATATAAGTGGGGTGCAAACCTCACCTTACAAGCTGGTTTTGTGAGGTTGAGTTATGTTTAAACTCCACTTCTAAGATGGTATCAGAGCAAAGTTAGAACTTATCCTAGCAAGCTTTCTTGGACATTATGTTCCACCCGATATCGAGTCGCTAACGGACCATCCATTTCTAGACCCACGCACGAGATGGATATACCTCGACGTAAGGGGGTGTGATGGAAGTCCCACATCGACTAGAGATAATGACATTTCATAGTATATAAGTGGGGTGGAAACCTCACCTTACAAGTCGGTTTTGTGGGGTTGAGTTAGGCTTAAACTCCACTTCTAACACTTATCCACGAGCTCCTCACCGTTAAGCCTCTCCAACTAAATTTGTATCAACATCTACTCCCGTATAACATAAGTTATACGATCATCGCAAGTGAAAACCATAACCACAAATATGAAAGGATGATCAAACCATGTATCTCATCACATAATCATGCATATCAACATACAACTCACCTAGCATTATCATAACATACATAAACTCATCCATAATATCCACAAATACATGTTCTCAACACCACGAATCCATCAACATATTACTACCAAGTAATATCAAACAATACGATATTCTCTCATATAAAGGAGAAGAGATAGAGGGACCTTTTTTTTGGAACCAGAACTACTGAACTCCAGAAAATGGAAAACGCATATCTATCAGTGTAAGAGCCAGAAAGGTAGTTTGTTCTTGGTTTTCGTTTCCCTGATATTCGAGACCGAGACACATATGTTTTACACTTCCAATATATTTTGGTGTGGGCAACTCATCCCTGTCTAAAGAAAGTATGGTGACATCTTCGTCAAGTGCAAGGCCTAGTTCGGTGTCCTGTCTTTTTTTATCTGCCTATCTGCCTGCAGTTTCATATAATTCTAAGATTGATGGAGCTTCTCTTTCAACTGTGTTAACATTGCATCTCGACTTTTCAAACATATTCTGAGATCAGGAGGATCATTCTCATTGTGGTCATATCGAATGAGGGTGGGTGGTGATTTCCTGTACGACTACTCATGCATTTTCCTTTCATCTATCTCTTTTTGTCACGTGTTCCATTTCTTCAATTGACTCTCCCTCCATCATAGACCCATTCTGCATATTTGTTATATAGAATAATTGTTCGTGTGTCTTTTTAGGTTGTTACTTTTTATTTTTGTTCTTGTGAATGTTAGGTAGCAACCCTTTTCATAAAGATTTGAAACTCTAATATCTCTGATACTTTTATATATGTATTGAACTTCAACAATTTACAATTTAAAAGTTGTAACGACTGAGATGTCATTATTGTATAATTCGAGAGTTAAAAAATTACCATTAAATGAAATTATAATATTACCATAATTTAGGTGTAGAATACAATATGGTGGAAAAAATCCATTTAAATGTGTTTATGTTCTTAACAATTTCAATAATTATTTGTGAAAATAGTTAATCCATACAATATAATGAGAATAAACAGAGATTATATGACACGAATAAGTAATGCCAATATAACGTGATGGTTCAGCCACATTTTATTGATGGTTTCTTGGTGCTTTTGTCAACAAGTTGAATTACCTTTTCTTCTGTAGCTTTTAATACTTACCAATGACTTTTAGCTAATGCGAATACTAAAATTCTTCGTTGTGATAATCAAAGAGCATAAAGTTCTTTTATTTTATTTTGGTTTGATGCTAAAATAAGATGAGATATTACTAATTCATAAGAAAACTTCTCAACATTTTTTTGAAGTCTCCCCATCATTATTCAAATGTTGATCACCACGTATACAATCTGTGAACGGTTCACTCTGAAAGCTACTCGGATATAACAGTGTTGCAAATAGGTCATTTATGGCTTTAAGGCGTTACTTGGTGGAACACTGAAATTGTTGCATCAAACCGTGACTTTTAATGGGTACTCTTGGTCCCCCACAAGCAACAAATAAGACCCTTCTTCAATCACCAATGAACCAGCCTCGTTTGCCACGCTAAGATGCTCACAAGGGCTTAGCTCAAATCCCACTTGAGCAGTTTCACCAGCATTTAACTTCACACTTTGAAACCCCACCAATTGTTTCACTGGATTCCCGTTTCTCACTTGTCCCTTCTTCAAAAACAACAACACGGGATGCTTCCCTGCCATGTTACCGTGATTCGTGACCCCCAAAGTGATTGACAATGACATGGATTCGCATGTTTGTTCTCCCAAGTCTGAAACCAGTTTGTAACGGATGGTTTCAGAATTTTCAGTCGTCAAATGGGTGGAGGATTGGTTGATGTGGAGGGTGTTGTGTGAGAGAGAGAGGAGATGGTAGGAATATTTTGTGTAGCTTAGGCCATAGCCAAATTCATAGACCTTTGGGCCAGTGTAAAATCTGTAGGTTCTCCCTGGGTAACCTGAGGCTGAATCAGCTCTCATCCTCATATCTGTCATTGGTATTCTGATGAAATCCTTAGGGTACCAAGTAATTGGTAGTTTACCACCTGCATTGGAGTGATGAAATAAATTACCTCATGATGTAGTATATAGTATGAGTTATATGCATTTTGGGTCTAATGTGTTATGTGCGTGAGTGACAAATAAATTGTAGTAGAAATTTACCTGGGTTATGATCACCAAAGATAACCTGAGCCAGGGCCACTCCTCCAAGTTCCCCAGGGTACCCTGCCCACAAGATTCCTCCAACTTTTTTATCAAACTTTGCTGAAGTGATATCCACTGGCCCTCCACACAACAGCACCAGAACAATTGGCCTCTTAGAAGCCTCAGCCACACTCTTGATCAACTCTTCTTGCTTCCCTGGTAAACCTAGATACTCTCTGTCATGTGACTCCCTCTCTTGACTCTGATCCAACCCCATAACAAGCACCACATAATCTACCTTTCTTGCAACCTCCACTGCCTCTTCTATCCTTGCAGAGGCACACTGTGGGCCATCATCACACCCAGGGTGGTAAGTGGTGTCCTTAGCATAGCCTTCAAAGCCTTGCAAAAGGGTCACCAATTTGCAAGGACGACCGTAGTAGTTTCCTAGGGAAACTAGTGACGATGCATTGGCATTTGGGCCAATCACAGCAACACTGTGGCTTGTTTTTGGAAGTGGGAGAAGTGAGTCAGTGTTCTTCAGAAGGACTATGCCATCTCTTGCTGCTTCAAGAGCCAGTTGGAGGTGTTCTTTGGAACACACTTCGTTGGGACCAATGGTGCCATAGGGAAGCTTCGTGGGGTTCCCATCAAATAGGCCTAGCCTCATTCTTATGGAGAATAGGTTCTGAAGAGCATGGTCTATTTGAGATATCGTTAACTTTTTCTGAGAAACGGCAGATTTTGCATGCTTAGTTATGTAATCACCACACTCCACATCCATCCCTGCAATTCAATGTTGGTTTCTCTATAAGCCAGTTATCACAATCCATCAAAATTACCTATACTATCTACAATGGTGCTGGTCCATCACCACTTTGCCCATGTGCATCGTCCTTGAGCAAGGTAACACTAGCATAGGTACAATACGACACAAAAATATAATATGACAAAGCTACTATTTAGTTTGAGTTTTACTTTCGTAACGTTTAATCTTATGTTTATATCAACAATTATAATATCATGATTATTTTAAAAGACTAAACAAGGTGTCGGTGCCGGTGCATGTGATCATTGTCCCTGTATATAAGTGATTTAAAAATGTGTGCGAAAAAAACACTCACTGTTGTGGGCCTTCCACGTGACTCTGCTAGAAATATTGGTGCGGAAAACAAGCGTCAAAGACAAGCGGGAAAAACATCATGCATTGCCAATATTAGCACAGTTACATAATTACCTCGTGCACATTGTGATTGCATTTAGTTAAAATTACTGTTTGATTATAACATAAACAAAAAAGGAAAAGAGATGTATGGAGATAAAGAATATATGAAGCAAAGTGCCACTAATAATATATTACATTTATATACCTGCTCTAAAGACATCGGCTATAGCATCTTCTGCTGTTTTTGCATAACCTTGTTTCTCGTGTATGATAGAGACTGCTCCACAATCTGACGTAATATATCTGAAATTTCACCGTAAAAGAACATTTTTAGCTTAAGCAGAAAAAAAAGAGTGTCACTTTCTAATTTGGTTATATCTTAGCTTCAAAGACATGCAATGAAAAATCCAAATGTGGTATTCCAATGGAAAAGGAGGTTTCAACAAGGAAGAAAACAAGTTTGTACTCTGACATTGACCCTTGATATATACTTGTGGAGCATTGCTTTGAAAAGGGCCAAGCTAAGAACATACCCATCAAATTTCCATTGTTGTCTTGCAGTTTTGGTTAAGAGATTAAAATCTGCACAGTTTGGAACCCCATTGACACGGTTGTAAGCACACATTATGCCACTGGCTCGACCTTGCTCAATGCAACTCTGGAATGGAGGTTGGTATGTGTCTGCCAAATCTTGCTTTGAGACCTGAATCACAAAGGGTTGGGTGAAGAATTCAGAAAAGTGCAAAAAGGGAAAAGGATGGAGGAGAAAAAGTAACCCAAAAAGAAATTATATTATGAGAAGGTCAATCACGCTGTATCTTTGTTTTCCCGTCGTTAAGATTAAAATTAAAAGAGTATATTTTTAAATTATACATAAACTAATTTATACGCATTAAAATAAAACTAGCTTTTCAAAGTTTCTTTTTTAGCGCAATTTTTCTTTCTAAATATGTAGAAGATGTCTGAGTTAGTGGTAACTATAAATGCTCTATAACTTATATTTGCAAAGGTGTTTTTAATTATTTGATGAACTTTACGGAAAGTCATACCTAATCCTACTCCTCTGTACCCCACTCACGACTTTTTAATTTTTTTTACCAAAAACAAACACTTTCGTGTACTATTCCATAAAGTTAAATAGTTCAGTAGTGCTATTAGAGCACTAAGTTCAATACAAAAATTACTGGAAAAGCTAAGAATATCTTGCTTACTAATTAAAATATATTTTTTAAATTCAACAATGTTTTTTATTTAAAAGTAGATAAATGAAAAAAGGAATATTAGTTTCCTTAAAAATTCAATTTAGATTTTATTGTTAGAATAAAAATTAGTTGTCGTCTTGCATTAGTAGATGGTAATAAAAAAAAAAAATCCAAATTCACTTCTTTGAGTTACTATATATATAAATACAAAACTTAAAATTAAAAAACGATCTAACTCAGAAATGAGCAACTTCATATGACAGAAATCAGGCCATGGTTCGAGTTCCAAGAATTCATGTTTAATGTAACAACAAAAACAGATATATAAAAAAAGAAAAACTAAAATCTCTAGCACGAGCATGGAGGGAAAAATCAAAGCTTTGTCACTGTAGTAATGGTAGTACTTCAACCGATCAGAGATAATTAATAACTAACCATGCTCGATAAACGATGAAGAAAAAGTGGTTCTGAGACAGTAACTGAGGAAAGAAGAGAGATTTACCTGGGCATCGAAGACAAAGCGATCGAGGCCTTTCCATTGGTCAACATCATAGGCTGTGAAGTGCTTGCAGCACGCAGAAGCTTGAAGCCTCTCCCCAAGTTTCCCTCCTTCAAAGGAATCCCCTTGAAGCCCTCTCACGTAAGCCACACTATACTTTGCATTCATCAATGGGTCTTCTCCCACCGTCTCTTGCCCCCTCCCCCACCGTGGATCCCTGAAAACGTTAATGTTCGGAGCCCAAAACGTCATCCCCAACGCTTGCCCCGCATTGTACACCGCCCTAGCTTCCCGGCCAATCGCCTTCACCACACACCAACCAAGCAATAACATAACTTTAGAAAGTCACACGTCGTGAAAGTAAGTTAAAGTAAAAGTGTTTACAGGAGGTAGAAACAAGTTGATTTAGCTGACCTTGCTGATATTGTACCAGAGGTTTTGATCGAAGGAAGCCGCAGTGAGAATGACTTGAGGGAAGCTGGTGGCGGATTTGATGGTGCCATTGAATCGGATGCCGAGGCCTGCGTCGGCGACGCCGTGCAGGGCTTCACTCCACCACTGGTATTTGGGGATGCCGAGTCGGGGAATCGCGGGTGCTGAGTTAACGAGTTGGGCGAGTTTCTCGTCGAGGGTAAGTCGCGAGACCAGGTCTTTTGCTCTCTGGGGGATGGGGAGCTTGGTGTTGCAGAATGCGTAGTAGGGTGAGTTGGAGGAGGAGTCGCAGGAGTGAGGAGGCTGAGTTGACTCGGCGAGGAGGAGAGTGGGTAGAAGGAAAGAGATGATGAAGAATGTAGTGGGAAGTGAAGAGGGAGGGAGAGCCATGACGCTGGAGTGTGTTGGTTGTTGGTAAAACAGAGAGTGCGAAAGGTTATAGTGAGGGCGTGTCTCTGTGTGTAAAGTTGGACTTTGGATAACGTGACAAACCAAAACGATAACGTGATGGTTCAGACTCCGCTGTCAATAACACCGAATATTATTATATGTAATAAAAATTTAAATTAAAAACAAATATTAAAGAAAAAAAACCATAATTTTTAATGAGTTAATTAAGTTTTTCTTTTAAAAAACAAATGAATTTTTTCTTTTAAAATTTGACTAATCACATAATATTTTAATCTTACAAGAGTAATGATAAAATTTAGATTATATTTGGAAAATGAGGTGATGTGGATTGTTTGAAATAACTTGGATTTGAAGATAAATTTGGAAAGTGGATTTAAAGGGAAAAAGATGGTGTTGGTTGGAAGATGGAAAAGATGTTCAGGAAGGAAGAGGTTTTATTTGAAAGTCTATAAAAATTTGTGAATTATACGATGTGTTTGATAGTTTTAAAAATATATTTTAATTGATAAAATTAGAATATTATTATTTTGTCTTTGGGTTATAAAAATAATTTAAAATAAAGTATAACTAATATTAACTATATTAAAATGAAATATGAGTTATTATTTTTATTATTATTAATTAATTTTATTATTATTAATTTGTTATTATTATTATTATTAATTATTACTATTATTATTAATTAGTTATCATTATTATTATTAATTAGGTTAAAATATTTTTTTGGTACCAATTTTTGTTTAATTTTGTTATTTTAGTTCTAATATTGTTTTTTTATTCAAATAGGTCTCATTTTTGTCAATTTTGTTTAATTCGGTCTTTTTTTACTAACGCGGTTTAAATAATTAATGGTAATGAATAATGAATGTCACGTGTTATTTCATAGTTTTTTTAGAATTTTTTTAATATTTTTGTATTTTTTAATTTTTTAAAAATGTTCACGTATATATTTGTTATTTTTGTTCAAATTAGTCTCATTTTTTTTAAAATGGAATAGTTTTATTCTTCTTCAAATTGAGACCAAATTTAAATTTTATATAAATGTTATAATTATGTTTTTAATACAACTCACATTTCTATTAAATATTTTGGTTTAGGATTACAATTAGTTTAAAATTAGAACAAAAATTGTAAAGATGAGTACTAATTTTAAAATTTTAGATATATGGTGTTAGTTGTCATCCTTAAAATTTTCGTTCTAATATTAAAATAATAGTAACCTTCAACAAAAAATATTTAATAAAGATGTGAATTTTATTAACAATATCATTATAAGTTTTATATAAAAATTAAATTTGGTATCAATTTCGAGAGGGTCAAAATTGCTCAAGTTTAAAAAAAATTGGATAAAAATATTAAATATAAGGACCAAATTGAATATAAAACATTGACTTCGACACATGGCACACTGCTAGATTGACACGTGGACATTTTTAAAAAAATTTAAAAAACTTTAAAAAAAATTTTAAAAAAATTTTAAAAAAATCAAAGAAACCACAAAGCGACACGTGACAATCATTGTTCATTACCATTAGTTATTTAAATGATGTTAGCAAAAAAGGACCATATTGAACAAAATTGACGAAAATTTAGACCTATTTGAACAAAAAAAAACAATATTAAGACTAAAATGACAAAATTGAATGAAAGATGTGAATTTATGTGAACAATATTATGGTTTCATATGATTTTATAAAGGGATAGATGTGTGTTTATACTTGAATGATGCATATGAGTTGTGATGTTGTAAATTTGAGTATATGAAGTATATGAATGCATATTGTGGTTTATGGATATTTGAGAATTGAATTGTTGGATGCTATGAACTAAATTAGAGTACCTAAAACTAGTAGTGTCACATTGTTTGTGTAGCGCCTAGTGGTGTAGAGTGAACCGTCAGTCGATAGCAAGAAATAGGGAAGCCCTATGTGTCGTGGCGCCTGACAGTGTTGTGGAATCGCCAAGCGGTCTGCACTGTCATTTCGCCTGGTGGTGCTTAAGTTAGGCGATAGTGCAAGTGGCAAGGTGCGTTTATGATGCATTTTGCATGGCTTGTTGTGTTGGGTTTGGTATGGAATATGCTTGACCGTATCACTATCGGGTAGGTTCGTGATTGGTGTTGGAACACGTGATTAATATGAGCAGGGAGGTTCATATTAATGATACTCTCGTGTGAGGATACAAGCGGGGAGGGAAGCATGTTCTATGCTCACACTTGAGAGTTGCTGCGAGCAGGGAGGTTCGTAGAGTTGGACTACGAGCGCGGAGGTTCGTAGAGTTGGACCACAAGCAGGAAGGTTCGTGGAAGCACTAGAATCCCTAAGACCAGCTTGAGTGTGTATCTTGTATAAGGCAATGTGTTTTTCTTAATTTCGTTTTAATGTGTTGAGATGTGGACTTGGACCAGGAGATGCTTGACTGTGTCATGAGCGGGTAGGTTCATGGCTGGTGGTGAACACGTGATAATATGAGCAGAGAGGTTCATATTATGATGCTCTCGTGTGAGGATACGAGTAGGTAGGTTCGTATGTTTCGTGCTCACACTTGAGGGCTACTGCGAGCGGGGAGGTTCGTAGTTGTTAGATCACGTGTGTTGGACTATGGACGGGGAGGTCCGTAGAGTTGGACTACGAGCGGGGAGGTTCGTAGAGGCAGGACCACGAGCGGGCAAGTTCATGGAAGCATATATATCCTGGGTCCATGGTTAAGAAATTGTGGGTTGGAAACCTTAGGGCAGTAAGGTTTATGGGTTAAGCATTGGCTGAAATAAAGTAATTTGGGGTGAACTTTTATGTATTAAATTATACGTTTATATTGTTACATGAGCTTATCCTTTCTGTGTGTGTTTGGCGATGATTGTGTAATTCGTTACACGGAAGCAGACGTTGTTTCAGGTGGAGCTGGTGACGCTTAGAGATGGAGAGGGACTAGCTTAGGAAGCTTTATAGACTATACTTGACTATTTTGTAAACATTTAGTTGATCAGTTTTGAACTTTGTAAACTTGAAGTTTAATTTATGGTTTTGAATTTCGAGACATTTTATCAAGGTTTTAATTTTTTCGCGTTTTAGGAAAGAACTTTGAAAAACAATGGCATATTTAATATTATTTTACTTTATTTATTTAAATTAGTAATATCCGACCGTGATATTACAACTCTCACTAACTAACAATGATTTACTATGGAAAGTAGGTTGTAATTAGGAGATGGGATTAACACTAAAGGCTCCCCCAAGACACCTAATTAGGCCAAGTTACAAGAAAGGAATTGAACAAAGAAAATGCTAGAATTACAAGCCATTTATGGCTAAGTTTTCGAGACCATACTCTTATTTTTCTTGGTGTTTGAACTCTTTTTCTACTTTCCTCACTTTGGACAACAAGAGGATAGTTCCTTTGAAAGCCTCTTAGGTTTGAGCTTCAAATGAATTCTCCACCCTCCAAGATGTTACCTCCAAGAATGGTGAACCGTAGTAGAGTTCTCCTACACCATAATCCACACCACACAAAAAAGTAGCCAAGTTATAAAGCAAGAAAAGGTGCAAACACAATGAAATCTAAACCAAAGAGAGTTTAATGGTACAAGATGGAAAAAGTAACCAATAATGGACAAGCAAGAAATTAAAAGCACTTAACAAAGCTAGCACAACAAAAAGATCCTAAGAATGGCACTAGACTAGAGTAACAAATTTAAAATAACAAAAACATATTGAAATCACAACAAGGGAGCTTGTTTTATCCTTCACTTTAGACCTAAAACAAGGGAAATAAGTCACCTTAGTCATTGTTAATTGAATTAGGACCAAAACAGCTCCAAAAGGCACTTAAGTTTGATTTACCACACATTACCAGTCCAAAAAATGTGAAAACAAGCCTTTACTTCACAAATTTATCATTTTTACATTTCTTAACATTTTTCAATGTTTTTTTTCTCTTTTTCGCCCATATCTTCTCTAAAAGAGGCAAAAATCAGAATTGAATTTGAACCTACAAAATGCTCGTGATAAATAAAAAATAATATGTGTGCATGTCTAGGAAGTAACAACCTTCAACCACCCTTATAGTGACTTTGGCCACTATTGGGAGCAGTGGAGAGAAAGTGAACGACTGTGCATTTTGCGGACCGGTCCGAATAAAGTGTTGTAGTGGTTTTAGAAACAAGTAATATGAAAAATTCATCAGAATGAGAATTCGGGATTGCGGAGGTGTAGGTCGGGATGCCAAAAATATCTATGACTATAGGTATCCTAGATAAAATCTATTACGGATAGTAAATAAATACTTCAATTGGGTACATACGGATAATGGGTAACATATAATTTCATAAATTTAATTTATATTTTAACAGATTCAATTTAATTAAAATTAAATTAAATTAATATTTTATTAGGTTAAATTTAATTAAAATTAAAATTTAATTTATATTTATTTTAATTTACATTATATTTTTTTTTAATTTTATTTAGAATTCATTTTAAAAATCTATAAATTATTATTTTTTAAAATATCTGCATGTATTCGTAGATATCCTTAGGTTTTCTAAAACTCGCAAATATTTTTTTAAACAAATATCCAATGGGTAACAAGACGAGTATTAGGTTGAATTTTTTGTTGCAAGTAGGTAACATTTATGTCCAACTTGTCGCCAACCCTAGGGGTAAGACTTAAGTTTGTATACCAGAATAGTAAATTCAAAATATATAATTGAAAAATGCTTTTGGGGATATATTTTCGAAATGAGCATTCTAGAATTCTTGATTTAATGATGGGAAGCCACATGTGTTTAAGGTATTGTTGTTGGTGGTGATACTGGTAAAAGGGTATGGATGAACTTCTGAGGGAGAGAAACAATTGTTGTAACTACTAATGAAAACATGAACAAAACTTGATCATTGAGGCATGTATGATCACTATCTTAAGAACTTATTTGTGGTGTGCAAGTCCCCTAAATATAACAAGAACTTTTCAGAGTTTCTGAGGAGTTCAAAATCTAGCAAGATAAATTCTTTTAAAGAGTAAATATACCTAGGATAATAGAAGAGGAAAAAAAGAGAGAAAAGAAGTGTAGAGGAGATGAGTAAAGATGTGTAAGTATGTATCTTTCAGAGGTGAGTATGGGCGTTTATTTACAGGTGGAGGATGGGTACCTCACGTAAAAAAATTTGTAGCAACCCAACGTTCCAACAACGATCATAGTGTAGGCTCATGACTTCAGTGGAAAAGATCTTGGAGACGCAAGCCACATTATGCGGATCTTTTTCACAGCTCCAAAGTGAAAATGAAGAAAGTTGTTGAAATCACACTTTTGTTGTTAGAAACGATCTTCCACGAGAACCACACTTTATCCCTAATGTTCCTTTGAGGGAGATTTTTCCATTTTTTGCAATACCCAAGATTGAACATTATGTTCAACTATGTTTTTATTGGTAGAGAATGGGTTATTGGATGATGTTAAGGATAACGACCAAAAGTGTTTGGAGGTTGTTTAACAATGGGGTTATAGGTGGGATGATGGGTAGGTGGTCGAGGATGTTTAGGCTTCAAATCTTATATCTTATCCTTAGTTAATTTTGCTAAGTCGATTGCTTGGGAAATGGAGTATGAGTGGAGGATTGTAAGGTCCCTTCTAATTTCAAGTTGAAGGCCTGAAATGAAACAATTGAATATTATTTTAGAGATAAATCAATAATGCAATTGCATAGTTTCTCAAAGCGAAATTGGTAATATGAGACATACCCATTTTGTTGTAACTTCAAGAGTTTTTCATGGTGGTTTGTGTATGAGGAGGGTCCAAAATATAGTTATAGGGACCGAGTGAAGGATTGTCAATCATTTAGGAGGTTGTTGTGGTACATTCATTTGAACTAACCAAGGGCTTCCCTTTTCATGTGGAATGCCACCATAAAGAGGCATTTCTCTAAGGTTATGGGGATCTAATAAGTGGTGGAGGTCGATGTTGAAAGTTAAGAGGTTGTGTAATCATGGTGGTGGCAGTCTGGAAATGATCTTTGAAGGATTTAGGAATAAAATGTATGGATGTAGTTGTGGAGCCTGGGGAGTTTTGTTGGTAATTATTTATGGAGTGTAATGATGAAATATGGTAAGGGGAACTTGTGGGTGTAGTACTATGGGTAGGTAAAAATGATATCTGGTTATTAAGAAGGGTGAATGATGATTGCAGGAACTAATTTTTTAGTTCCATGTGTGTTTGCATAGTAGACAAACGATCTTGAATGGCATCTAGCCCTTTGGAATGGGGTTTGGGAGGCATGGAGAAAGCAACAAAAGCACTGATGTCATGTTTTGTTACAACTATACTAAGATATGATTGAAGAGGAACATAAGAATTAGTGAAATTTTTTTTTCCTCATTTCATAACATATCAACCTTAAAATAGGGATAAAATTGACCTAAACAGCCTTGATTACATAGAATATATTTATTGGGCTATGCACATGGTTCATATAAAAGAAAGAGTTAAGTAGTTTGAATAACTATTTGGAAGGCTTGGGAATTAGTATTAATATCAATTTGAATAGAGAAAGTTCACAAAATAAATAGATAATGTCTTCCATGTGAAAAGTTTTGGAACTGCACCCTGAACATAGTTGCACTTGGGATACGAAAATTTCTTTGTTTGGTCCCAAACGTTTTTGTTGTATAGACTTTTAGGTTGATTTGGGTTTCCCAACAATCAATGTAAAATCTTGATCTTATGTATATGGGTTAAGGTACCTTAAATTTGTCTCTTGTATATGGATTTATAGTCTTTGTTGACAAAAAAAAACTTTGGTAAAAACTCTAAAATGAAGTCCTTCAACCAAATGAGAAATTTAGAAAAGCTATTTCTTATTTGAAATATTCAACTTTAGCAACTTCTCCTATGTTTCTGTTTGTTAGGATTGAGCGCTTACCACTATTCCAAAAGTTATAGCCATTAGTCAAGGCGCAACTCTTTTTACTTAAGAGTGTAACAGCCCAAGCACCATGATTCGATTGTGACCCAGCCCACTTGGCCTCTGCCACAGGACAATTGATGCCACCTGCAAAAATCTCCCATTCAGCAATTGTCCTACTAGGAATCCTACTTGGATTGTGACTTGACCCACTTGGCCTTCGCCACGGGACAATTGTGCAACCCGCAACATCTTTCCCTTAACAATTGCCCACTAGGAATCAAACTCGTGATCTTGGCTCTAATACCAATTGTTAGGATCGAGCGCTTACCATTAGATCAAAAATTATAGTCATTAGTCAGGGCGCAACTCTTTTTTACTTAAGAGTGTAACAGCCCAAGCACCACGATCCGATTGCAAGTGACATCAATTGTCCCATGGCATAGGTCAAGTGGGTCGGGTCACAATCGAATTGTGACGCTTGGGCTGTTACACTCTTAAGTAAAAAGAGTTATGCCCTAATTAATGGCTATACCTTTTGGTCTAGTGGTAAACGCTCGATCCTAACAATTGGTATCAGAGCTATGGTTTGGTAAGGATTTTTTCTTAGTATGCTCTCTGGTTGCGGCATAGTCTGATTTTCCACATCAGAAAAGATTAATTCCAGGTTCGGTAGTGTAACATCCCTACTACATATTACTTATTTAAAATAAAGAATTAAGAAAAGAACATCAAACATCAAATCTTTTATTATTCCCAAACGCGGAAAAATTCAAAATATCATTAAACGCGCTAAAACTATTTAATAATAGTAAATAAGATTATTACAATTTTTCCAAAATCCAGTAAAGTAGCAGCAACATAATAAATTCCTAGCTCAACCCAAGCTAGTCCCTCTCTCAGTCTCATGCGTTAGCAGCATCACCTCTATCATCAACTACTCCCGTGTAAAGAATTACACGAGCATCGCCAAAAACAAACAGAAAGGCTGAGCTTAATAATAAAAGAAAACACATCAATTAAATAATATAAATACACCCAGTTATATTATTATAGTTAGACCTTGGCCAAGTCCTCAATACCACAAGGCTTTTCAACCTTCAAATCACACAACATAGTTAGCTATTGACTCAAGATTTATGATACTCGCATGAACCTGCCCGCTCGTGGTCCTGCCTCTACAAACCTCCTCGCTTGTAGTCCTACTCTACGGACCTACCCGCCTGTAGTCCAACACATGTGATCCACCAGCTAAATACCTCCCCGCACGCAACATCTCTTAGATGTGAGCACGGAACATACGAACCTACCTTGCTCGTATCCCCACATGAGAGTAACTGAGTATGAACCTCCCTGCTTATACCATCACATGTTAACTACCATCCATGAACCTACCCGTTCATGGCACAACATCTCCTGATCCACGTCTGCATCAATGCGTACAAACAACGCACACAAACTGCACTACATTTGCTTGGGCTAAAAGCCTTAGGTTGAGTGACCAGACCTGTCTCGCTTAAGCTAAGCTTTCTCAGCTGAGCGAGCGTGCTCCATGGCTCATTGCGAAGTCTCGCTTAAGCGAGCCTTTTCTCGCTTTGGCGAGATCACCATTCGCCTAAAACCAAAACCCTCGCTTAGGCGACGAGTCTAGCAGAACACCAAACTTTTCACGATTTCTCGCTGAGGCGAGGACTCCTCGCCTGAGCGAGATGCTCTGTCGCCCAATCCATGGGCCCCTCACCTGGGTGAGACTCTTGAGCAAAACTTCATAACCTCTCGATTTCTCACTTAGGCAAGATGCTCTCGCCTAAGCGAGATGCTCGAACAAAAACAGGGTTTGAGTTTCTGCTATTTTCGCCTAGGCGAGCCTTGCTCGCTTGAGCGAGAATAGGAGAAGTTCTCCCCTGTTCATGTACGCACACCAAAACATTACCCAAAGTTTCCATTCCAACATTACCAATAGTCTATTTTGACAAGTCATTCGCAAAAACAGGTTATAAACTCAATTAGACTCCCAAAACGTGAGCTTAAACCATACCCAATCATGCATTGCAGAAACCCTTATCTTATTCATACAAAACTTAAGGGTTTGCTTAAACAACATGCAAGAACAACAAAACTCCAACCTCAATACACAAAAAATTCAATAATAGAGTTTAATCATTCATTACATACCATATACCATGCAATTTTTCACTAATTAAGCATAAAAGAAAAACAGCTCCACTAACCTGGTTTTCCTCTACTTAAACGAAGAGAAGGTTGATAGTCCTTCTTGCCCCAATTTGGATTCCCTTAGTGCTCTCCCAAATTCGCTCTCTTGATTCCCTCTGACTCTCTTTTCACTCAAAGTTCGTGCTCTCCTTTCCCTTTAGGTTTCAGACTTCAAAAACCCTCCTAGTTACCTTAATTTTCCCCTTTTATATGGTCCCTAATTATGGTAAATGGCAAAAAAAAAAAAAAACAAAAAATGACCTTTTAATGTCTATAATTACCTTTCATAGACCATTATGTTATTTTTCCCACCTCCCTTGGTGGCCCATTGCGTCTAGGATTTTCCCACCCTTTCACATCCATACCACAATTATATTAGCAAAAATAAATAAGTCAATTTAGTTCTCAACAAGGTTTGAACACATAATCATGGAATCAAAAAGCCAATGCACAACCACTTCATATTTCATGATAATTCTTATAATTGTAGGATTACATTATCATTATTCTCATTCAGTATATAACATAAAAAATATGCACCAATTAAACAACATACAATTAACATACATAGGACTCGAACCCAAGTCCTTTCACACAATAAAGTACTCTCAACCACTTGAGCTAGTACTTTTCCACATCACAACAATTAACATTAAATGCCATAAAGGCTTCTACTACTTGCATTTATTAAATAATTATTATTTAATTATTTAAATTTCTCGGGTCTTACAGGTAGGATTTTTTATTAGTATGCTCTATGGTTGCAGCTTAGTCTGATATTCCACATTAGAAAATATTAATTCCTTGTTGTTGGAGAATCATCCTTGGTTACTCATATTGCAATGGCTTTTGCAAGTGCGATCAAATGTGACATAGAGAAATTTGATGGAAGGATGAATTTTGGCTTGTGTCAAACTCAAGTCAAAGATGTGTTGATTCAATATGGATTACACATGGTGTTAAAAGGAAAACCTTCTGACATGAAGGAAGAAGAATGGGAAGAGTTCGATTTGAGAGCTGCTAATGCAATTCGTCTGTGTTTGGCTAAGAATGTTCTTACAAATGTGCAAAAAAATGTCAACGACAAAGGAACTTTGGGAGAGTCTGGAAGGCTTATATCAAGCAAAGGGCATATCAAATCGATTGTTATTGAAGGAAAAGTTTCATAACCTACGTATGGGTGATGATATGAAAGTCTTTGATCACCTTAGTAATCTTAATGAAATTATCTGTGAATTAGAGGCAATTGGAGTTAAGGTTGAGGAAGAAGATATATCTCTAAGACTCATTTGGTCTCTTCAGTCCTTCTATGAGCTTATCAAACTTGTCTCTATGTATGGCAAGGAAACATTGAGTTTTGATGAAATTGCTAGTAAGATCCTTTCTGAAGAGAGGAGGATGAAAAGTAATGAAAACATGACAACAACCTCAATGATGGTTGTTAGAATTGGGACACATGGGAACAAAAACCACAAAATGAATGTGGTATGTTGGCAATGTGGAAAGCCTGAGCATGTGAGGGAAATATTGTCGAGGTGGAGATACATCACAAAAAAATGATTCAGATTTGACTAAAAATGTCTCTCTTATTATGGGAGACGATGATCTTTTGTGAAAAAATGCGATAAATATCCTCATGGCATAACTGCATTGCCATGGAAAAGGATGAGGTTTTGTAGCGGTAGATCTGATTTTGGGATCTAGGCTTGCTTTGTGTTTTGCTGGCGTTTGATGCAGGGTGCATGGAAATTCTTGGGGTGACTATTCAGAGTGGAAATTCTTATGATGGTTTGATTCCAAGTGGAAATTCTTGGGATTGTTTGATTCCAAGTGAAAATTCTTCTAGTCGTTTAATTCCAAATGGAAATTCTTGGGATAGTTTGATTCCAAGTGGAAATTCTTTGGATGGTTTGATTCCAAATGGAAATTCTTGGGATAGTTTGATCCCAAGTGCAAATTCTTGGGATGACTTGATTCCAAATGATACTTCTTATAGTGGAGTATGATCGTTGATGTAGGCAATGAAGATGTGTTTATTTTAATTAGGGTGAAGAATGTTGGGCAGATAAAAATAACATGTCTTGAAAAGTCCCACATCGCTTAGGATAACCGAGGGGTAAGTGTTAGTGACTATATAATGAACTCTAAGTCCATCATGTCCTGAGTCAAAGAAACTTCAAGTTTGTATTTGACTCTTCTTTCTTATTTCTTATACTCTTATAATAAGAGGCTTTGTGTGAAGTTTGGGTTAAATTATTGCTTTTGAGTAGGTTTACTCGAGGTCAAAGGACATGGAAGAATTGTCTATATATTTTCTTGTGTTTATTTTATTTCTCTATTAATAAAATGATTTTTGAAATTTTTTCCAAAAATGTTTCTTCCTTTGTTAGTGAACCAAAGCTATTTCTACTGGTTATTTGGTGTGTGTAGTTATACACCCTAATAATACAACATACTTTACGAGAAGAAATTGAACCTTCCTTAGTTTTCCAAAGTACCAAAAAATAAAAGAAAACGAAGTGGCTTTTAACTTTAAAGGGGAAGCACATGAACATTTCGCACACTTCCAAAATTGCCTTTTCGGAAAACATTCAGATTTTGCTTTCGCAACCCACAGCATATTCATTCCGGAACTATTATTTTGTAATAGAACTCAATAATACAATACGGAATTTATTTTCCAGAAGTGTTATGTATGGTCACCTAAACATCTCCCGAATTAATATTTTCGGAATGATATTTTACATTTCCGGAAGGAAGAATTCAGAAAATCATTTACCACTTCTCACACCTATACCTGATCACATTTTCCAGAAGCTTATTTCTGGATTTTTACTTGCGAAAAATTTACCTTCACCATTTTACCCACTATGCACCATGAAAAACATTTTCCAGCACCTCACCACAAGTTGCCTCAATTACGCAAATCACCAACACCACTAGCATCTCCAACAAAGCTTGCTGGGAAACACACAACAACACACAAAGCTTGCAAATAGTAATTGATGAGGTGCAAATAGAAATTGACGAGGTGCAGGAAGCGATTCTCAACCAAAGGCTTAGGAAGGAAAAACTAAAACAAAGAAAAATAAACTCTGATGCAAAGAGCTGTGAAAACAAGAAAGAAAAAGCTTTAATACACATTCTCAATATATATTAAAAGAACTTAAAAAAATGTATATTCAAATAATAGCTGACTATTCTTACTAAACCATCTCTGTAATTCTAAACTAATTTAATTAATTTATTTACAATTTCAACTGAACCCCAAAGGTCTACAAATTCTAATTAAATAATTACGTAAAAGATTAAACAAATGTATCTAATTTTTCACTTTATTGTCCTATATATGACATGGGGTATCCATCACATAAAATTTAATAAGCGATAGAATAATATTTTGATATAGAAATGTTATTGTTTATTTCATTGATATATCCACAAATTGAAGCACTTGATCAATGATGGTCTTAAAATATGAACATGAATCATGGTGGTTTAACCAAGAGAAAAAAAAAGGCAGAAAACGTTATTACTTGGTTTCTTGGAACTGATAACTTCATTCCTTGCTACTTTGTATGCCCTTTTGCCAACTTCATCTTCTCTATGTGGAAATCAATGACATGTTCCTTCCATATGCTCTCTTCAAGATAGGCCTCAAAGAAACTTACTTCTTCACTTGATTTCACGACTATGGCAGCACTACTCCTAGTGCCATACAAACCCTACAAATATTGGGAAATAAGTGAAAAGTCCCATGATTTTGAATTCAATGTTTTGGGGTGATATTGTTGATTTACCAGTGGAGTTTCTACTTCAACAAAAATGGAACTCAAATTGAATTCCCAATCAAGATTGCGTATGTGAGGTAGATGAGTTTCATCAGCTTTAGTTTTGTCCTTCATTAGCTTTTGAAGCACCTCCTTCATTGGTATCTCACCATCCCCATACTTGGCTAGCTCTTCTTTGAAACTTACTTCAAGTCGCTGCGCCTGTCAAAAGCCAGACAAAACTTAGGTTTCTGCTTCAATCAAAGCTCCAAACGAGATAACAATCTCATTGTGCAATTCAATGAAATAACAATATTTGCTTGATTTTATTTATATTTCTTTATATAAAATCATTATCCTCAAGTATTTTATTTTCACTTTTAATACTCTTAAAAGTACAAAAAATTACTTACACGGAACAAATTACACACAATCTAACTTAAAATAATTAAATCTATTTTTTATTCAAAAATGATATGTTTAGCTCAGTTTAGTTTTAAATTTCTTTTCTAAAAACAAATTGAGTACACCAACCCTTTTTTTAAACAATTTCTTATAAATACTTGAGGAGCTTATTTAAAAATAAACTAAACGATAGGAAGATATTAGAAGAGTTGATGATAATGATTTAATAAACAAGTTTTTATATAATCTATTATGTGGAATATCTAACAATAAGCTTAGATATTTATGATTGTATAACTTGCATGATACTAACTAGAAGTTTTTATTGTCTGGATTTTTAGAATTCTAATTTAAATTTAATAAAATAGATTAGATCTAGATCCATTTTAAATGCATAAAATTAAATTGGAATTTTTTCGAACAAATTTTAGTTAGATTAAATCTAGTTTGCATATTTTTCCAAATTAGATATAAATTAATATTTGAATTGGTTTGGCTTGGGCATGATGCTTAATCTATTTCAACTTGAGTTTCTTTAAGTTGGTCGAGCTTGGTCTCGATCCAATTTAACTTGATATGAGTCTGTCTCGACTTAGCTTGAAGTGGATTCAAGTTGACTAGAGTTAAATTAGACTTAGGGTGACATAACCAAATATGAAGTCGGTCCAACTTAATTTGACTTTGGTCCAACCTGACTTATACCGACGTAGATGAAAACCCATCCAAGGAGCTGCAACATGGGCCATGGCTAGGAGAATGGAAGAGAAAGAAGAACTTTAAAGAACTATAATCTTATGGAGAATAGTTTATTAAGCTTGTCTTTTCCTTCTCTTGGCATTGTAAAAATGTACATAAGTATTTCCTTTTGGCCTTATATTTTGGCCAAGCTTATATTTCCTTTGGGCATTGTATTTTGGTGATTTTAGTGTGTTATCCTCTAATTTAATCCATTATGTAAATACTATAATTGATTAAAATAGACAAACAATGTTTTAGTGTGACAACCTCAATTTAATCGATTAAAATAGTAACATAATTTATTAAATTAGGCAGCATCCTACATGTGTGTAGTTTTGGCTTTGTAAGTTGATTCTTATGTGACCATGCGAACTAAAGAGCTTTTTAGGCTTGCTTGGGCTTCAAGTAATCCTTAGTACATTGCTTGAGGGCCAAGGCACCTTGAAAGGTGCATGCATCCTCATTGAAGAAGGTTCTTAAAGCTTTTTCAATTTTTTAAATTTATTATAGTTTCTTTCACTTGGGTTAGCTCCTCCATTCTATAAATAGAAGTGACTCAAGCTTTGTAAATCAACTTGGAAATATTATAGAGAATTTCTGCCAAATTTACAGCTCTCAATTGTTCTAAGTGCACTAGGATAGGTTATCTTCTTGACTTCTCCTAGACATTTTCCTTGAGGGTTGGCCCAACCTCCTTCAAGAAACACACCCAATCCACTCTCTAGACATGGTTCATCTTGTTGGCATGTGAAGCCAAGGTGGTATGTCTCTTGAAGATTTGATGAAGTTTTTTGAACTACAAAGAAGCCATTACCATTGGAATCAAGCCTACATTGATGAAGATAAGGGGATTTAATGATATTCATGTTGATCAAGCCTGAAATGTGTGCTCTCCACATGGATAAATCATTAAGAAAGTGTATTTGAAGTTTGTAATTCATATTGTAGACCTTGTAGCATTAATTTAATGTATTTGGTCTTTGTTGTGTTTTTTTAATCTGTTGAATGGTTTTTCAACAGGTTAAAAGGTTGGTTGTAGTAGTCTTAAACTATGACTTATTCAATCAGTTGATTTATTTTTTAATCGACTGATTTCACTTAAGTCAAGTGAAATCAACCGATTGATTTGGAAATCAACTTGTTGAATTTCGTAATAGTTTGACTATAAGTGCTGTGATTTTTGAAAGAGAGGTAACTTGATCATTTTTTAGCACAAAATTGTTATGGAAACCTGGGAAAACTCTCTCTTTCGTGATCATTCAAATTGCAGCTATTGAAGATTGATGTTAGATCAATTCTTGGAGCTTTTGGCTTGTGTTTGAAGCTTGAAGAAGGTGGTTTGTGGTAGGTTGGGTTGGGCTACCACTGAGGTTTAATCTTTCTCAAGCTTTGTGTGTGTGCTTGGTGGTTTTCCATGTTTGCAAGAGGGTTCTTGCTGTGCTAGTATGATTCTTGTGTGATTCAAGAGTCTTATTTGTGGTTTTTACTTATTTTGAAAGTGTAAGAGTGGATACTTTGTAAATCTTTTGAAATAGTGCAAAGTCAAGCTCAAGTTTCCTTGACAAACTGGATGTAGCTGAGGTTTGAGTGAACCATTATAAAAATCTTGTGATCCAATCTTTTCTCTAACTCTTCTCTCTTGCATAATCATTTAAAGTTTAAAGAACTTGAGTTTAAATCATCTTTTTCGTGTTCTTGTATGTTTTCATGACATCTGCAGTATTGAGCATATTTACATAATCAATTAGAACATGTCTTGATCATTCTTGTGCATTGTTCTTGGTTTAAAACTCGAATTTGCATTTTTACATTTTTCCCAGTATTTCAATCGACTATTTTTCTGTTTCAATCGATTGATTATACCATAACAGAATCTGTTTAGTAAAATCAATCGATTAACTCTGTTTTTGACCGACTGAAAGTATACTGTCCAGTAGCTTTTGCATCCTAACTTGGTGATCGGATTGATTCAATTAAAGGTAGTTTTTAGCTTTCAAAGATAGCCTAAATTTTTAACTAGCCAATTCAACCTCCCCCCCCCCCCTTCTTGACATTTCAACCATTTCAAAACTAACACATCCATTATTCCAGGCTTTTGCATCCAAGCATATCATCACTAAGGAAGCAACTTCAACTTTAACGAAGTGGGTTTCCAAAATTTGGCACCAAAACTTGTTCCTTCATTTGGGTCATGCTCCATCATTTACATCAATTTTGCAGTTCAGTAAAGAGTTCCTTTCTTTTCTCTTTTACCCTTCTTCCAAAATGAAAGAGTTCGAAAGGATGCGTGCAAACTCCTCCATCTTCGGGATCCACCTGAAGCTAGTAAAGAATTAATATGGCTTAAAGGTTTGTTATCCAACATAGTGTTTTGTATAATGATAGTCAGAGTGCAATACATCTAGGAAATAATTCAACACTTCATTCTAGAATAAAACACATTAGTCTTCGTTATCACTTCATTATATCTTTGCTTGAGGATGAGGTGCTAACATTGAGAAAAATTCTAGGAAGTAAGAACCCAACAAATATGTTGACAAAGGTAGTAACCATTGATAAATTGAGTTGTGCTCAACTTCAATTGGCCTGCTAGAATAACATTCAAGGGAAGGTTGTTGCATTGATCAAAGTGTGAAGACAAATTAAAATTAGTGTTCAAGTGGGAGATTGTTGGAATTGGTCAAACCATACATGAGGAGTGCATTCTCTTTTCTTGGAAAGATGAAAACCTATAAATTAATAGAATATTTAATTATCAAAAACTAATTATGAGGATAAGAAATGATACATGCATGTATAAATACTTCTACATAGAATTTTACTTAGCAATTCCAATAAGGAGAAAAGAGAGATAAGAGAGAGAAAATAAAAATATTTTATTTTTCTAGGTTGATTGGGTTGAGTTGAGTGTTTTGTAGACACTTGTTTTATAATTTTCTCTTTGAGATAAAAGATCTGCAGCAACTTGGACACATAGGCATAATTGATTGAACTTCGTTATCAATATTGTGTGTGATTATTCCGCATTTATATTGTTTCTATAAATTTGATTATAGGAAATGTGTGTTATTTCTAACAGTAATAACTATAGCTAAAAACAAAAATTAGAATGGAAAGAATATACATATACAATTTAAACAATCTGATAAAGCAATTGTTAAAGAGTGGAACAGTTTCTAGTTATGTTATGTCAAAACAAAATCTAATACATCCTTTAAAAAACCTCTAGGGAGAAACATGATTTTAGAAACATCAAGGGGAATGAGACTCAAGCCACTTGCCAATGAACAAGTGATGGAAACTCAACCTTTGTGATTGGATATCTCATGAATAAGGATCATATGGGTAAAACAAGTCACTTGTTAGTTTTGTTAGCACTAAAATTTATTTTAAATCAATTATATTCATTCCTATGGTGTGTAAGAAAGTGCTAGATATTGTATTATTGAGAGGGTAAACTTCGAAGTTAAATTTGTCTAGTACAAAATTTTTAGCTTCTAACTAAACTTTTAATGATAACAACAAGAATTGTAGGGATGATTGTGATTGATAAACTGCTAACCACATAAGGCATTTACACCACTCTCAAACCAAAATCTTAAGACAATGAGTTTATGGGTCTTTCTTCTTATATAGTGCTCTACTTTCTCATTTCTAGCCAATGTGGGACTTAGACTCACACTTGGATTCCTAACACAAACAAACATTGTCTTTCTTTTTTCTTTTCTTATTCTTTAGGAACGAAAGAGTCCACTAGGGTGCATGCGTGCTCGTCCATCTTCGGGATCCTCTCCTTCCCCTTCACCTTTTCTTCTTCTTATCTAGTTGGGATCGTGGAGCTTGTGATGATGTAGAACAAGACTCCTCTCCCTAGACATAGATGCATCTCCTCTCTTCGACAAAAACACACATTCCTTTACTAACACTTCTTCTCCTACCTATTTTGTATGCTGGGTAACATAATTTTCATGCTAGTTCTGAGTTCTCAATGCTATCTGAAAAGTTCCAGTTATATTCGGAAGACTTAAGCAACACATTGCTAATAATCCTTAAAGACAACGATTCTTCACACCTCAGGAAATTAATCTTCCGGTATAGTGATCAGATGATGATCGTCCAGTTTTGCATATGTATAATGTTGCACTAAGGCTTCAACAGCAGTTCTTGATTCTTTATCTTTCAAAGTTTGTGTCTTATAGCTTCTTCTTCTCTTCCTAATGTGCCAACTGATCTGCTTTTTATATTCTTTTTCAACCCTTCTTGTAGACCCTTTTTCTCAACTCGATCTGCTACCTTCTGGTTGAGTGGCTTCTGCACAAACCTTCCCTTTTAGAGAAAACATAACACTAGTCTTGGAAGTTTAGGTGGCACCCGTTGCAACTTCTGCACAAAGGACCACCAAATCCTCACTCATTTCTTTTCTGCTTTACTTAGATTGTTGATTTGTCAATCCAAGGCCAACAGAAATATTAGTTTTGAACTATAAGAAGGTAATTCTTATAGGTAGTCTTTGTAATATGTCAGCATTAGACAACTTATGGCAAGATGATGTTGTAAAACAATTTAAAATCACTGTTAGTTAGCTAATTAACTATGATACTAAACAGAATTGAAGGGTACATAACCTTATGCCAGGGTGAGTCCAGTTTGGCATTTGAAAGAACATGCAGACCAGAAGAAACCTCTTCAATTCTAATTGGCTGTCCTTTGGGTCTGTTGGTGATGTAAATCATTGATTTGGAGGAAATATCAGCCACAATCAAGTTGAATCCATTGTAATAATCACCTTCTCCTTTTAGGCTTTCAGCAAATTCTTTAGGTTGTTTCCCACTCTGTCATATTCAAATGGTAACAAACCAAAATTATGCTTTACCTTCTAAGTTATGAATTTATTAAATATAGAGCAAACATTTCGTAAAAAAATAAAATTAGGTAAAAAAGTTTAAGTAAACTAAGATTAAACTCAATATACATGTATATATATACCTTAAGAAATGATGCAGGTAGATCTCCTCTGGTTTTAGCCTCAGGGAGGGAACGAAGTTCCAAAACATTGGTGAGAAAAGCCACTCTTCCATCTCTTGAACAAGCCAACCATGTTCCTCCACCTATCTCGTCTCTTCCTCCAACTATATCACTATCTTCCCACCATGACATAGCCTTCGTAGGTCTTAACACCAAAATAATAATAAAAAAAAAAACATATTTTAAATACATAACAATAGTTTTACAATAGTTTTACAGTAAATGTAGAAAACTTGCCGGTTGTGATATTCATCTCTGTTGTTGAGGAGAAGGAAAGGGTAGAGAGGGTGGGCTTGCCAAAGAAACAAAGCTATGCACATTCTTCAATTCAAAGGCTTTGAATTTTGAACAACTCTTCACAACTTTCTATACCCACCAGAAGCATAAAGTGAAAAAAAGTGGCTTAATTTATAGTTGCAATAAGAGGGAAACGATGTTGACAAATTGAAGACGTCAACCTTTTTCTCTACTTTTGAAATGAAGAAAGACGGGTGCACTGGCAGACTTTAGTTTCAACAAACACAGTATTTGACTAATTGGATCGGTTATAGATTTCAAAGAATAACTATATAATTGTCGTGAGTAAACTTAAGAAAACATTATAATAATTAAGCATCAAAACTACTACATAATAAATAACTAAATTTTAATTACGTTGAACTGAAATGAAAGTTCATTTATACTATAAAATATTAGGTGAGTTCAGTTTGAATTGAATTTTATATAATTAGAAAAAAATATGTTCAATTTATTTTAATGGTTGAGAATTAGTAAACACTATCGTAAAAGAAAAGTACAAGTTATCTTATTAACATTTTGTGCGCAATAGAATCATACACGGGTCTATTTTCAGCTACCAAACCAACAGCGAAAGCCACATGGAATAACAAGTGGGGACATGCAATTGCACACTGATCACATGTTAAAAGTTGTGTAACTTTCATTGAATATAAAATAACACCATTTAATTGCAAAATTCATATTTAATAAGGCCATATCTAGCTTCAACTAGGCACACTCAACTTTAATTATCCATTGCGACCAACCGATAAGTTTGTTTAAAATTCATAGTATCATCCTTACATGAGATCGTGTTAGTTGTTCATTTCTTGCACTTTGTCCCACCTCTATATAGGATGGCTTAAAAATGATACAAGAGTTAATATTGGAACCATTAAAAGGATAATAGATCCACCAATACAATTTCTCATGGTTTTCAATTGAAAATAATGTCAATCTTTATGTAATTAGAATTCATATAATATATATATATATATATATATATATATATATATATATATATATAATATTTTTTTTATATATATTTTCATAAATAAATTCATAAGTGATATTAGAATCCAGTTTATCTTGAATTTTTTGAGGCAAAGATATTCTTATAACAGTTTGATAGTAAATAACAAATTAACTTATATTATGAGACTTACATATGTTTGTGTAGTGTAAATTTCCTTTATTTAGTTAATGTAGATCTCTTGTAAGGGTGAGGTATGAATTTAGTATTTTTTTATAAAAAATCGGGGTAGGTAAGAGTCAGGTGCAAGGTTGATTTTAATTCCTAAATATACCACCAAAAAGATATCATGTATACCTTAAATAGTTCTATCATTATTGTTTACTTTTGGACTATAATTTATACGTTTCATTTCTATTGAATATTATTGTTTAGTCAATAATTTCTTTGTTTTTGTGATATCCTTGAGTCAACTTCATTTTGTTTTTCAAAGGGCAAACCCATGGGACCTAGGCCGTGGTTCATAAAAGTTCAACACAAAATCACGTCATCGAGATAAGAGCAAATCGTGAGACTAGGAAATTCAAACTTTCCGTCGCTACACTAATGACCTATTTAAAGCTTAATGATTACATCAAATAAGATAAGTTAATCATAATTATTAGATTAGAATAGATTTCAACTTTATTTATTTATATAATTTTTAATTGTTAAATTAAAGACAGCATGAAATGAACTCTTTTGTAATGTGAATTGTTAATCATAATTTATTAATATGGCAATCAAATTTAAACACGTAATTATCGGTGTGACTCTACTAGGATATCGTGGTTGGAAAATTAAACTTGAACACGTTTGTAATTCTGTGAGTATAATATTTTTTATCGGCAAAAAAAGGGATGCACCTTCATATTTACGTTATATTAAAATACATTATAATTGTTGTTATCGATGAAATATACAAATGACAAATAAACCTGTCTCGTGGGTATTGTTTGAACCCGTCTTTGTTTTAATGGAAAATCTTCGCATTAATTGGATAAGTATAAAGATGTACTTATCCGTCATGTCCTCGTCCCTATAGCCGTCATAATTCTAATCCTCGCGTGTAGGAGAAGACCTTTGAAATTCGCGGTCGGTGATCATGTGTTCTTGAGGGTGACTTGAACCACTAGTGTGGGAAGGGCTCTCCGCTCAAGGAAGCTTTCTCCTAAGTTCCTTGGCCCTTATCAGATCTCGAGGAGGATTGGGCCAGTGACTTACGAGATTGCTTTGCCTCCGCAGTTGGCAAATCTCCACTCGATGTTCTATGTGTCACAGTTGAGGAAGTATGTGTTTGATCTATCTCATGTGCTAGAAGCCGAGAATGTTTAGATTAGGGAAGATCTCACTATGGAGGTACCACCAGTGGCTTTAGAGGATAGCAGAGTTAAGGAGCGTCGAGGAAAACCAATCAGTTTAGTAAGATTGAAAAATCATCTCAAACCTCTCTTTTTCTTTTCTATTGCAATTTTTGGATTATTATATAACGATTTTTCAATTTTCAATTTTGCATAATTTTCCATTTATAGAAATAAATAGACTAGAAATAGAAACGACATCTCTTATCTCAATAACACCAAAGATAGGGATATTAAATGAATGGAATTAGTTTATGGATGTAATATAATGAAATAGAGCCAGTTTGAGGTTCCCTATGAAAT
>Ga0214543_1001453_pt1 | contig 45709 bp, 38 predicted proteins | sample CNSS2metaG_FD_160094 | JGI IMG/M metagenome (GOLD analysis project Ga0214543, IMG submission 160094) | Root nodule microbial communities from cowpea collected in UCLA plant growth center, Los Angeles, California, USA - CNSS2 | ecosystem: Host-associated > Plants > Roots > Nodule | place: USA...
GCCACTTGCTATGCAAGATAAGGCTTAAAAGTTTCACTCCCAAGGGAGGAAACTCTCACAAATGGTTGAGACACAAGAGTGTTTTTACTTCAAAATGTTCAACCCTTTTACATGTCTAGGAGCACCCTTTATATAGAAGAGTTTAGGGGCCTCTAAGCAAATAAAAGATACCTAAGGATGTCTCTACAAAAACCTAACCCTAGCTTCTAGAAACTAGGTCCAATAAGGTTACAAAAAATGAGAGACACAAGACCTAACTTTGGTGTGTGCAAGGCTAATTTCGTTCTAGCAGAAAAGGAGACAAAGAATGTGTCTCACATGTCTCCAAAAAGTGGCCAAAGTGTGCTAAAAACAAAGGAGACCAAAGGTACATAGGTACACTAGCTTCATGGCTTTTACTTTATGCTTTATGTCTTTGCTTTACTCTCTCCTCCACATCATTTATGCTCCCCAATCATCATGCGCCACCTAGCATTGCTTTCTTACTCCTAATTAACCTACAAAGCAAATAAACATTTATTAGTCTGTTGGCTTAAGTCAAGTCAACTATAGTCAACAAGTCAAACCTAGTCAAAGGTCAACAAGTCAACTAAAGTTGATTCAACTAAGTCAACTTAGGGAACCAAAAATAACAAACACAAATGAAAGGGATGAAGGATTAGTGAACTTCCTTTCTAAACATGCTTAGTCTTCTTAAGCATGTGCCTTCATCCTTGGTTGGGGTCAATCCTTCATCATAATTAACTGTTGTCTGTTATGAATGTAGACCCATGTGTTGACTGACTCACGGAGGATGAAGGTTAAGAGACGACAATAGACATTGAAAGACTATCTTGCCTACTTTCGTTCAAAACCGATATTGTTAGAGGACATTTTGGTTGTTGATTTTATGAGATTATTTATTTATTTGATGGCAATACCATGCCTAATTACACCAATTAAGTTCTAGTAAGTTGATGAAGTATTTTTTTTTATTTTCTGTTTAATTTTGATGTATTTGCATTAACATATTTGTTATTTGTTTGACAGAAACAACTTCAACAGATAAGACAACAATACATTTGGCATTGGATTCTAGATGCTGACAATATCCACAGGCATGAAGTCCTTCAATACTACGACGCGCTTTTAAAAAGTTAGTTGTTGTTGAAGTTCTATAGTGATATGGTAATTTAGTTCCAAGAACAATATTGTGGATTCAAAACGAATGGGTGGTCTAAAAATACTATGACCTTTTTTTATATTTTATTGGGAGCCCATTCAGTTGTTGTTCATATTTGGTTGAAAATTTCTAAAAAACAGAGTCGTAGTTTGTTGATTTATATGTGTACAGTTTTTTGTAAACATTGAGGTGCAGTGGAGAAAATGTGTGTAATTGAATGCATATTGTGTAGTTGAATGCATTATGTACGTGACAATTTATATATGGCAAGATGTAGTTTATATTGTGGGATGACCACAAGCACCCTCGTGAGTCCATTTACATGGTTCAGGTTGTTACAATTGTACAGTGTGGAATGTGTGTATGTCAATTGAATGTGTGATGACAACAGCAGGTTCAAATGTTTATAACAGATTCAACTACAAATAGGAATTCTCATCACTGGTCCCAACATATAAGTGGTTTACTCCCTAGTTAATGTACGTTTTGATTTATTTTCATATGGCCAATGAAGAAAGCAACCACTTAAATCAATGCAGGTTTGATGAGTGAAAGGCCTTTGTCAGTGAGTAAATGAATGATCATTGATCGAAAAAAGAAATTTAAACAAAGTTTTTTACAATCTGCAAGCAGTAATCATAAAGTTGGACTCTACTCCCCACATAGGTTCAAGTAACTCTCCGCTTTTGTTACAATTGTTAATTTTGGCTCTTGTGAGGCTATACTCCCACCAAATTCATTGAATGGGGATTGGATAATGGAAAGGAATTTTTGTGAGTGAATCAATGAGGAATGATCCATTTACTAAATTTAAGTTAAGTTTATTCAGTTTTGCAGGTTGTTTAAAAAAACTTTGCTTTAACTCCCCACATACGTATTCATAACTCCCAATTGTGCGTGACATGCTTTTTAGCCTATTGTGCAGTTAGAAAAAGCAGACAGTTCAGTGAATGCAGTGTTAATTGATGGATTGGACTTCGTGATTGAGTAATAGAATGATGAATGTTCGAAAAAGTAAATTTAGACAAAGTTTTTTACAGTCTCAAAGCAGTAATCATAAAGTTATACTCTACTCCCCACATAAGTTCGAGTAACTCCCCGTTTTTGTTACAATTGTTAATTTTGGCTCTTTTGAGGCTATACTCCCACCAAATTCATTGAATGGGGATTGGATAATGGAAAGGAATTTTTGTTTGAGTGAATTAATGAGGAATGATCCATTTACTAAATTTAAATTAAGTTTATTGACTTCTTCTATAGCTTTTTTAAATAAATTTTGCTTTAACTCCCCACATAGATATGCATTGCTCCTCAGTTGTGCGTGACATGTTTTTTAGCCTATTGTGCAGTTAGAAAAAGCAGACAGTTCAGTGAATGCAATGTTAATTAATGGAATAGACTTTGTGATTGAGTAATATAATGATGAATGTTCCAAAAAGTAAATTTAGACAAAGTTTTTTACAGTCTCAAAGCAGTAATCATAAAGTTGTACTCTACTCCCCACATAGGTTCGAGTAACTTCCCGCTTTTGTTACAGTTGTTAATTTTGGCTCTTGTGAGGCTATACTCCCACCAAATTCATTGAATGGGGATTGGATAATGGAAAAGAATTTTTTTTTAGTGAATTAATGAGGAATGATCCATTTACTAAATTTAAATTAAGTTTATTGACTTCTTCTACAAATTTTCTAAATAAACGTTGCTTTAACTCCCCACATAGATATGCATTGCTCCCAGTGGTGCGTTACATTTTTTTAGCCTATTGTGCAGATAGAAAAAGCAGACAGTTTAGTGAATGCAGTGTTAATTGATGGAATGGACTTCGTGATTGAGTTATAGAATAATGAATGCTCGAAAACGTAAATTTAGACAAAGTTTTTTATAGTCTGAAAGCAGTAATCATAAAGTTGTACTATACTCCCCACATAGGTTTGAGTAACTCTCCGTTTTTGTTACAGTTGTTAATTTTGGCTCTTGTGAGGCTATACTCGCACCAAATTCATTAAATGGGGATTGGATAATGGAAAGAAATATTTGTTTGAGTGAATTAATGAGGAATGATCGATTTACTAAATTTAAATTAAGTTTATTGACTACTTTTGCAGTTTTTTTTAAATAAACTTTGTTTTAACTCCCCACATAGATATGCATTACTCCCTAATTGTGCGTGACATGTTTTTTACCCTATAATGTAGATAGAAAAAGCAGACAGTTTAGTGAATGTAATGTTAATTCATGGAAATAGTCCAACTGCAATACAAACGTATTTAACTGATATCCAAGTTAATATCCAATGACACATTTGACAAGATGCATAAACTTATATTAATAACCCGTAATATAAATTCATTTGCATAAATATAATTATCCAAAGGTAAAAACAAGAAATTAACTTACAATGATAAGAAATTGTTCAAACAACGAAATTCATGCATCTGACATGATGAAATTAGACTAAATTAATGGATTCTGCCACATCACAATTGCATCCATTGATGAAAACCTCAATTATGGGTTGTTTTTCAAGATGATCAACCTCAAACACAAGTCTGTCTCCTTCCTTCAACCGATTCTCTTTGTCCGTGACAGCAACAGTTTAAACTCTACTCCACTTCTTTTTGCCAAAAGATATACCACATTCATTTGTAGGTTTTTGATGATGTCAGCAAAACGAACATTCAGGTCCTGACAACAGTCCAACAACAGAAGTACATTTGGGGTAACTTCATACCATATTCAAATTGCATTTAAATAGTGAAAAGACAAAATTAAAATGATGAATCAGTTACTACCAGATGGCTAGCTTGTGCCTGAGAGTTTGTCAACTTCACAACATATAGGGCTGTCCTAGGGTGCGTAGCAGCACTTAATAAAAATGACTCTTTATTTTGTGGTTCGCATTGGCCAACAAAACATGTTATTTGTATTTGACAGTTTCCGACATAACGACAATTTGTTCGGTGTATATCTTCTCAAGATCTTTCCATCCATCGGTTATTTTTGGATTCAATATATCTATGTTATAGGTCACAACAAAGGTGTTTCCAAAACTATCAACTAAAGTCCATTGGGGGTTGAGTTCCTTTTCGAATGTCGCAGAAAAATGTCTATCTACATAAGCAAAGTTCTACATACACAAGTTGAAGTGGAAAGTTCATTTCTTAAAAATTAAAAAACAATTACAATTTCATGTGAGGGGCCATTTTAAGTGAAAGTCACACCTGGTCATGTATGTTAATGATGGTGAACGTCCACAGCACTGTTGTCCCAGTAGTTGGTACGACTTCGACATTACTGTGCCCAACATTTATGCTCACACTGGCGGCCATGATGTCAATTAGGTGGTGGTTAATTTCTGGTTTTGTTAACACGGATATGGAATTGCAACTTCATTGCAATTAGGGTACGAGTTTGGGAATAAATATGGGTGGTTGTAGGGTTCTCAAAAGTTGTGATAATTTTTTGGAAAGACGTTAGGGGTTGGCAAAGGTTACACATGTTGGTTTGAACAGTCAAATGGGTATGACTCCTTAGGGTTGGAATTTAAGCATTGGGCAAGATTTGGACAACATATATGTTAAATTAAAAGTAAAATGGTGAACGTAGTGGCATTGTCAGCATTTTTCCATTGCACAGAAATTGTGATTAAATTGTAACTAAAAGCAATAATGTCAATTATGAAATGGGATTGAATAACAATTACGCAATCAAACCAATCCTTAACTTCAGAAGCATTTATAAATATGGATTTTAAATATTCATAACAACAAAACCTCAACATTTACGCAAAGTAATTTTGGCCACCAATTACAGACATGTAATACCCAAACACGATCATTAAAGTGACGTTATGTTTGTGTATTCCATGTGCATCACAATGGAAATCAAAAAGACGTACAAAAAAGGGTTTCCACTACAAAGGAACTCATCCACCCACAAACCAAAATGTAGACACCTACGGACATATTGTCAAATGTGTGTTGTTGTTGAAAGTTGATTATTCACAATGTCTGCCTCCATGCAAGTCAATAGGGACATAAAGCCATTGTTGGGCATGTATGCGTCAATCCTAGCTTGGTCTTGCAATTTGGTACATTGTGATTGTGAGGGTACATTAACACCAGACAATTCCTAACAATGATGCAAAACATGTTAATTTAATTAATAACCAGTGAATTAAAAATAAGTTACACCGTACACTAAAATGTATACAAATTAGCAAAGTCCTTTGTGATTTGTTTTTTGCCGTATTGCTTTTCTTTCTCTTTGAATTTTTTTCAACAGTCGATTGCAATCTATTAGATCGAGGTTTTCCCTTCCTCTTCACCTATACTGGGCTGCGAACATCACTGTAGTTTATGACAACTGGCTGTTCAGCATCATTGTTTTCAATGCCACGATGTTCGTTAACTGAAAAGAGATTTAATTTCGTTGGGACACCTAATCCTTTTGCTATAGAATTCAGGTCATTACACAACATACTTGATGTAGTGTCTGAGTCACATGCTATCTCCGCTATATCATAAAACCTCTTGCATAAGATTTTGTATCTTTGCATGCGTGGGTCGTCGTTACTTCTATTGTATCACGCTATTATCAAATTATGTCTCCTCTTTACATTTTTAGACCATCGACGGAAAACATATTTTTGCGGCACGCATTCTATGTCTTTTTATCCTAGGGTCAACAAACTGTGATGACACATGGTGCCCTAAACTCAAACAACAAACAACTACATTGGATATTTGTTGTTAGCATGTCAAGCACAACATCATGTATTCTTTGGCATTTTTTCCCTCCCATAACCACTCTTCCTTAACGGTATACTTCAACACACATCCGTCTTGGGAAACACTTTTCACGAAACAATTAATCTTTCCCCTAAATTCGTTATGCATCTCCGTAAATTTGGTGTGCGTGTACTCCAATTGAAACTGTCTTTCAATAAGAGATTATGATTCACATGCAACAGTGGTATTGGATGATGCAAAGCCAACTTCAAATTCTTTTTCTGCCTTTTGCCTAAATACGTTGTCATATTGCACAACAAATTGTTGCAAGCTAGTTCCCAAATTAATAAAGTCATAAAAAAAAGCATTCATCTCTTCACTCCTTTGGGTGGTCGACATTTGCAGCCCAAAACTGACTTTTTAGATAGCAAGGAACCCAACGATGTCTCTCGTCAAACAATGTAGAAAGTCACTCGTTTGTGTTCAAATCATATTGTTCAATAAATTCCTCCCACCCTAACTCAAAGTCAGCCACTGTGATAGAGTCATACACTAGTCTTTTTAATTCACTCTTAATACATTTGTAGTTTATGTAACCTTGCAATTTCTCTACCACTTTTTTCATTATGTGCCATAGGCACCACCTATGTTTTGTGTTGGGGAAAACTTCTTGAATTGCGTTAAGCATTGCCTTACATTAGTCGGTCACAATTTCTTGAGGTGGTTTGTTAGACATGCATCGAAGCCAGCATTCAAAAATCCAAACAAACAACCTTGTGTCTTTGGCTGATACAAGGCCGCAACCTAATAAAATTGAGTGACCATGGTGATTAACACCCACAAAAGGAGCGAAAGACATGTCATATTTGTTGGTTAAATATGTGGTGTCAAAGGAAACCACATCACCAAAATCCTCTCATGTCGCTCTACTACGAGCATCTGCCCAAACAACATTGCATATACGGTTGTTTTCGTCCATGTCTATTTCGAAGAAAAAGTCGTTGTTCAATTCCCACATTATTGAAAAGTGTCGTAGCAGCGCCTGACCATCCCCATCCTTACACAAAGCTCATCTTTGTTGACCAATGTAGTTGCGAACATCACGTTCTATGAAATTAACGTTTTCATATCCCCCAGCTTCGTACACAAGAGACTGAAAACTTTTGTTGATCTGCACACCGGCTTCGTCGTTAGTCTCAACTGTTTGTCTTGCATACATATCAACTTTACGATTGCCCCGTATTAGCCTTGACTTTTATAGACTAATGTTATGACTGTGTTCAGTTACAATGCTCCTTATGAACCATTGTCCTTCCTTTTTTCCAGCAGTTATTGAAACTTTACATTGTTTTATTTTAGTGGGGACGATCTTCAGTTCTGGAGGAATAGTAGATACATAATTTCCCTCACGTGAACAGACCAACTTGACGTAGTTGATTTCATTGTCTTCGTCTCGTGCTGAAGTTCTTGTTCGAATACCAAAGCTGGATTTCTATAAAACTATTTAACGGCAGCCAAGCTATCAAAACGCATGTGCACTTTCGGTGGAATATCATTTGCGGAGTCATGTTTGGCTAGTTCACTATTCACTTGTTCATGCTGCTCATGTGGTATATGACTTTCAAAATCTTCAGCCGAAAAGATCTTATTTGGTGAGTCAAACAGCCGAAAAGTGCTAACTTAGGTGTCTACAAAGGAAATGACATACATTAAAATGTATTTTATGTGTAGTTACGAATGTGTAGGCTCTGTTTTTTATTTTGAAATCATAATACATGTTCTTTTAATTAAAAAACACTAAAAAAACAGAACCCATGTTGAACTTATTGTGATATTGCATACAATGTGGTTCATTAATGAGGAGATGGAAAAGGTCTGAACGGGAAAAAAATTAATTTATTGACAAAAAAGTCACTCACTTACTTGCCATCAAGATTGCCACCAACCTGCCTTTATGGTGATGTCCGAAGTTGTGCCTGGTGCGTCTATGAGTAGCTGGGTTTACCATTATGAACATCAATGAACTGCATCGTCATTATCTAGAAGTTGGTGCCATAAATGAGGGATAAGTGGTGGTAGGTGGGGGAGTTGGAGAAAACTTTAGCTATGGTCGATGGAACAGGAAAAATAGGACTTTAACTACAAACTTACACTACAAAAATTAAGGGTATTATGGTCATTATGACAAAAAAAATATTAGTATAAGTACTGGACCTGTTGGCCCAACACTTTGCGGACCACGACGACACAAGACTTTATTCCTTGCGGCACTGGTAAAGGATTTAAGAAACACGGTTTTCAATCTTGTTTTCATATTCATGAACTTCCGATTATTGTCATCCTTGTATTAGTGGGTTCAATTAATCATTTCCATGTAGTTATTGATTGTGTGATCATGGAACCGTGGGAGGGACTTGATGTTGAACAACAGGATTTGGAGTCCTTCATCAAAAGATGCAAATCCGCAACAACACTCATTCTAGGGCCTGTAGGGAATGTCCAAGCTGCAATGATTAACCAGGACAAAGAACATGCTCAAAGCACTCAACAATTTGCATGGGATATTGCCTTCGCACCTTACGAACGAGATTTCAAATGAAATCCATGGTTATGGGCTGAGTAGTTCATCAAATTCCATGGTATTCCATCTCAAAAAATTTAATATTTGTCCATCTTTTTAGGTAGGCACTCAGAATTGACTGAAGTAGTTGTTTTATTCAGGGTTTCTTAAGGACGGGAAGATTGAAAAAGCAACCCAGTTAGGAAGTTGCAAGTGCACAAGTATTCTTTCATTTGTGGCCTGCATTGTCAAACAATGTAAGCCCAATGGGCAAGGAGATATGCAAATATCTATAAAGGTAAGACTGTACCACAAACATTTCGTCTTTTGTATAGACATCCTTCAAATAATATTTGGTCTTTACTCAACAACAAGATACCAATGTGACTGTGTGAGCTAGTGTTCATAGGAAGGTGCTACTTCATCCAGATTTTAGAAAAGATCTTACAGTGGGAGCCGTTTTGCTTTTACAGACAGTAAATACATATGTTGCCTACCTTATTCAGGGGTTCAAATTTATCTGTCCACAACGCTTAACACGATTTCGTTCATATGTTAATGTTTGTAATAGGTTGCAGCTTTCAGTCCCCGTTCACGACTTTGCTTTATCAACATAACTGTCTGGAACATTGTCAAGGTGTGATTGAGAACCTTAAATTTTGTCAATGAAATATTGGCCTATATTTTCCACAACATCCATTTATATACATTTTGTCGTTGTTTCAAAGTAGATCTTCAAAGCAGACATATGTGAACCAACGGATGAGCTTGTCCATGCTACTTTGAAGCCTGACATTGTCCTCCACCCATCCATGGATCCGAAGGTTGATGACTTATTACAGAAACTTGTGAAACCGCCCACTATCACCAACAACACTGACCATGGCCAAGGTTCCTCTACCACTCATGGTAGCTCCTCAAGCACTCAAGGTGCACCAACCACGAACCAGGATATAAGATAGACGATTTCCATTACTGTTGTGCTTAGTATTGATGAACTTACTAAATTTCCGTTAGGATGTCGTTTAGGTTGCTGCTTTGACTTTATATTTTGTGACTATTATTTTCAAAACAAAGATAAGAACGTTATGTTTGTCGCTATTGTAGGTTGTTTCATAATTTGAAGTGGTTTTTCAATAAGGTTATTAAACATCATTGTGGGGAGTACCGCATACGTATGTGGGGAGTACCGCATACGTATGTGGGGAGCTACAATATACTTTATGTTTATAAGGTTCCAGGTTTCACTAAAGTTAATTCAATTAACACATTTGGAACATTCAACATTCATTCACTCACTCACAATGTAATTTCTATCATCCAATGTCCATTCAATGGAGTAGTAGTCTAACTTCACTCTATGGAAAATAAAGTACTGTAACCAAAGTGGGGACTTACTCATAACTATGTGGAGAGTAACGTCAACATCTTTTATAACAAGTTCACTTATGTATAGTATTTGGATCATTGGTCTTTCATTCACTAACATACAATGTGTTCTGCATCATCTAATCCCCAAGAACTAAAGTGGGTGCTATGTCTAACATGACATAACCCAAAAAATACCAATCAAAACTAAGTGAGGAGTTAGGCATATCTATGTGGAGAGTTACGTGCAAGTTTTTGTTTGTACAGTGCATACTTTAGTTAAAGTCACTTATATATGGTATTTGGATCACTGCTCTTTCATTCACTGACATACAATCTTTTCTCCATCATCCAATCTCCAAGAACTAAAGTGGGAACTATGTCTAACATGACATAACCCAAAAAAAATACCATTCAAATATAAGTGGGGAGTTAGGCATATATATATGTGGGGAGTTACCTGCACGTTTTTGTCTGTATAGTGTACACTTCAGTAAAGGTCACTTATACATGGTATTTGGATCATTGGTCTTTCATTCACTGACTTACAATCTCTTCTTCGTCACCCAATCTCCTCAAGCTAAAGTGGGTGCTATGTCTAACATGACATAACCCAAAAAAAAACCATTCAAAACTATGTGAGGAGTTAGACATAAATATGTAGTGAGTTACCTCTAAGTTTTTGTTTGTACAATGCAGACTTTAATAAAGGTCACTTTTATATTGTATTTGGATCATTGGTCTTTCATTCACCGACTTACAATCTCTTCTCAATCATCCAATCTCCAAGAACTAAAGTGGGTGTTATGTTTAAAATTACATAACCCAAAGAAACAATTCAAAACTAAAAGGGGAGTTACGTGCAAGTTTTGGTTTGTACAATGCAGACTTCAGTTAAGGTCACATATATATGGTATTTGGATCATTACTATTTCATTCACTGACTTACAATCTCTTCCCCATCATTCAATCTCCAAGAACTAAAGTGGGTACAATGTCTAACATGACATAACCCAAAAAAATACCATTCAAAACTAAGTGTGGAGTTAGGCATATCTATGTGGTGAGTTACCAGTAAGTTTTGGTCTGTATAGTGCATACTTTAGTAAATGTCACTTATATAAGGTATTTGGATCATTGGTATTTCATTCACTGACTTACAATCTCTTCTCCGTCATCCAATCTCCCCGAGCTAACGTGGGTGTTGTGTCTAACATTACATAACCTTAAAAAAAACCATTCAAAACTATGTGAGGAGTTAGGCATATCTATGTGCTGAGTTACGTGTAAGTTTTGGTTTGTTCGATGCAGACTTCAGTAAAGGTCACTTATATATGGTAGTTGGATCATTGTTCTTTCATTCACCGACTTACAATCTCTTCTCAATCATCCAATCTCCAAGAACTAAAGTTGGTGCTATGTCTAACATGACATAACAAAAAAAAAAAACAATCAAAACTAAGTGGGGAGTTAGGCATATTTATGTGAGGAGTTACGTGCAAGTTTTTGTCTGTACAGTGCAGACTTCAGTAAAGGTCACTTATATATGGTATTTGGATCACTATCTTTCATTCACCAACTTGCAAAATCTTCTCCGTCATCCAATCTCCAAGAACTAAAGTGGGTGCTATGTCTAACATCACATTACGAAAAAAAAAACCAATCAAAACTAAGTGGGGAGTTAGGCATAACTATATGGGGAGTTACGTGCAAGTTTTTGTCTGTGCAGTTCAGACTTCAGTAAAGGTCACTTATATATGATATTTGGATCATTGGTCTTTCATTCACCGACTTACAAACTCTTCTTCATCATCGAATTTCCAAGAACTAAAGTGGGTGTTATGTCTAACATGACATAACCCAAGAAAAAAACCATTCAAAACTAAGTGGGGAGTTACGTGCAAGTTTTGGTCTGTATAATGCAGACTTTAGTAAAGGTCACTTATATATGGTAGTTGGATCATTGGTCTTTAATTCACCAACTTACAATCTCTTCTCCATCATCCAATCTCCAAGAACTAAAGTTGGTGCTATGTCTAGCATGACATAACCCCAAAAAAAACCAATCAAAACTAAGTGGGGAGTTAGGCATATCTATGTGGGGAGTTATGTGCAAGTTTTTGTCTGTACAGTGTAGACTTTAGTAAAGGTCACTTATATATGGTATTTGGATCATTGATCTTTCATTCACCAATATTTGTGCAGTGCAAGTTTTTGTTTGTACAGTGAAGATTTTAGTAAACCTTATTTATATTTCGTATTTGGATCATTCATTCATCGATTCACTGATTTACAAAGTCCTTTTCTATCATTCATGCACTGACTTACATTCAAACAAATGAAAATTATTACTTTAATATTTCCCCTATATCCTTTTTCTTTTAAGAAATGTCCCAACATAATATTAAATGGGTAGTTGCCATTGTTTTAGTAGGGACTTGTGCTCAATATTTCTGTAGTTCAATCCAAATCTTACATTAATGATTAACTTCAACAAAACCTCAACAAACTAACAATAAAAATGTAAACTAATATTTCCCATAACAAAATCACCTCCATTAAGGATACATCAGACTTAATACAAAAAAAAGTACACATCACACTTGGTATTGCAATAATAACATCCACATGGAAGTCATCACTTAATATAACACAAAAAACATAAATTCATTACTACATTTTTGCAATTAAAAATCCTCAACAACTCATCCCAATGTTGGTCATTTCAATTTCAAATTCTTCTTATTTCCATAAACAGAGAAAGGTGTTCTTGTTACATCACTCTTGAACCGCCTTCGAGGTTGGGCCTTCATACGGTCATACATGTTGCTATGTTATCCACCGTCATCGTTTGCAACAACATCTTCATCCTGATCCGGCTTAACGGGAGGGTCATAAAACATTTCGTCATCACCATCATCGTCATCATCAAGGACATCTTTAGCAAAAGCATCATTTGGGTACTCCTCATTTCCCACCTCACTTGTACATTTTGCAACCATTTCTTCTAATTCAAAAATTGAATGTTCGATATCAACTATCTCACCTTCTTCATACTCGAGAAGACGAAGAACCTCTTCCTTGTCCTTCAAATCTTGTTTTCTATAGCCAATGCCAAATTCTTTAAATGCTTCTTTTACAACATCATGACAAAGTTCTTCATCTGACACTACCACATCAACAACACACTGTACAAAACAACATATAATTATAAACAAAATCACACTATGTAGCTTCAAACTCAAACAAACAAGATATTTTTAAGCATGACCTCACCATATTCTTATAAAATGCACTCCTTATTACTTTGTCACCAACTCTCACATTCATCCAATGCAATAGTCGAGGAAACTTGTTCATCCTACATGTCAACTTTGAGTTGCAAACAACTAAATGATCAAATGACTATAACTGCAAAAAAAGGAAAATAAATTACAACGGCATATTGAGCACAATCAACATCATTACTTCAACACAATAACAAACAATAATGTATTTACCTGAAGCAAATAAACACATCCTACAACATCAAAATGCTTTGCACTTGATTCATTCTTCAAACCCAATGAAGCAATGCAAGCTACTAACCAAGTACTCGTACACTAATGTACCCCAATTATATTTGCCAATGTTGTTCATATCATCAACTATCTTTAAAATTATTGGGAAAACACTACCCTTCTTATTGGGCAACAAGAATTCTAATATCCCTAACTAAATGTAAATCCTGCAAAAGACTTTACACCACCAACATCATCATCATATTTCAAAAGATAATCATATATCAACTTAATAGTAATTGTTTCACCCCCAAAAATATTCAAACTGTCACTATCCAAAACTCTCTCATTTAAATCAATTCTTTTACCCAAAACCCTCAAACCTATCCCTAAACAAACATCTAATAGATTAAATTGTACGACTTAGCCACCAATATAAACACCGCCCCTTCTCTCAACCCATTTGTAACATAAAAGACTCAAAAGTTTCCTACTAATCTTCACCGAATTAGTTAACATGGTCAACCACCAAAAAGGAGTGACTTCAATATACTTCTTCTGTTGCACACTTAATCTATTGTTTAAAGCACCGATAAACTTCGTTTTGCAGCAATGATGAAATAAAATCTGAAAAACATAACAAACAAGTAAACGTCATTCATTATAATTGAAGAAATATCAATACATCACTCGAAATTAACACACCTTCCTCTCCTCGGAGCAATGAACATATCCATCATGTTTGCGGTCCATTTTATAATCCTACAACACCATACATATCACACATACCACCCACATCACAAAATATCACATGTAAAGGCAACAACAAATTTATCCCACATCAATACCCTTTACACAAATCGGACAACCAAACACAAACATAAAATGTTCATTCACCAACCATATCTCTCAAACAACAAAAATCACCAACAACCACATCGATAGCCAACGAAATCAACTTTACACACACACGCAAACAAAATCAAACTCCCCCAATTCAGTCAAACGTTCAAAACTAAATTAAATCATTCTCTACACATGTTGTTGTTTATACGAACGAAATATGTTACCTTTGGGTTAAATAAATGAAATGGGCTCCAACAACAGTTCAATTGTATGGTCGGCAAGACGAAATTATTGTCGTTGACGACTTCCACTACGCCATGTCTCGTGTAACCCACCCAAATGGCTACAATGACTCCAATTTTCCACCACTACTCTGCAATGCTTCACTTCTCTCACTCTCTCGCCGTCTTCAATGGATGTTCCTCTCCTCTTCCTTTGCAACACCCATTTTCTCTCTGTCTATGTCTCCACAACTACTCTAAACGCTTTTTGTATTTCAGGCTCTCGCTGTCTAAGTGAGGATGTTGAGGCATGAAGGTGTGCAAGGCCGTGATTCACGGTGGGAGAGTGACGTGAATAAATGGGTTATGTGATTGGTGGTTCTTCTTGGTTTTCATGGGTTGCATGGTTATGGAGTTAAAGTGGTTGTTTGAGGATAGTTACTTGTGTGTGATGTTATGCATGTGTTTGAATGAATGTCACTCGTTGAGTTCCTTCTTGAATGTGTTGGTTAGTAAGTTGTTGGGTTGTTGATGGAACTTTATTTTCCCATGCGTGATGTGATGGTGAGTACTTTGTTGGCAATATGTAATTCTCATGTGTTGCATGTTGGGAGTGTTTTGCCTTGCTTGAACACTCTTGGTGGAATTAAGTGTTGTGTGAGGTTTTCCGTACCCAGGAACCCAGTGAAGACTCTATCACTAGTGTAAAGTAGTGGAAAGGGGTCCTTTCGCCTGTTTGAAGTAGTGGTAGAGGATTGGTTCGAGTGTTATACTCTCTCACCTTTGTGAGGTAGTGGGGAGGGGAAAATGTTTTCACCTTCTTTCAGCTCGTGCCCAAAGACCTGGACGGGCTTGACGACACGGACGAGCTCAACGACACGAATAAAACCGATGACTCGGACGGGCTCGACGACCTGAACGGTCCTGACGATCCGGACGAGCCCGACGACCTACACAAGCCCGAAGACCAAAATGGGCCCGACGACCCTGACATGCTCGATGACCCAGACAGTCTTGACAACCCAGACGGGCCTTACAAAACATACGACCTTGACGACCCGGACGGGCCCAACGACCCGGACAGGCCCGACTACTTGAACGAGCCCTATGGGTCTGGGTCATCGTGCATGTTTGTGTCGTTGGGCGCGTCTGGTGATCGAATTTGTCTTGGTCGTCGGGTCCGTCTAGGTCGTCAAACCCGTCCGTACTGTCAAGACCGTCCAGGTCATTGAGCCCTTCTGGCTCGTCGGGCTCGTCTGTATCATCGAGCCCGTTCGGTTCAATGGGCCTATTCAGGTCATCAGGCCAGTCTTGGTCGTCAAGCACATCTAGGTCATCAGGCTCGTCCGAATCGTCAATCTCGTCTAGGTCATCGAGCCTGTCTAGATCCGTTCGAGTCATCGGGCATGTCCGGGTCGTCGGGCCTGTTCCGATTGTCGGGCCTGTCTTGGTCTTCGTGCCTGTCTGGATTGTCGGGCTCGTCCGTGTCATCGAACACGTCCGATTCATTTAGCCCCTCTGGATCGTCCTGCCCAACCGTATTGTCGAACCCTTCTGATTCATTGGGCCTGTCCGGATAGTCTTGCTTGTCCGAGTAGTCAAGTCCGTCTTGTTCTTAAGGCTCGTTTGGGTTGTCGGGCTCGTCCAGGTCATCGAGTCCGTAAGGGTCGTCGGGCCTGTTCTAGTCGTCGTGCTTATCAGGGTCGTCGGGCCCGTTTGGGTCGTCGAACCCGTTCGGGTCGTTGGGCCCATTCGGGTCGTTGGACTCGTCTGGGTTGTCGAGCCCGTTAAGGTCTTCGTGCTTGTCGGGGTCGTCGGACAAGTCTGGGTCGTTGAGCCTATTCGGGTTGTCGTGTTTGTCCGGATTGTTGGGCTTGTCCCACGAATAATAATATATTTTAAAAAATCATGCCTTTGGTACCCATTTTGGAGTCAAAATCTCAACTTGGTACCCAAATTTTTAAAAGTCTCAAATTGGTCCCCTTTTCTGTTAAAACGTCTCCAGTTTGCCCTTTCTATTAAGTCTGAGTTGACGCCGTTAAAGGGAGTGCCACGTGTCAGTTCCTGAATTTTTTTACTTTTTTTTCAATTTTTTTTTTTGTATTTTTTTAAAAAAATCAAAAAAATTGCCATGTGTCAAGCTGTCATCATGCCACGCGGCTGTGACAGAGTGATGTGGCAGTGACAATGACATGTGTCACTTATGTCATTTCCAATTTCTCAATTTGGTCCCTTTATTTTAATTTTTGTCTCAATTTAGTTCCAATTTGTGTAAAAATTACCAATTTTGTCCCTCTCCAAATTGAAATGAAATTTAATTTCTATATAAATGTACACAAATATTTCTATCAAAATTGATATTTCAAGTAAATATTTGGTTAAAATACCTTTTTGGTCCCAATTTTCGTCAACTTTTTTCATATAGGTCCCAATTTTCGCGGGGTGCTCAAATAGGTCTTAATTTTTGTCAATTTGATTCAAGTAGGTCCTAATTGGGTAATGCCGTTTAAATTGATAACGTTTCACTGTACAGTTTGCTTTTCTTTGCTACGTGTTCCATTACTAATCCTACGTGACAGTGTTTCTTTATAATCAGATGGTTAATTAGAGGGTTAAACATATTACGTTTTAAATTAAATGCAAATAATGAAAATTAAAAAAAAAGTAAAAGAAAGGAAACAAAAAGGACAATAGCATACAATAGTAGACAATGACAACACAAACGCACAATCAAACAAACATAACCGCTATCGAAAATCACATCAACCCAATCGCAAACCAAAAAAAAACCCAATCGCAAAAATGAAAAACGCAAACGCAAACGAAAACGAAAACCTAACCTGCCTTCGATGTCTTCGATGAATTGATGATGATCTTGTATCAATGGCAGAAGAAAAATGAAGCAACTTTCCTTTTCTTTCTTTCCCCCAAATTCGAGCAAACCTAACCTAAATCCCCAATTTTCTCAGCACAAACCTAAATATGTTTTAACCCCTTTTACTTTTAATTTGCGTTGCAATTGTTTTTTAACTTTCCTTTCTTTTACTTTTTTTTTAATTTTCATTATTTGCATTTAATTTAAAACGTAATATGTTTAACCCTCTAATTAACCATCTGATTATAAAGAAACATTGTAGGATTAGTAATGGAACACGTAGAAAAGAAAAGCCAATTGTACAGTGAAACATTACCAATTTAAATGGTGTTACCCAATTAAGATCTAATTGAATCAAATTGACAAAAATTAGGACCTATTTGAGCACCCCGCCAAAATTGGACCTATTTGGAAAAAGTTGACGAAAATTGCAATCAAAAAGGTATTTTAACCTAAATATTTTAAACCAAATTAAGTTCATTTAATTAATATTTTACATTGAACTTTATTTAAAATTGTTTTAAAGTTGTTAATAGAAAATAATGTTAATAGAAAAAAATTCATAAATTAACTAGTTCATGTAACAATAAAAAACATATAAATTTGTAATTTTAAATTTTTTTTTAAATAAAGTTGAATGTGAAACACAATTTTAAATAAACTTAGCTATGTCAAATATATATAATAAAAATATCAATTTGAATAAAAATATCAAATTTAGTAAAACTATTTGTATAACATTTATATAAAAATTAATTTTTGTTTTACTTTGGAGAGGGACGAAATTAGATTATTTTTACAAAAATAGGGGTTAAATTGAGACAAAAATTAAAATATAGGGACCAAATTGAGACTAAGGAAATGACACCTGTCATAATACTGACACCTGGCATTATCACTGCTACATCACTTTGTCTCTACCACGTGGCAAAATTTTTATTTTTAAAAGAAATTAAAAAAAAATCAAAAAATCGAGGAACTAACACGTGGCACTCCCTCTAACAACATCAACCCAAACTTAACAGAAAGGGCAAACTTTAGACGTTTTAACAAAAAAATGGGACCAATTTGAGATTTTGACTCCAAAATGGGGACCAAAGGCATGATTAAACCTAAAAAATAATATGTTTTTCATGTTGAAGATGAAAGCCCATGGGTTGTGACCCACATGGCTTTTGTAGGATTTTTTGCCTTGTAGGCTTTTTTGATGGGGGCTTTTTTTAATGTGGGCTTTTTTGCCCTAGCCCACATGGGCCAGGGTCAAGCCTTATGGGCTGGGCCAAATTGAAACCTCTACCAAGTGATATGTTATAATCAAATTATTACGATGAAAACAAAATGTTGTAAAATCAATGAAGCCACAACCAAAGTACTAAGACATAATTAATAGTTAGTGTAATTTTATCCACTTGATAAAACCTACATATTTACCTACGACATCTTTGCCTATTGTTATAAGTTATAGGGCACATGGCTAATATCAGTTTGTATGATAATAGTTAAATTTTAAATATTTTTTTAGTTTTATTTAAGTGACAGGAAAATATGTCTAAGTATGAAGAACACAAACTACAAAGAATTGCATAAAATAGAGCAAGATTATAGGCTTTAGGATTACCATGTTCAGCTTATCCTTGGAAATATTTAATCCAAAATACCGAAAAGAAGAAGGTAAAAGAAAGAGGTGAAGAGGATGATGAAGAGTATAAACCTGAAGAATTGAAAGAGTATCAATCTTCAAGTGAACAAGATGAAGTTTATAATAAAAAGAAGGTACCTAATGATATTCTTACAGTAATGTAGTAATGTATATGTTTTTGGTTTATTTTATCACAAATGTAGCATTTATATTAAATTCATATTAAAAGTGTAAAAACATAGCATTTTGTTGATTGTTTCTTTTTGAAAAACTAATTTATATTTTTCTTTAATTATTGTTTATTCTTATATATGATATTTTTCTTTAATTATTGGTTAATGCCTCCAAGTCCATTAATGTTGGACAACTTGAAGCATGTACATGTACATATATAACATGTTTTTTCTAAAATTAAATCATCATTATGAACATTGTTAACGATTGACTTCTACTGTTTTTTTTAGTTGAACATGTTAAGAAAAGATGTGGATATACTATTATTTCTAAATTTACAAAGAAAAGGGAAAAGTTAATGGTATTGGGGAAATGTTTTGACATCCAATTTCCTCCCCCATACTTTAAGTTTTACGGAAAATATGAAAATTATTTTAAAGCTGAAGCAATTGTATATTTATGTTAGAAAGCTCCATTATAAATTATCACTTGAAAAGATATATTTGAAGATAATTTAAGTGCAATGTGGAAGCATATGAAGGTTAGTATAGTTTCATTAATTTAAGTGTAAATTTTAATTTATATATTTACATATTTGTAAATTGTTCTAAAACTTATTTACCACTTACTATTTAATTAATTTATGACTTTTAGGAAGCATTTGGTTTGAGGGAAGAAAAATAGAGAGTATGCAATGAAACAATAGCAAAAGCAATTTAGAAATAAACATAATCATCTTTATCAAGCATACCTTCAAAACAAAGGTAGACCAAGTGATGTACCTCCTAAAGATTGGAATTGGTTGATACATAACAAATGGAATGATTGTAAATTTAAGGTAAAGTTATTTTTTATTATATATCTTAAAATTTTATTTTATTTTATTTTTTACTTTTATAGCAGAACATTAAAACCAAAGCTAGTTCGAGTAAGCTGAAAATTAAGTCGGTTATTGAAACAAAATCAATTATTCAAAAGGCATTTGAAATGGTAATGATACTAACTTATATGTTTTTATTTTATTTTATCAACTTAGTTTCTTCATTATTTAATCTAACTTTATGTCATTTTATTTTATTTACTTTTAATAGAAAGAAGAATTAAGAAGTGATGAATGACCAAGTGCAATAGAGGTGTGGAAGGCTACCCGAATGAGAGTTGATGGAACTTGGTGCATTCCAAATGGAAAAGAAATCATGGTATTTAAAAAAATACTTGTAGTTTTTATGTCAATTTATTTTTATTAGGGGTTAAAAAGTTCCTTTTATGGTGGAAATATTACATATATTATGCGAACTAGTATTTGGATTGATTATTTATTTGTGTTATGTGGTTTCCCATAAGATTTGTCCTTTTAGTATTATTCCATCTCATTACTTTTTGTTCTTGCAGAGAACAGTTAAGATAAGTTAGGCACAAGCGTCACCTTATCCATGTAGTCCGCTATCTCCTCAGTTGGCCTCTTCCCGGTTGGTACATGTCTGCTTGGACCTATGAGGGGTTACCTGCAGAAGGGACTCCGAAGTTCAAGTGAGTCAAAGCTCTCAAAAGGTCAAATCAGGTGATTAATGGAGTAATGAATGTGTACCTTTAATTACTGGGTCCACATGTATTTATAGAGTATTAATTATGTTTGGCCTCATCATGGGCTGGGCCCTAGTTTGGGTTGTAGGTGGGCCTAGACCTTGGCCCAGGCCCTCAGTTGGGTTATTGTGGGTTTAATGGATATTAGGGGGTTTTGATTTCACTAAGTCTTTTGGAATGGTCCGATATGGTTACTTCTCTAGTTGGCTTATGGCATCTTTATCCGTGTACTGTCCTAGGTTGGCCTATGGCGTCTTTGTCCGTGCATTGTTCTATGTTGGTCGCTCCATTAGCAGCCTTTGTTATGAGTTTAGGCTAGCTTAGGTCTATGCCGGCCTGAGGCATGTACTTTAGTTGTTTCCGACATATATGTTGTTATTTATATGGTTGAGTTGGCCAGGTATGGTACACTAGTCCCCCAGCCTTTGCCGATATAGTATGTTGGTGAAGGATGATATGTGCTGATGTACTAGTCGTGACCGGCTAGGTGTGATACACTAGTCCCCCAACCTTTAAATGTGATGAACAGTGTTAAGGCTAAAAGATATGAAGGAAATTCGAGTAGGTGAAGGGGTTTGTGGTACGTGAAAGGGTGTCAGAAGTCTGATTTAGGGAGGTTTGGCGCCGCCATTTTGATACTCTATGATGATTAAAATGAGTTTTTTGGTGGGAAAGGGTTATGACGTTTGAGATTCGTGTGTATAAATGAGGATAATGTTGGCAGTGCATTCACTTTGTCTCATTTGCAAAAAAATTGTTCGCGTGCGTTTTAGAGCTGTCTGATATCTTCCTCTCCTCCTTTGTCATCTTTTCTAAAAGAATTAGGTATGTCTAGTAGTAGCGATAGGGTTTCGTTGTCAGATTCGGGTAGTGAGCGGTCTAGGGATAATGGAAGTAGTCGAGATGATACCAGTGATAGGGAAGAGATGGGTAGTATAGGTAGATTTCCAATGGAGAGGGTGATTGAGGTTAGGGAAGATCCACCCGAGGAGTTGGCGGAGAGCAATTGGTCGGTGAACACCGGGTACGAATGGATGGCGACATACGTGCGGACACAGCGATCGTTGTTCCGGTGGTCGCGTTTGTTAAGGTCGTGGTTGAATTGCACACCTATTTTTGAGAAGGGGTGTAGAGGGATATAGTTGCTTCGTAGCGGGTGACCGCTGTGGAATGTGTGTGCCATGGTCGAGAAGGAGCAACCGAAGAATTCTTTTATATGTATATGTGCCATTTCTCGCAGTTGCACATCCGGCTACCGTTCGATGAATTCACCATGGGAGTGTTGCGATTATTGAACGTCGCCCCTACTCAGCTTCATCCGAACAACTGGGCGTACTTACAAGCTTTCCGATTATTGTGCATGGCGCTGTATTTGGAACCGTCTCCACGAGCGTTCCTATACTTTTTTGTGACGAGGCCGAAAAGTCCGATAACATGGTTGTCGCTAATCAGCAGGCCTGGTCTCAACAGATTGGACGCTTTCACTCAATCGTTCAAGCATTTTAAAGATGGATTATTCAAGGTTGTAGTGAAACCGGCTGGTCAGCCACACTTCTACACAGCTGATGGTAATAACAAATTTCTGTTCTTCTGGACCGACAACCCTTGGAGATATAAGGTGATATCGAGGGAAGATTTGTCGGTGGTGGAGAAGGATGTGGTGGATACTTTGATGCAATTTAGCGATAAGATGCCCACTAAGGGCTTAGTTAGGGTGTATAATTCAGTTCACCCAATTATAAATATTGAAGGTACTTTTTTTGTAACTTTGAGCATTGTTATACGTTCGAGTATTTTGACGATTTGTGTGTTGTGTACTTCAGGGCATATGACGCAGCTGGGCAAGAAAAACTTGACACTTTTCCAAGCCTTGCGCAAGGAAAAGGCCGTGAAGGCTAGAGCTGTAGGGAACATTGAGGTCCCTAATCTGCAAGATTCATTGGTAGACATCCACGTGCATGGTGGTACAAAAAGAAAGGCGGAGTTGCCGACTAGGCCAGGCAAAGGTAAAGACGTGAAAAAAGTACGAGCTGTTGTGATGGGAGCAGGCTCGGAAAGTGGGGTAAAGGGGCCGGAAGCTGGGTTGATTGAGCTTCCGGAGACTACCGTTCGGAAGGATATCGAGATTAACATGCCAGAGCCGAAAGTTTTGGTGAAGGCTTTGGTGGAGTTTAGCAGTAAGACCTTGCTACTTAGTCGACGTGTGGGATCTCTATATGAGAGGGAATTGAAGGAAGGAAACCGGACTAAGGTGGAAGAGTTGTAGGATAAGGTGGACAAGCACGCTGAAGAAAAAGAGGCTTGGAAGAAGGAAAAGGAGGAATGGGAAGAGAGAGGAAGATACTTGCTACTTGGAAAGTGCGCTGTCTTGATTCTGAGGAAAAGCTGAAGGGTCAAATTGCAGATCTCGAGGCCGACTATGATGATATCAAGGAAAAACATGATAGGCTGGAGGGTCAACTAGAGGACTTGAAGACCTGCATAATACAAGAACATATCAATGGCTTTCAGAAGGGTGTTAGGAAATCGTCATCTTTTTATGAGAATGTTGATGTTAGTGACGTTAGGTTTGATGTGAACAAGGATGTTTGCGATGGTGTGCTTATAGATGAGGCGGAATCTAGCCCAAAAGGGGAAGAGGAGAAGAAGGTGGCTGACGCTGACGCTGGTGGTAACGAGGTGGTGGCGGAGGACATCGAGCAGAAGACAACTTAAGATGTTTAATTTATTATTTCCAATTTGGTTTAATGATTCTAAGTCTGTAATAACTCGTACATTGCTCTATTTTGATGTTTGCTATGAATGCCGGTTACTTGTGGGTTAATTGCTCTTTATATTTGTGTATGTATGAAATGTTTGTGTAAGCTTATTTTATGTTTAAGTGTGTTTGACCTAGGCCGTTTACTTGTGGTAACAGTGGGGAACTTACACGAGTTAACCAACAAGTTAAGGGTGTTCGACCCAGGCCGCTTACTTCTGGTAAGGGTGGGGAACTTAAACGAGTTAACCAACAAGTTAAGGGTGTTCGACCCAGGCTGCTTACTTGTGGTAAGGGTGGGGAGCTTAAACGAGTTAACCAACGAGTTAAGGGTGTTCGACCCAGGCTGCTTACTTGTGGTAAGGGTGGGGAACTTAAACAAGTTAACCAAAAAGTTAAGGGTGTTCGACCTAGGCCGCTTACTTGTGGTAAAGGTGGGGAACTTAAACGAGTTAACCAACAATTTAAGGGTGTTGGACTCAGGCCGCTTACTTGTGGTAAGGGTGGGGAACTTAAACGAGTTAACCAACAAGTTAAGGGTGTTCGACCCAAGCCGCTTACTTGTGGTCAGGGTGAGGAACTTAAACGAGTTAACCAACGAGTTAAGGGTGTTCAACCAAAGCCGCTTACTTGTGGTAAGGGTGGGGAACTTAAACGAGTTAACCAACAAGTTAAGGGTGTTTGACCCAGGCCGCTTACTTGTGGTAAGGGTGGGGAACTTAAACGAGTTAACCAACAAGTTAAGGGTGTTCGACCCAAGCCGCTTACTTGTGGTAAGGGTGGGGAACTTAAACAAGTTAAGGGTGTTCGACCCAGGCCGCTTACTTGTGGTAAGGGTGGGAAACTTAAACGAGTTAACCAACAAGTTAAGGGTGTTCAACCCAGGCCACTTACTTGTGGTAAGGGTGGGGAACTTAAACGAGTTAACCAACAAGTTAAGGGTGTTCGACCCAGGCCGCTTACTTGAGGTAAGGATGGGAAACTTAAACGAGTTAACCAACAAGTTAAGGGTGTTCGACCCAGGCCGCTTACTTGTGGTAAGGGTGGGGAACTTAAACGAGTTAACCAACAAGTTAAGGGTGTTCGACCCAGGCCGCTTACTTGAGGTAAGGGTGGGGAACTTAAACGAGTAATGAGAAGTTAAATAAAGAGTAGTCGTAAAGTTGGGAACCCTTTGTATTATTCATTGAATCTGGGGTGCCTCGTTAAAACCTCCTTGGCCAAAACCCTCCTTAGGGAAAAAAGACCATGTGAGGAAAAAGAGTACACCCGGGGTTATAAGTGTTTTTATGTAATACAATACATGTTTAACTAAAGTAAAACTTATGGTGGGACACATTCCACGTATTGGGTATTTCCTCCCCAGATAAATGCTTCAGGCGATATGCTCCTCCTCCTACGTCTTCACGTATACGGTATGGGCCGACCCAATTGGCGGAGAACTTGCCATCCTTCTTTCTTGCACTGCTGGCCAGTCTCCGCTTACGAATGATTGTGGACTTAGGTTTACATTATATTTTTTGGCAGCTCTTTGTTTGGCGACTAAGTTGCGTATCTGTGCTTTTTCTCTGAGTTCGGGTAGGAGGTCTAGATGTGTGGTCATGTTTTGATGGTTACGGGTCGGGTCGTATAGTTCTCGGCGCAGGTATGGTTCGCCAATTTCGACTGGTATCATGGCGTCTGCACCGTAAACTAGGGTGAATGGAGATTCGTTTGTTGATGACTGGGGGGTGCACCGGTAAGCCCATAGCACTTCTACCAGTTCTTCGGGCCATCGGCCTTTCGCACTATCTAATCTTTTGCGGAGTTCCACTAGGATCACTTTGTTGGACGTCTCTGCCTGTCCATTTTTTTGTGGGTGCTCTACGAAACTTGTTATGTGTTTGATGCCCAGACCGATGTAGAACTTGGCTAGCTCCTTATCTATAAATTGTCGGTCATTATCGGTGATGATGGTATGTGGAACACCATATCTTCATATGATATCTTTCCATACAAACTATTGTACTTGCTGGGCTGTGATAGTGGTTATTGGTTTGGCTTCTATCCATTTGGTGAAATGATCAACGGCTACTATCAGGAATTTCACCTGCCCCTTGCCGGGGGAGAAGGGGCCGAGGATATCCATTCCCCATTTAGCAAAGGGCCTTGGGGATTGTATGGAATTGAGTTGTTCTTGTTTTTGGTGGATGAGGTTGCCATGTTTCTGGCATGGTTTGCACTTTCTGACGTAGTCCTGGCAGTCTACTTCTATTGTCAGTCAAAAGTAACCGGCTCGAAGGATTCTAGTGGCCATAGTGCGTGCACCGGAATGGTAGCCGCAAATGCCTTCGTGTAGCTCTTTAATGATATACTGCACTTATTCTGCAATGACACATTTACGGAGCAGTTGGCCGTATCCGCGTTTGTAGAGGGCATCGCCTATCATGGTATACCTGACGGCCTTAGCCAGCCAAGTTTTGTCAACATCTTGGGGGGTTGCTGGTTTGGAGGTATTGGATATAGGGGGTGTTCTAGTTGTGAGTTTTGGGAGGGGTGGTATTGTCGGCTGGGGAGTGGGTTAGGTTGTGGCAGGTATTTGTGATGGAAGGTGTAGATAATGTTTCCTGTAATAGGGATCAGTGGCGGCTTTTTGATTTGGTGTTGGCTAATTTGGAGAGGATGTCGGCTTTGATGTTGTCGGTCCTGGGGATGTGTTCGATGCGGACTCGTTCAGAGACAGATTGAATGACTGCGCGGACCAGATGGTAATATTGTAGAAAGATGGGGTCTTTAATCTAGAATTCGTCATTTAGGTGTCTTACAGTAAGCTTGGAGTCGGTTTTGCACGTTAACGTTTTGACACCAACTTCGCAGGCAAGGGAAAGGCCAGCGAGGATGGCTTCGTATTCGGCTTGGTTGTTGGATGTTTTGAAGGCAAAATGGAGGGATTTCTCAATGAGGATATCGTTAGGCCCTTCTAACACAATTCCAGCACCAACACCTTTCGGATTTGAGGAGCCATCTACATGAAGCGTCCACTGGTCCTCCGTGGGTGTTTGCTGGAGGTCATTAACAAAATCTAGGAGGCATTGGGCTTTGATGGGGCCATGGGGTTCGTAACGAATGTTGAATTCCGACAGCTCGACGGCCCAGGATGACATCCGTCCTACTAGGTCTGGTTTTTGCAATATTTTTTGGATTGTGTAGTCGGTTTTGACGGTGATGTTATGGTTTTGGAAGTATGGACGTAGGCGGCGAGCTGCGTGGACCAAGGACAGGGCTAACTTCTCCACCATTTGATACTTGGTTTCAGGATGTTGCAGCGTCCTGCTAACGAAGTAGACAGGATGCTGCGTGCCCTCTATATCTTGGACAAGCGCGGCGCTGACGGTATGGTCGGTGGCAGTGATGTACACTAGCAGGGGTTGGCGAGTGTCCGACTTGTGGAAGATAGGTGGTGAGGTGAGAATGGTTTTTAGTTTCTGAAATATTTGTTCACAGTCGTCAGTCCACTTGAACTGGGTAGATTTCTTGAGGAGTTGGACTATGGGTTGGGTTTTTTCATCCAATTTGGGTAGGAAGCGGGAAATGGCTGTAAGGCGGCCTATGAGGCGCTGGACCTCTTTGATGGTAGTGGGACTGCGCATTTTGATAATTGCCTTGCACTTTTTGGGATTGGCCTCTATACCACGTTGGGTTAACATAAATCTGAGAAATTTACCGTGGTCGATGCCGAATACACACTTGTCAGGGTTGAGGCGAATGTTGTATTGGCGTAACGCGGAGAAGACCGCCGAGAGGTCCTGGGCATGTTGGTGGTGGCTTGGAGACTTGACAATCATGTCGTCAACGTATACTTCGACACACTGCCCCATTAGGTGGCTGAAAACTTTATCCATGAGTCGTTGGTAGGTTGCTCCAGCGTTCTTAAGACTAAAGGGCATAACTCTGTAAAAGTAGTTGGCGTCATCCGCGATGAAGATGGTCTTGTTCATGTCAGATGCGGCCATAGGGATTTGGTTGTATCCGGAATATGCATCCAAGAAACTAAGTACTTTATTCCCTGCCGCACCATCAACAAGTCGGTCGATATTGGGTAAGGGGTAGGCATCTCGAGGACAAGTCTTGTTGAGATCTGTGTAGTCTACGCACATTCGCCATTTGCCATTGGCTTTCTTCACCAAGACTACGTTAGAAAGCCAAGTGGTGTATTGAGCTTTTTCGATGAATCATGCGCTCAGTAACTTGTCGGCCTCGGCCTTAGTTGTTAGGCGGCGTTCTTTGCCAAGTTTGCGTTTTTTCTGGGAGATGTAGCGAGTTTCTTTGTAGATAGATAGCTTGTGGGATGCTACTAGAGGGTCTACCCCAAGTAAGTTAGCGACTGACCAAGCAAAAAGGTCCGTGTTGCTGACAAGCATAAGTGTGATGATAACACGCTCGTCAGAGTTCAAACCGGTGCCTAAGTTGATGGAATGGCCATTTGGAAGCTCTAGAGGGGAGGTTTCTTCAACAGGTTCGAGACGAACGTCCCAGCCCACTCTAGGGTCTAGATCCTCGCCTGATAGGGCGATACCGGATTGGGAGTTGTGGGCGTAGGCTGGCCATGTAGCATTCGCGTGCTAGTCGTTGGTCGCAATGGATGGTGAGGATGTCACCAGAAGGGGAAGGGAACTTCATGGCCAGATGAGGGGTGGAGACGACAACACCGAGGGTGTTGAGGGAAGGGCAGCCAAGGAGGACATTGTGGGATGTGGGCGCGTCAACGATAAGGAAGCGGATGGGAATGGTTTTGGTTTGGGTTCCATCGCAAAACACGGTGTGAAGGTCAATGTAGCTACGGGTGGAAACTTGTTCGCCAGAGAAGCCATAGATTGATTCGTCATATGGAACCATGGCCGTGTCCGGGAGCTGGAGTTTTTGATAGGTGGCCCAATAGAGGATGTCGACGGAGCTGCCCTAGTCAATGAGGACTTTCTTGACGGCATAGTTTTCGATTTCTACAGTGATGACCATGGGGTCATCTTGTTGGTGGTCGAGGCCGTGAAAGTCGTCGTCTATGAAGATGATGGGAGGCATGCAACGTTTGTGATGGGAATGGATAATATGGTTGATGGATTGAATATGACAGAAGTGTTTCTTTCTGGCAGAAGAGGTGGATCCTCCACTAGCGAAGCCACCAGAAATGGTGTTGATAGTGCCACGTAGGGAAGGATCAGCGGGGGTGATGTCGGTGTGGGCCAGTTGGGGTTCTTGGTTGGCATGTTGGACGGGACTTAGTTGGGTTATTGTGGACTCAATGGATATTAGGGGGTTTTGATTTCGCTAATTAAGTCTTTTGGAATGGTCTGATCTGGTTACTTCTCTAGTTGGCTTATGGCGTCTTTGCCTGTGTACTGTCCTAGGTTGGCCTATGGCGTCTTTGTCCGTGCACTATTCTATGTTGGCCGCTCCATTAGCAGCCTTTGTTATGAGTTTAGGCTGGCTTAGGTCTATGCCGGCCTGAGGCGTGTACCTTAGCTGTTTCTGGCATATATGTTGTTATTTATATGGTTGAGTTGGCCAGGTACGGTACACTTTTCCTTAACTTTATTTATCATTGGAGACACCATAGTAGTTATTATATTATCTATGATGTTCCTCCTTCTGACACTCACTAAAAGAAAAAAACATTTTAACCACCGACGAAATCGATCGTTAAATGGGTAAAATTGGTCACTAACAACCTTAGCCACCGAATCAGCCACAAAAAATAAATAGTGACGAAAACCCTAGTCACAAAGAAGTTAGCCACCAATTTCAAAATTGGTGTCTAAATAGGCACCGAAATTTTGGTCGCTAATCAGTCACTCAAAAATTGATCATCTTCAAGTATTGAAGACTAATTTAGCCACTAAAATTTTTGTGTCTAATTTGGCCGCTAAAAGTGACAAATTTTAATTCAATACAATATTTTTCCGTTACTAATTTGGTCGCTAATAGATACAATATTTAATTTAATTAAAATAGTTATCAATGGCTAAATCGATGACTAATTTAGCAATTAAATATGACCAAATCAGTTGCTAAATCGGTTGAAAAAAAATATTTATAGACCAATATATTTTGATGACTAAAGAATTAATATTATGTAATATATATATATATATATATATATATATATATATATATATATATATATATATTTTTTTTTTTAACATCCTAGTCGGATATTACTTATTTAAATAAAATTAATAATAAATAAATAAAAAGATAACATTTATTCCACACCTTTCACAAAATGTGGGAAAATAAAATTTTATTATAAACGCTAAAATGTTGAAAGCATAAAATTTAGTTCAAATCCTTACATCTCCAAATCCAAATTTAAAATCGAGATTACTGAAAAATAATATAAAACTGTAGAAATAAAAATATCTCCGAGCTGCCGCACTCCGACACTAAGTCTCACCAGCACCTCCTACAACATCATCTGCTCCCATGTAACGAGTTGCATGATCATCGCCAAACACATACCGATAGGGTGAGCTTAACAGAATAAAAGTGCAGTACAGAAAATAAAAATAATTATTCAATATTCCAAACACTTCTAACAACCCCAAGTCTCACACCTTAGTTTTCATCACTTCCTCTGTACGCCTCTTGATTCTACACCCTTTGAGGATTACATTGATCAATCCTTGCTGCCACAAGTGTCTACTCACCTCTCTGATTATAGGCCACCACCCAATAGTCCACACGTAGGAATAAATTTTTCATGGCCACAATCTGTAACACCAAGTGAAGTTCCCCAATACGAACCGCAGTTCGTATTTGTCCCAAGACTACCAAACTCGTCAGATAACACCAAGGAGGGCAATCTTCCAGAACCCATCAGTACGAGCCACGATCTTGTACACTCCACTGACTTCCAAAACCACCACGCTACAACCTCAAGTGGCCACGTGTTAACTCAATACAAGATACACTCATAATTGGGCCGCCAACAAAGCATCGCCTCAAGATCTTCATCCAAAGCCGTCTAGAATCCTCCTCGCAATCCAACTCTGTACCCGAAACTGCTTGGCACATTACTCGCATCGCTAGGCGAAAACTGGTTCCAGATCGCTTGGCGGACACCTCACGCCGCCAGGCGCCAACTCTCGAGTTTTGTCCCAGAATTCTCTTCATGGCCTATCGTTGACGGGTCTACTTGCATCGCTAGGTGCCACACCAGTAGTGTGACACTACTGATTTAATGTTCCAAAATATTATCTTTGTAACCCAAAAATTGTCATTCAATTATAATATAATATTTCTACAAAATATGCTTTGTATAATCATCGACCCTTATAATCTACAACATACACATATATATTAAAATCATACTATCTATGCTAATATATATACATATTATATATATTAAAATCATGCGTAAATATTAAAATCATATAAAATAAAATACTACACCAAAAAAAAACTAATTCTATTGGACCTTCTATAATCAGGTCAACATATTTTTTTTCTTTTTATAAAAAACATCCAAAAGCAAAGAAAAGAAAAAAAACTAAAGATCTATCCTACGAAATTATTTATTGACAAATAAAACAAAAGAATCTTGACTTTTCTGATAACTTTTTTTTTTCTTTATTCCGCTCTACATCCAACTTTACCACTTATAAAAATTTTATATAAAAAAACATTAAATATACCTAATAAGGAATCTACTTCCCTGTAACAAACTTTTCGTAAAATATCCAACTGCGCATTAATTCACTATTTAAAACATCCAAAGATACTCATTCCATTTTTTTATATATATATAAACAACCCACTGCATATATAACACCAATACAATTCTTCAAACTCAAACTGTATCCTTACTTATTTCCCAACATCATAACCCCTGAACTCTCTAACACTAACTTATTCCTAATAAATTTTTAATTTTAATATAAAAAATGAAAACTGGAAACTATTAGAATTGTGAATACGATTATAATAATAGCACAACCCATATTTTTCAATATATCTTTAACAAAATGAAACAACAACATAATAACTTCCACATGAAAAAAAGTAAAGAATCCAAAATTTCTCTATAATGCTAAGACATCCAATTAAAATTACTAACCCCGTAAAAATTTGCAGCCATGCCATATAGTTTTGAAAGAAAAACAAATTCGTACTTATACTTATAATAAAGCCACTGCAATTTATTTGGCCACATATCAACTCATAAAAGCAATCACCATTTGCCATCCAATACATCTTTTACCAAAATCCCAACCACAAAGAAAACATTGGTAAACTAAAATAATATTAATTAAATATTAGGGTGTATTCAATCTGCCATGTTAAAACAATTCCCCATTTTATTAGAATATTCACTGCCCATGACATAAAACTTAAATGCCCCGGCCCTTAAAGAAAATCCCCTTTTGTACCATTTCATATAAATTGAAAAAAAATATATAAATAAGCAACACGATGACACATCAATTTTGCACGTTCGTTGATAAGAACCACTCATAACTCTATTCCTACTAACCTGAAAATCAAACCAAATTACCAATTTCCTTATGGCAATATGCTTCTAAACTTTAATAACGAAACCCATTCTAGAAAAATATAGTTAGCTCCTTTATGCCCAACAAGATTCGAACCAACAATACAAAATCTAAAAGAAACCATATAAAATATGGAGTAGGCATCTTATTGACAAAAAGTGAAATAAAACTATACCAGTATCACAATATAAAATCACAATAACTCCCCTTACAGGTTCACACCCAAAAGACAAAAAAACCAATAGATAGAAAATAAAAGACATTCAAGCATTTTGGATGTGTTCATGCATCAGAGCAAACAACAAGAATCATGCATCAAACCACAAAAGAGAAAAGAAACAAGTTCAGCTTCCCCTAACTTGGAATTTCCGCTACAGTAATTTACCTTAGCGTTCCTATTTGCTCCCAATTCATCCCACCTTTGGACCTCCAACCTTGAGACCTTCTCCCAACCCTCTAACACTCTCCCAACTCAACTTTTAGGGGCCTAAACTTCCTTGGTTGGCAGCCACACAAAACTTAAGTGAATTTTCCTCACTTTTCAGCTCCAAAAATTAATTAAATTAATACAAATTAAATTAATTTTGCCATTTAATTGGGTCCTTAAAGCTTAATTAAGTCCAATTAACCTCTTTGTCTATGTCCAGATTCATGGGACCTATCTCCAGCTCTTCATCTACTAAATTCATTCCCGAGGCATAAAAAATGATATAATTTTACTCTAACCAAGGTTTGAAACCCACGACCTCCCAATTACCAAATACATGCACAAACATCACAATTACATTAACAAACAATTAGCATACTCAGGACTGAAACCCAAGTCCTCATTACACAATCAAGTACTCTCAACCATTTAAGCTAGTACCTCTTGACACAATCAAGTACTCTTAACCATTTAAGCTAGTATTATTCCACATAATAATTCCCAACATTAAATGTCACAAAGGTTTCCACTACTCGTATTTATTAAATAATTATTTAAATTCCTCGGATCTTACATATATATATATATATATATATATATATATATATATATATATAACACTTGAAAGAATTGCAGAACAACGCACCAATTACACCAAGCTAAGCAATATCTACTACCCATCACACAAGATGACACTCTAGACTCAATTATTCGGATCTAGACATTGATTTATGATTCTTGGTGGTTTTTGCACTTGTGGTGGCATCTATTACCTGTAAAGTCATTGCCATAAAAATTGATCTCACTACAGACCTCCAATTCAAGATCTGACAAGTCAAAGTCAAGACCTAAGTGTCTAGGATCAGCTGTTTAAATTTTAGCTCAATCCAACTGTTAACGAAGTATGAAACTTCATTTACGAAAAGTGTACAGTGTAGGAAAAGGGGTATCGCCACACCATATCCTTCTTGGTTGTGAGATTTTGACTTGTTCTACTACACAATTTAGTATCTTACATGTTTGTCTTCTCAAACTCATTTCAAAGTGGTTTATAGATGATACCAAACTGAAAAATTGCAACAATCAATATCTCTCATTCCAATTGCATTCTAAACTACCTAAAATTCTCTAACCTACAGATACTCAAACATGAAATTCATCCCCATTCAATGCAATCATCAATTAAACATATTTAGCATATTCTAGAACAAAAATAAGTACAACCCATTTCAAAGAAAAAGAAGGAGTTCTAGCTTCCCTTACCTTAACATGTGCTAACCAAGGAACAAGCCCCAAAAGAAGAACACCATGACACGATTATAACTTATGGACCTGGAAAACAGAACCAAAGGAGGCGAAAACTAAGATGCTAGGAGATGTTAAAGTTGAATCGAAGCTTCCAAATAGAAAAGAAACGAAAGGGAGCATGAGTTTAAAGTTCTACTTACGCAGAGGATAACATTTAGTAAGCTCAAGGGAGGATCTTGTTGTGCCCTAGTAGAGCTTTTGTTTCACACAAGAGAAAAAAGAGGTGGACTGTTTTTGGAAAGAAGATAGAAAATGAGAGTTAGTGGCTAGAAATGAGGGGTTCTAGAGGCCCTTACTCAATAAGTTGAGCCCAAATACTTAAAAGAAAGTTGACTTTACACTACACAAAGCAACACATAATTATCACAGAAAAAAAAGTTTCTGGTTTACTCTATTACTACTCTTATAGCATAGATGTTCATGAATTGGGCCCAAGCCCAACACAAGGCTCAAGTCTATACAATGGCCTAATCACTAGAGGAATGCTTAAGAGGATCCAAAATGCTAGTGATAGTTAAGTTCCTTTGAAGTCCAAAGAAATCAAATTACTTTTTAAATGTGCTAAAGAGGACATCAAAATTTAGATTTAGGAAGCAAGCCATGTTTATCACATTAAGCATATATTGCAAATTGTGAGAAGTGTGACTTGCCACTTGGCATTTGATCCATAAAATAAGGAGATCGAAATCTAGATCTAGAAAGGAATTCAACACATGTGAATTAGAAAGGCTAGCGGAATCCTTCTCCTTCCTTAGGCTATAAAAGGAGCTTCCATGCACCATTGTAAATGTTCTCTTGCCTTGAGAGTCATGCTAGCTAGGAATCTCCTTAGATCTCCTCTAGCCCCTTCCTCTAGGATAGCTTCTCCTTCCTAGAACTTCCACTTCAACGAACCATATCATTGCTCAAAGACCTTCAACCTTGCTTCCAATCCATTTCCATTGCACTCATGGAGTTCCTTCTCTTCATTTCACCACAAGGAGCTTCATCATATCCTCTTGCTTATATATTGGTAATAGGGGTATTTGTATTCTCTACCAAATTAAATAATAGATGATAAAAGAAAATGGAGCGCCATAGCGGAGCATAGAAAATGATAAGTAGCTTTATGCGTGCTATATAGCTATAAAAATCACGAGTCAACTACTCAGTTTCGCTGTGTTTAATGTTCTCCCTTGACCTATGCTGGAAAAGACAGGAATAACTAAGAATCAACCCAATTTATGAAGCAATAGCTATATTAACTTCATTGACATTCTTCTTTAAGAAAAGATATAACACGGGACAAAAGCATATAAAATTTGAAGCTATATATTTCCAAGTCGACCTTCACATTTTGTGTGAATTTGATATTTGTTTTGCCAATTGGAAATTGTATGACATTAACTACCTTTTTTCTCGATGTGAGATTTGGATTGACGTTACTTAATTCATTCATCAATTAAGAATATATGTACTTAAATTTTAATACATTAATTTCATAACAGGCTTTACATTAAATTAGCGGTAGATATTTTAAAACCACATTCACTTTGGAATATGATTATCCTAGTTATTCAAAATGCTTATTCGCAATTGAAACATAAAAAAATAAGAGACGTGTGATTCAAATAAAATGTATAAAATTCGAGAAGATAAAGTAGAAAACTTTAAGATTTTTGTTAATAATTTCAGAAAGACAAACGCAAACATTCATAGGTATGGGCACCTTGTAAAACCCTCTTTTTATTTTTGCCCTAGTTTAAAAAGGCTGCCCCAAATTAGTTGGGCCTAGGGCTGGCGCATAGGGTGTCCAAAGCCCCTAAGGCAGCCTAACCCCTCTCATTCTGTCACATTTTACAAAGACAGTGCTTTTAACCTCTTTCCTTTCTAACAGAAGCTCTACTAGGGTTTGGACATTTCCCTCTTCGAGCTCACGCAACTCCATTGTTTATGCTCACTAATGAGTTCAAATTTTTGTCCTCATTTAATGTGTAAATTTGGCGATTTAATAGAATTTTTGTGCTTAAGGATTGATTTAATTAGGATTTGTGATTATTGGATTTATTGAGTACGTAAGCTAAAAATGGGATAAAAATTGATTTTAGTTGCATAAAATATTATTAGATATTTTAATGTTTGTTAATGCAGCTGAAGTTTAATTTGGGTCATTAAAAGTTTGAATTTGAAATATTCAAAGTTACAAAATAAGTCCAAAATCAGGAAATTCTGGAAAAGAATAAATCAGGAGCTAAATGCACCCCCCAAATTTTATTTACACACTCCTCTTACAAGTGGACCACAAACGAAAACATGTTTTGCACCCCCAGTTTTTACTGAGTTGCACCCCTCCTACCACTTAAACTCCACTCAACCAGATTATGCCATGTGGCAATCCTCGCCTTCTAAATTTGTCCAACCATATGCTAACGCGTGTCATAATCCTCCACTCACCAAATTGACCAATCAAAGCTTACCATGTCATCATCTCCTCCATCTCACACATGAAACCCTAACCCTAATTTTCTCCTCTCCCACCAGCACCACCGACGACCGTCGCCTGCACCTTCAACCTCGCACCATCTCTACAGCAGCCACCGTGACCATCCTTGTCGCCTCCAGCAACCATCACTAACGAGAGTCCCATTGAATCACCACAGATCCTTCGCGAACAGCCATGGAAACTGCCACATCTCCACGAAGCAAACTGGCGCGCCTCCATTACAATAGCTACACTGCACCACCATAGCAGCCATTGATTCCATCTTTACAGCCAAATCTGCACCGTACCGCGAGCCAGAACAGATTTGCTCAACCATTGCAGTGTCTCCAAGCACCTTGCAACACCACGAACCCACAGCGGAGCAGCAGCAAAACACAATGCAGATCCACGCACAACCTGTAGTAGTCGTGCCCACCATCATCAATGCCAGCAACAACCTTCAAACACCATGACGCAGCAGCACCACCGCGTTCTGCACCGTGAGCCACTTTCGCCACCACTGTTCGACGTCAGCCACAAGCCTCTGTGAAACCCTAGCGCAACCAAAGGAGGAAGAAACCCTAATTTAGGAGAGAGAAGGAGCTTCCACGTGTCATCTTGTCATTGCACAGTCAAAGTGGTCAAAGCTGGTCAAATATTCAAATCTGGTCAAAGACGAGTCAAACAAGAGGGGTTGAAATGCAAATATTGATATTTTTGGATGTCTCTGCAAATTTGAACTACAGGATTAAAAATGGCTTATTGAGAAAATTAATGCAAATATTATTTGTTAATAATTTATCATATATCTTTAAATAATTAATTAATTTAATTATATCATAAATTATTAACCAAACTATATTTGTCAAATAGTCTAGATCTCTCCAAATATCTTTGAATATTTATCTTTATCTTTATTTTAAAAGATATTTGAGAGATTTTAGCAACTGAAAAGTCCAGTCCAAGTCCTATATAAAGAGACCAAGGGGGAAGTAGAAACAAGCTCAGGACTTCAGAGTTTTGGAACCCTTAGGGGGGCCTAATTTCGTTTCCTTTTTCTCTTTATTCTTATTCTATTTTTATTTTGTATTCCATGGATTGCTAAACTTCTTGGGTTGATTCCATTGTAATTTCATTATGGATTTTGAGGTTAGAATGAATTAATTTCTTTGTTCTTTTTATTATTGTTGAGGTTTGCATTCATCTATGTCTTTTATCTTTGAATCACGTAAGAAGTAATGATTTTAAATCTATATGCATGTTGATCATATGAGTCCAAGGGTTTTAAAATTGAATTGAGACTTTACTTTGATTTTATTTAGAAACTTTCATGTGATTAAATGAGTTTTTACCAATAATTGAGACTTTACTTTGGTTAAAGGTATTTACTCTAACTACAATTAATTGAGACTTTACTTTGATTAATTAAGCTTTTTATTTGGTGAGGAGATAAAAGAATAGATATGATTAGGCATAGTAAAATTTGATTGAGATTGTACTTTGGTTGAATTTACTGTGGATAATCTAAAAGTTCTCACTTTTAATTGAGACTGTACTTTGGTTAAAAGTGAGAACACCAACAAACTAATTGAGACTTTACATTGATTAATTTGTAAATCTACAACAATAATTAATTGAGCAATAATCCTTAGATAACCGATGATGAATCTATTCTGAAAAAGCAATGGAATCAATCTATTTTCTTTACAATTGTTTTTATCTCTTTTTATCTTTTCTATTTCTTTCTTGTTTATCTTAATTCTCTTATATTTTATTATTTTATTAGACTAACTCTTTTGTATAGATTTTATAAGAACTGATTTGTTAAAAATCAATTCCGTGTTTGTTGGGAGACGACTTTGGGTTACTTTACCCTTTCTATTTTGTTGACTACTATCATAACAATACTGAAGTTGTTATAGATAAGTAGTATTAATTTGATCGCGTCAACGACAGCGTTATCACTCACGTAAGTAATTTCCCCCCGTGTCTTCTTTGTTTTCAGCTTTGTAGTCTTGATTCTAACTAGGGTTCACTATGGTAACCCATTTTGAATGGTTCCACTGTTTTCCAGCTCCCTAAATTGTTCTTGGAGCTGTTGTACTCACTACTATGGTGTCAGAATCCTCTGCAAAACCCTTTCCAGGTAAGGGAAGCTAGGGTTTCACGTTATTTCTATTTTATACGAATAATGTTTTGTGAAATATGATAAGAGATTGGGGAAAACGTTGGTTTTTGGTATATTTCTGAGTTAGGGGTTCAAATGTTCATGAAACTGTGATATTTGACGTTATTTCTCGTATTCTAGATGCGTCGCACGGTCGCTGGGCAAGTGCCTTTAGTCGTTGGGCGACTGTATATTTTTCTAATAGGCGCAATTTTAGTGAAATTGACTTTCCCGAGTCATTAACTGTTGGATTGAGCTCAAATTTTGACATTTGGTTCATAACATGCTATTTTCTGTTTTGACCGGTTGGATCGTCGATTTTTTATCTGTAGCTTGAGAAATGTGTCATGCATTACTGCAATGATTTTGGTTTTGTGATAATAAATTTTCTTAGGAATTTTGGTATAAGAATTATGGTTGTGGGTTGTGCTTGATTGTATGGAATTGCAGGTACCTAAATGTTGGCACTCATTTATTTGGGATGAATACTATTTTGTGATATATGTATGTCTTGGTATGCATTTATAAAGTATGAGATGAATGAATTTGCATGAGTGATGTGATTCATGGATTGTGCATGATGAACTTGGATAAATCTTGGCATGCGATTTCAATGAAATGAATGGTTATATATGTGGTCATGAACTTGGTATGAACAATAATGTTACATTGATGGCATGGTATTGGTATGAGGTGAAGTTCTATATCCCCGGATTGGGAAGAATGAGATCGTATGAAATCAACATGGAATATGAATGAGGATGGGTTACAAAGGATGGCATGAGGTGTTAAATGCATGATTAATATTATTTGTTTGCTTGGAATGTGATTGGTATGTTGTCAGTACGTAAATCCACGAGTCTCTAGGTGAGACTTCCTGGTGGTGCTTTAGTTGTCAGGACGTAATTTCATGGCTCCTGTTAGTGGGAGTCCATGGTGGTGCCCCATCTATATAATTTGGTAAGGATTCAAGGTAAGGTTGCTTCCTGACATTCTAAGGAGTTAGTTAGTCTCACTTAGAGCGGATTGACTCTCGTGGTGAGAGTAGCAGGAGGCCTGAAACTCATTAAGGGTTAACCTTGTGTGTGGGGGATTGAAACATAGTAACACTTGTAACACTTAGCTTGGGGGTGAGTAGCTCGGGGGTGAGCAGGGTAATCCACCACAAGTGCAAGCATTCGCTGAATCCGACCTGATTATATGTAATCTGGATGAGTCGAGTCTGAGTCTTGAGTATTGCTTGAGAAGTCATATGATGATTGGTTGATGAATACTGTTTTGGATTGTGTAATAGCATGTGACTGCTTGATAAACTGTTTCTACTCTAGCTTACCATGTTTGCTTGTTTGGTTGTCTTATGTGTGGTTCTTCTCCTTTTGCGATGATCATCAATTTATTGATGTGAGCAGATGTGAAAACTCCCCGTGGTCAATAGGGAAATAGTGATTCCGCTGCATAGCATATCCGGGTAAGATCTCGCTGATTTGAGCTTTCTTTTAGGGCTAAGGCCCGTGTGTTGTATTGCCCCTAGGACCTTATTTCTAATATTGTATATCTTTTACTCCTTTTGGGTTATAGGCATTGTAGTGAGCCTTAGTACTTTCTTTTAAGTATCTTGGATAACTATAAGGAGTGACTTTATACTCCGCAACTTGGCTCTTTATACTATCCGGTGTAAGATTTCATTTAATTATATTATTATTTAAATGGGGTGTTAAATTAATGGTATCAGAGGAGTTCATTCTTAGGATGACCTGAGGTTGTGGGTTTGTCATGCCTCGCAGGCGTAAGTTGCCAAGTCTAGTCGAGGTTGTTAGTGAAACCAAAAGTTTTAAGAACAGAAAACGTCTTGATAAAGTGATGAGGGTGCACACTCATGACTAGATCAATGGTTGTTTTTCCATTCTTAATTCTAATGGTTTGGGGAAGGAAGAGTGACAGATGAAAGGTTTGGATGTTTGTAGATGATGGAGTGTTGCCTTGTATGTTCTAATTTGTCCTGTTACGCCTCTATGTTTTGTGTCTCATGTCTGTAGTGATGAGGAAAACTTGACCTACTAACCCTACCAAGATTGGTGGGGCATAGGAGGAAATCTCTTGTCTCAAAGGTGCGAAGATGTAGAAGATTGTATATTGATAGATGATGAAAGTTGAGTCTTGGTTTAGAGAGCTGAGAAATGATGTTGAAAGTTAAGAAGCAACGCTTTGGGCTGAGAGAGGGGTACAAGATCAAGTTCTAAGATCGTACACCACAAGTTTTAGAAGAAAAGTTGAGCTCAGAGATTAGTATATGAGAAGATATCGGTGCGTGCTCATGTGGCAAGGTTTGAGAAAGCAACTTGATTTTACACCTTGACAATGTCTAAGGTTCGAAAGGTAACAGTGTGGGAGGTTTGAGGTTGAGGGTGGAGGCCTTGAACTGTATATGGAAAGCAGACGTGAAGATGAAAGCTTATGGGAGGCAGAGCTTTGAAGATAATCCAAGTGTGATGATGTTATAGGAGAAGGGAGTATATTAGGAGTTATATACTAGATCAACTCTGAAAGGAGTAGTCGAGTCTTCTCAGCAGTAGTAGTTACCCAGGTTTGGAGGAGAAGGGATGTTCTAAGTAAAGTGGCCCAAAAAAGAGGAAAGATTGACATTGGATATGAGATGGACGATTTCAAGCATCAGAAGGAGAAACACATAGTTAAGTTTGTTCTTGTAGGGAAGGACAATTAGTAATGTCATAGCACGAGGAAAGGGGAAAGGAAAACAAAAGTTTTTGAGTAGCTATGAGAGTGTTTGCGAGGATTGGCACTAAAGTGGCCAGCACAAGTGATCTAATTTAAAAGATACATGTTACAAAGGTGGTGATTGGATTATGGGTTTTGGCTTTGCTTAGGGTCGTACACTCTTTGATGTCGCTAGTATGGTATAGGAGTCATGGTTGTCTACAAGAAGGAGCTGAGTTTGAGGAGGTGGTTTTTATTACAGTAGCGACCAAGTGAAGATTCGCTTGGGTGTGTGGTGCCTTCGTGGTGATCAAAACGTTTAAATTCAAACCCAATTTGAATTGTTTCCTTTGCAAGGTTGGGACATAGTCTCAAGGGTGAATTGGTTATTTTCTCAATCTCATTCCGCTGAGCTGAGACGACCAACAAGGTGGTGTTCTTTGATTTAAAGAGATAAGTCAGTGATTGCGTATGAAGTACGGATCAAACTAAATAGTGGGGAGGGGGGCAGAGTGTCACGTGAATCAAAGTCATATGATAAACGAAAGTGAATAATAGATGCAAAGGATTTCGGTAGCAGAAGAGTTTGTAGACGTATTCTGAAGCAGGTATTAGAATTTTAACCTTAGTGTGGTGGAGTTCACTTTTGCATTGGTGTCTGAAGGAGGACTTGTGCCAATAATTTCTAATTGGATGGTTCCTACTGAGAATTTGAAGTAAATACGGAAGTGGGGGAGATGTTGGAGAAGTAGTGACAAATACTAAATATAACGACAAGGATGATTGCGAGTTTGGTGAATCTTAAAGGAGAGGAAGTGGGAGGATAGACTGTGCAAGGGTAAACGTTGGATATGGGAGGATAGACTTTTTGGCCTATGGTTTTAAAGGGTGGAAACATGATGAAGTTAAGAAATTTCAAACAGGTTAGCAGTATCATCAAGGTTTAGCGGCGAGTTTTCCAAGTGTGAAGAGAGTCCTTAGAATGTTCGAGAGGAGCATTGACAAAGGTCGGAATGACTAGTAAGACATATGGTTTAAAAAGGGTGGATGCGATGTTGAGAAAATAGGATGTTAAGGCTATAAATAGGGGAGTCAAAAGGGTTTTGCAAGTTCCATAGAAGTTTTGGAGGAAGGTTTCTCAGCGATGATTGATTCCTTGTCACGGCAGACATGAAAGGAGCATCATTTTGAGTAAACAGATAAGTGACTTTGTGTGTTGATCAGAGTAGCACAACGAGATGACGACAAGTGATACTTATGAAGGGTAAGAGGTGCGTGAAAAGAACTATCTTACTCATGACCTAAAGTATTACTACGACAACTAGTTCTTGTTGAACAACAAAGTGTCGTTCTTATGAGTATCAATTAAAGATGTTCAGAGAATCATTTAGAGTTGGAATTATGGGGTTACTTAGAGAAAGTTGTGCAAGAGTAGTATGAGATGGTTTGAGTTATGATTTCAAGTTAGAGTGCCAACTTGGAATTGAGAAAGTGAGAGTAGATATTTAGCCATGGAATGGAATTCAAGATCCGTGATTTGACGAGTTAAGAGTAAGGGTTGATCGAGAAACATAAGTGTTTGGGTTGGAAAGAGAATGTGTGAGGAAATTTCATTAGTTTAGTCATCCGACTAGAATTAGTGAGTCTCTCAACAAGGTTGGGGAAGAAGCAATTCAGAAAAATCTTAGTTGAGAAGTATATAAGAGTTTATAGGTATAAATCAAACTAAAAATTTCAAGTCAAGGAAAGACATGGTTCTAAGGCTTTTGTGGAAGGATGGTTACAAGTTAGTAGATCAGAAATGAAGGTGATATGCCGAAATGAATTTGGTGGTTGTAAAAGAGGGAAGTGTAATTTGGAAATGGAATGACTTAGTTATGGATTTTGCTACCATTGGTTGAAGTAGTACAGAAGGCAAGATATTATGAGTGTTATTATGCGTAAAAGTGGTCAGAAGTGCTGATGATGGAGTAGTAGGCCAGAAGTCAATAGTGATCAAGTCAGTAGAGTGATGCATAAAGGAGCGAACAAGGTGACGGGAAGTGATAACGAACATGCTTTAGTTTGAGACTTAAAGTGATATGAGACTTTGATAAAAGTCTACAAGAGGTATGGGAAAGCATATGGTGGGTGAGTCCGTATATCAGATACAAGTTAGTTAGGCAAGTATGAGGGAGCAATCCCAGTGTTAAGGTTGCAAGTTGGAAGTTAGCTCGAGCGTAGTGACTAACCTAATTTACATTGTTGGACACACAACGCATAACACAAAGGTAAAGTTTCTGGTGATTATAGGTGTTGGAGTCATCAAATCTATCATGTCTAGGTGGTGGTTGTCGGAGGGCGTGAGGAAAACACGGTTTTCTTTCTATCCAATCGGTGAATTTTCGAGGACGAAAATTTTTGTTGTTGGGGAGAATGTAAAACCCTCTTTTTATTTCTGCCCTAATTTAGAAAGGGTTGCCCCAAATTAGTTGGACCTAGGGCTGGCCCATAGGGTGTCCAAAGCCCCTAAGGCAACCTAACCCCTCTCATTCTGTCACGCTTTGCAAAGACAGTGCTCTTACCCATTTTCCCTTCTCACAGAAACTCTACTAGGGTTTGGACATTTCCCTCTTCGAGCTCACGCAACTCCATTGTTTATGCTCACGTAAGTAATTCCCCTTCCCCCCCGTGTCTTCTTTGTTTTCAGCTTTGTAGTCTTAAGTCTAACTAGGGTTTGCCTTGGTAACCCATTTTGAATGGTTCCACTGTTTTCCAACTCCCTAAATTGTTCTTGGAGCTGTTGTACTCACTACTGTGGTGTCAGAATCCTATGCTAAACCCTTTCCATGTAAGGGAAGCCAGGGTTTCACGTTATTTCTATTTATACGAATAATGTTTTGTGAAATAGGAGAAGAGATTGGGGAAAACGTTAGTTTTTGGTATATTTCTGAGTTAGGGGTTCAAATGTTCATGAAACTATGATATTTGACGTTATTTCTCGTATTCTGGATGCGTCGCACAATCGCTAGGTGAGTGCCTTTGGTCGTTGGGCGACTGTGTGTTTTTCTGATATGCGCAGTTTTAGTAAAATTGACTTTCCTGAGTCATTAACATGCTATTTTATGGTTTGACCAGTTGGATCGTCGATTATATGTTTGTAGCTTGAGAAATGTGTCACACATTACTGCAATGATTTTAGTTTTGTGATAATAAATTTTCTTAGGAATTTTGGTGTAAGAATTATGTTTGTAGGTTGTACTTGATTGTATGGAATTGCATGTACTTAAATGTTGGCACTCATTTATTTGGGATGAATACTATTTTGTAATATATGTATGTCTTGGTATGCATTTATAAAGTATGAGATGAATGAATTTGCATGAGTGATGTGATTCATGGATTGTGAATGATGAACATGGATAAATCTTGGCAAGCAATTTCAATGAAATGAGTGGTTATATATGTGGTCATGAATTCGGTATGAAAAATAATGTTACATTGATGGCATGGTATTGGTTTGAGGTGAAGTTCTATATCCCCGAATTGGGAAGAATGGGATGGTACGAAATCAACATGGAATATGAATGAGGGTGGGTTACAAAGGATGGCATGAGGTGTTAAATGCATGATCAATATTATTTGTTTGTTTGGAATGTGATGGGTATGTTGTCAGTACGTAAATCCACGAGTCTCTAGGTGAGACTTCTTGGTGGTGCTTCAGTGGTCAGGACGTAATTCCATGGCCTCTGTTAGTGGGAGTCCATGGTGGTGCCCCATCTATATAATTTGGTAAGGATTCAAGGTAAGGTTGCATCCTGACATTCTAACGAGTCAGTTAGTCTCACTTAGAGCGGATTGACTCTCGTGGTGAGAGTAGTAGGTGGCCTGAAACTCATTAAAGGCTAACCTTGTGTGTGGGGGATTGAAACATTGTAACACTTGTAACACTTAGCTCGGGGGTGAGTAGCTCGGGGTTGAGCATGGTAATCCACCACAAGTGCAAGCATCCGCTGAATCCAACCAGATTATATGTAATCTGGATGAGTCGAGTCTGAGTCTAGTGTACTGCTTGAGAAGTCATAACATGATTGGTTGATGAATACTGTTTTTGATTGTGTAATAGCATGTGACTGCTTGATAAACTGTTTATACTCTATCTTACCTTATTTGCTTTTTTGGTTGTCTTGAAAAGAAAAAGACCATATTCTACCTTATGAAGAAAGAATGAGCTAGTGGGTTATGCTCAAGAATGGTTTAGGAATAAAGTGTGTGGGTGAGTACCTCACCCACAAATTAATAAAAATGGCAAAAGGAAAAATTGTTAATGAAAAAGTGTTGAAATGAAAGAAAAAAAATTACTTTCTAAAAAAAATAGGGAGAGAGAGAGAGAGCAACAAAGCAATAAACGAAAAAGAGTTATTTGTGAAAATATGTTCCATTATTCTTCCTATATTACTATTCCAAAAATCCAAAAATCCTAAAAATTTTCCTACCTTTGCCTTGGCCCCATTATAACCTGTAAAAAGTCATCATGATCTTTGAATGCATATTTTCTAAAAGTTTGTGAATATTAGAGTCTAGTTAAGTATTATGAGTGTTTACTTGCATGAGTATTTTGAGTGAAAACACAAGCCAAAACACTTAAGAGAATTTTGGTGAGAAAATACACATTTAACTTGAGTGCTTTCTTTCATAATTGATTGT
>Ga0214543_1001457_pt1 | contig 45667 bp, 26 predicted proteins | sample CNSS2metaG_FD_160094 | JGI IMG/M metagenome (GOLD analysis project Ga0214543, IMG submission 160094) | Root nodule microbial communities from cowpea collected in UCLA plant growth center, Los Angeles, California, USA - CNSS2 | ecosystem: Host-associated > Plants > Roots > Nodule | place: USA...
ATTTTTCTGAATTAAAGTTTGTACTAATATAATGAAGACTCATAATGTTTTGACTCATTTGTGGGGTAATAATTTTTCTGAATTAAAGTTTAGCGGTACGGATACTATGATATCCGTACCCACCCCGTTAACATGCGGGTATCAAAAATACTCATACCCACGGGTAACGGATATCCATTTTTAATATCAATTTCCTATCCGTTGCGGGTTTTATCTGCGAATACCCGCGGGTACGGATTTTTTTGACACCCCTATGATATATGATATTTTGGGATCAATTTAGCTACTTTGCTTTTAGTTTTGATTTAAAATGTGTTAAATCCAACCATCATATATTGAAAATTTAATTATTTGGTATATATATATATATAGAGAGAGGGAGAGAGAGACGTAACTTCTTGATCGAAGTCCTTATTAAACTCTATGTTTTAGTTTTTATCCAAGTAAATTGTTTATGACTTTCGTCTTTATCATTTAATTGAAATATGGAATTTGATTAAACAAAATTCTCCATGAGTATTTTTCAGGAGAAAAAAATATGTTTCTCCACAGGTTAAAACTAGTTTATATAAAAATCAATTTATAAAAGTTCTATCATGTAATTTATAAATAATTATTTTTGTTAATTTATGTATAAGTATATAAGCTAATTTTAATCTATAAACATTATATAAGGTATGATATAATGTAGATATGATATTTTTACTATAACATTATATAAGGTATTAGTTTGCACTTTATGTGGTTTGTATACTTTTACCATCATGGTTCAGATTTTGTCACCACTGTCATTTCAAAAATGACACCAAAGTCTTGGTGTTGAGCAATCTTTCTAAGACTTTCCTAACCAAATTTTTAGTCCTTTATTAACTACTATTTTAATATTTACATGTTAGATATTTTCTAGGTTTAAGATTTAATTTCTTATAATGAATACATTATAATTTAGTGCAATTTCTAACCTGGCTAAATTCAGGAATGAATTATACATTAGATTTAAGTTTAGTTGCTAAGTTAGAAATTTAGAATCCCAAATATGACTTGTTAAGATGGATAGTTAGGTTATTAAATTATGTTATTGACATGTGAGTTTTAAAGAATTGTATTTGTGTAACTATAATGTTAAATTTTGATGCAGCAATATTTCACAACCAAGAAGGGTGAATTGGTTTTTCAAATTTTTGATTTGTTCTTACACTTAAAAAACAGTTTTTATGAAATCTGTAACTAATTGACAAAAGGAGTTTAAGAATGCATATTGTTCACCCTTTATACCTAGCAAAATTTAAAAGAGAATGAAAGAGAGCACAAGAGACAACAAGATTTATATTGGTTCGATTCAAATGAATCTACATCCAGTCTCTAGTTTCCCTCACTAGAAATTTCACTATATCAACAAGAGAAGGAATACAAGAAACATCTATGCAATTCCTAAACTCTAAAACCACACTTTCTTGAAAACGCCCCTTCAAGAAATGTGCAAATTGTAATGCTCCAAGCAATTACACACAATTACCACAATCACAATGATAACACACAGAATTTCAGATTCAAGAAACTACAAGAAACTAATACAAAAATAGTGACAGTAATGGAACAATAATACCTGATTTAGTACACAACTTTGTGTCAATATTACACCATCTTCATTTGATCTTGATGATCATTCTTGATGAACACTTAAGCCCTTGCTGCAGAATTTGCTCCAAGAAGATATTCTACTCTTTTCTTTCTTTCTTTGGGTTGAACAACTGCTCAAACAGAAGGTGCAGTGATCTGATTTGATAAATGAGTTGTTGTCGATACGAGCCTAGTCGACTAGATTAGTTGGCTAGTCGACTACATTATGACAAGGCCCAAATTAAAGTTTCAGAACTAACCTAGTTAACTAGATTAGTAGCCTAGTCGACTATCATGACAACATATTAACATTTTCATATTATCACATACATACATTTATGTCTTATTATAATTCCAATCATTCTTATGCTACTATGAACATCATCAAAAATATTACAGATACACTTAATCAACAACATATAATGTGTGCATATATGTTTTTATGATCTATTTGAACTTTATGGACTAAACCTTAACAAATTGTATATTAATTGTAAATTTTCGAAAATTCTATATTTCAAAGTGTTATGTTATTGGAAATTTTAGAGGATTTGTGACACATATTGAACACCGAGGGAACTTTAATTTTTTTCGTTAGAAATTGACTTCAAAGTTATATAGTATTTCCAATTTCATTGTATTTATCATCTATACTTACGTAATTTTGTCATTTGTTTATTGTTTTTGTATGCATACTCTGTATATAATTTTGAGGGCAGTCAAAATGTCAAATCACAAAAGCTAATGTGAGCCTGAACAAGGTGTTTTATTGTATTAACGTATAAATTATTTTTTCTTTATTGATGTATACATTAATTGTGTTTATATTTAAGTAATTGTGTTTATATTATGTTTATTTATGTATACGTATCAATTAATCGTGTTAATTATGTTTATATTTAATTAAAATGTAATAAACAAAATGAAGGTCGAGTGTGGCTATTATATTTAATTATAAGTAAGCTAAAATTCAAACATGTTGAAATAAAGTAATTCATTATATTTGATTAATTCACTGATAGAATGATGGTTGTAGGGAGGGAATCATTCATTGGGAAGATATAACAATAATGATACTTGAGTCTAACTTATATAAGTGATTGATATCATTTTCAATCCAAAACTTGAAGACAATAGGTTTATGAGTTTTTTCCTATTATATAATGTTTAACTTTCTCTTTTCTACCTAGTATAGAACTTAGACTTACATTTAGATTTTTAATAATCATTTTTTCAAAAGTGAGTTCTTTCCATATTGATACTATCTAAACCCTTTGTCAAGACGACTTTCATCACCTCCAATCTAAAATCTCAGGATTCATATGAATTTTTATATTTTCTCGTATCTAATTAATACAAAACTTAAACTCTGACTTATATTCCCAACGTAAAGAATTATCTTTTGTTTAAGGATTAATGTCAAATTTTTACATGGTGCAATTTTTTTTTATCCATAGTTGCCAGTCTGAAATGTTGAACCACGATAAAAATATTTATAAGATTTATTTTGTTCATTTCTATGACACTTTAAGACAAGCAATATATTAAATTAGAATTTACACTTTCCATGTACATATTACTTTACGCTTCCTTAGTATATTTTCGGTTTAATTTACAACAATTTTTTTTATGAAAATATACTGATTACAAAAGATGTTGAAGTATTTTGTTATATATTCTATTTGTCACTTTTGGTGTTGTAATTTTGAAATAATGTACATTTTGTGTAAAATGGAAAAACAAAGTCAACATTAAAAATTCACGCACAATGACGATTAGATCAATAATCTCCATTGAAACACAGGTTGAATTAGATTTTAGTAACTGAAACATGCATGACAATAATTGGATTCATAGTTATCATTGTTTCTATTCCACATATACTACAAAAGTAACCATCCATAAGCATAGTTAAAAATCCATAATCATGATTAAAAGCTTATTCTTTTAACTACTCCTCCAACTATGGTAGTTTTTTTATCGTCGCCAAATGAGCTTTTAAATTATTGTTAAAAGCTTCTTTTGCATTGGGGATAAAATTATTACAAAGTTCTTTATGTGTATTAAGATATACATCATGATGCCAATGATTGCAAACTCCTCTTCCGAACTCGAAGAGTAAAACTTTTTTTAATGATTTCAAAAATAGAAAAAGCTATTATTTTCGCCACAAACAAATGTGAGTTTATCTGAAAAAAGCTTTGGAAATAATTGATTTATGAAGTTTGAGTGAGAAAAGAAAATGTACCTCTGATCCACTCACTTCAAAAGGTGTTTTTGTGCCATTCTTTTTCCATTTCATGGGAACAAGGTCATGCTGGACCTTCGAAGTTTTACACATTCTTGTATATTTAAGAGTAAGAAACAAAATAAAGTATAAAGAATAAACAAGTCAAACCTTTGTTCTTTCTCTTCTTTCTAAATATTACAGTGTGAAGTTTCGTTCTCTCTTTTGTAAGTGTCTCTTTTCCAGGGTTTTTATTTTAACTCTTTTAATCACTCCAGGATTTTCTATTATCTGTTTTTAGTTGGACTTGTGTTTTCTGTATTGTCATTTTTGTGTGAAGTTCAAGCTTTGGTTTCAAGCTAGCAGAGTTTGGGAGAAATATTGTGTAGGGTTATTGTAGAAATCATTTGTTAATTGAAGTCGTTGCGATGGATTTTGCAATTAGAAAATATAATATGAATGTTATATAAAAAATCAAAGTTATAAATAATATTTACCATGTCATTATTTATAATGATATAAAAAAAAATATAATTTTTGTCTGGATCGATGATTATAAACTGTGTATTATTCTTACCATCGTAGCTAAATGACCTAAATATAATTTCTGTGAGCTGTATGTGAATGTTTGGTTGACTTCTCCATGTCAACATTTGCGAATTTTTTTCTCAATTCATTTAAAAAATTACCTAATTTTTAAACTTTCTGGCATGATTTTTTCAATTTTTTTAAAAGTAAAAGAAAGGAAGGGGGAAATACAAGTAATACAGTTCATCATTTAGAATTCGACATAATTTTCAAACGTATGAACATTTAATGATTCTGATTGAATGAATAATATTGAGAGTGTTTATTTTGGTAATTTAGAAAAAAAAAAGTTTAATCCGTAGAAAAGATCCAACATTGGCTATAGATATGAATGATTGCCAATTAGTTATCCCCTTGAGTACGAAATCAGCTAAAATCCTGTTAGATACAAACAAAACACAACATAAATTTGTTGTGACATTTTTTTCCAATAATAATTAGTACAGCTTTTGAAGCACCAAATGAACTTTTGGAGAGAAAACAAGGTGCAGTAGGTAAACAATGAATTGCGTGAGCGAAACGAAACAGAAAGTTCCTAGATTCAAACGGAAAAATAGTTAGAATAGTTGTTAGAGCTTTGGATCCGCTAGCTCTTAATCGATATACATAAATCATATTACGACAAGTTTTGGAAAAAGTGCCTAAACTTTACGTCTAAAATGTCGCGTTTAATGATATTTAAATTTTGTGACTTAAAGCATTCACAGCGGCGTTCAAGTATGATCCAACAAAATCCAACTAGAAGCAGCCTCCATTTCATGTGGTTGTGGGCCCTTCTCTCTATTTTTTACACGTTGTGTCATGTCGTATGACCAAAAAGACCCTTACAAAGGGGTGATGGATTTCCAAAAGTGCTTATTTTTTTTAAACTTGTGTTGATCACCCTTACTAACCATTTTTATCTGTTACGTAAATTGCAAACCTCTAAACAACCACCTTAGTTCATTCTAACTTGGGGTCCAAGTACTTCAACCCTATTCGTTAACATCTAATGATGCGCACTAAAGTGTTTTACAATACCAAACTAATTTTTTAACTAGGTAAATAATACTCGTCAGTACTTCTATTTAAGGAAAGATATTAACACTTTGCATAATAATTATGGTAGATAAAGTCTCTTAAATGCTTAAGTTGATTAGTAGACTTTAGTTGGTAAATCAATGATAACCTATACGAATAAAGGGCATTATAGTAATGAAGTAAAGAAATTATATAATGCAGTCGATCCAGCTTGATCCAACCGCGTACAGTGAAGACGTGTCCTTAACGAGTTGGCACTTCACATTTGATATGTGAAACTTGAGACTGAAAACAAAAACTACTAATCTGTCTCTTTCTCTGATCACGCTACGCGTCCAAAAACCTCCCACACCTTTCTCACTCTTTCCCACTATTGCCCATAGTATATATATGGAAAGAGCACCCAACATCTTTCATCATCAACTTAAAGCACATTCAAAAAGAGTTTCCACATTTCTTGCAATAGCTACGCATACACTCCTCTGGTCTTCACTAGATTTGTGTTTCAACAACATTAATTGGAGAACATTATAAGAGATATCATATCATGGGTTTGAAGAACCGTGGCGTTGGTCATAGAGCATGGAACCTGCTGCGAGTGACATTGCTGTGGGCACGTAAAGGTGGGGTGTTGAGACGGAAGGTAGCGATGGAGCTGCGTCTGGTTCCAAAGTACTTGAAGCGTCTCGGACACAGTAATACGCCGCCCAGCCATATTCATTACTTTGAGCGCGAGCTGTCCTTCGACAAGACCCCCATTTTCCATGTCAAGATGTACCGTCCAACCTCTATGCGCTTCCACTTGCCTCACATTCCTTGTATTAACCCACAAGTTGATTTTGAGTATGATTTCGACGACGACGATGATGATGTTGAATATGATACCGGGAGAAAGAGTGCTCTCACGGCTGCAGGAGAGTGTGACCAAGAATTTTATGATGATTATGAAAGACGCCTGGAGATGACGTCTTGTAGTGAACAGGAGGAACAAGAAGCAGATGCCCAAGGGATAGATAAGCGAGCCGAGGAGTTCATACAAAAATTCTATCAGCAAATGAAGCTGCAGCGCCAGATTTCTCTTCTACAATACAATGCAACACCCAATAGAGACACGACTTCTTGAGCAGTTTTTCAAAAATACAGGCGGCTTACTTCATTTTTCCTTCTTTTTCTGTTGAGTTTTGATGCCACTGTTAATGTTAAAACATTTTAGTAAACGAAATGAGAGAGACTACTGCGGGATGCTGTAAATACCAGGAGCTAGACTTGAGTTCTAGTATTTACATTTTTTTCATGATTATATGCAATAAATGCTACAGAGCTGCCATTCATCGTTGAATTTAAAAGAATGTGACTGATAGCGCCTATGTATATGACATGGAAAGAACTTTTTATAAACTTGTGTAATGCTATAAAAATAACTTGCAGCTCATATTTTACAAACTTATTTCATGCTCAAATTTATAATAAAATATCATTTATAAAGAAATTATAAAATAGTTCAATTATTTACATAAACACGACCTATGTCTTATAAGCAGAAAAAGGCTAAATCCTGTGTAAACTAAGCGGTAAGGTGATATGAAGTTGACAGATTTCATCCATAATATCCAACGCTGTACTCTCCAATGCAAACATAGAAATAGAATGTTGACAATAAGAATAATGATACCAAATTAACTGGTGTTTTCGCTTGGCACTTGTCTCAAAATTAAAACTACGTGATCCTAAAGGCAGATCCTTAAATTGTCCTCAGATCAGCATAAATGTATAGAAAATGGTAAATGTAGCAGATTCTCAGAAAGAGTAGTAATTATGCTGATCTTGTGAAAATAGTGATCAAAATCTGACAGTTTAAAAATCGTAAATACGTATCGGCCATCATGTTATAAACCCATCGTTATAATCTCATCCATAAAACGATTTCTAATTTCCAAAACTCATCGTCAACAAACCTTCCAAAATAATTGACCATGTATTACCTTTTGAATCCGTTGAATAGAAAATATAAAACCTAACAAGCGTACATACAATGAAAAAGATCACGTATATATTTGGGGTAGCATGGTGAACTAATAAAGCGAATTGAATTTCAAGCAGTAATACAAAAATCCGTAAATGTCAGTTAACTGTCAGTAATGAAAAAGTGACTGCTTAATTTGTAGCAAATTGTCATATCCATATAGTATTATTATCAACACATTTTTATTGTGCAATAAAGGTCGAAAAGATATTCGAAAATGAAATCTTATATTAAAGGACATGGTATTACATCAACGGCAAACTACACCGACCGGAAAGTGTCTGGCCACTGCCCGGATATATTTAGAGCGTGGCCATGACTTGCCGATTTAAGCAAAGTGAAGAAAAGACCTTATGAGCTCTACAAAATTACTATTCTAGCTGCCATGGTTGATTGCACTATCCTTCACAAGCGAAGATACACTAGTATTTGCAACCTCCTTTAAGCATCTTGCCATAAAATTAATATAAAAAAATTAATGTGAGGTTTTCTGATGATAATAAAACAATGAGTGTGGAGGTGTGCATAATATTACTCGGCGACTAAGCTATAGTGTAAGCATAGGCAGCTGCAAATGTACAATATTACTCCCTTCCCTCTCCCCAACTTTTTTCCCTCTGGAGAACCAGTTAACAATGGGAAGATTAAAATATTCTGGGAGAGGTTCTTATAGTAACAAAATCAAAGATCAACTTCCATTTTGCCTACTAATATACGCTTCCAATTTCCCTGTTGCGGCCAATATGAGACCTACGTGCAGCATCATTAAATGTTTAATAGACAACCAAAACAAAACTGATGAGAATAGTTATGAGCTATTTGAAATGGGAAAGGGGAATTAAGTGTTTGAAACAACCAACTCAACACAGATGGTGAAAATAACTTAGTTCATTCATTATATGGTCCTTAAGATATAAAAGGCAAGTTAGTGAGTAGCCAGTACCTAAAAACAAAGCAGATGGCCTAGCTGGCCGTGATTTGAATTCTGGATGGAATTGCACACCTACATAAAATGGATGACTTGGAAGCTCTAAGATCTGCACGAGAGAGAATTTATGAAAATCCACAAAATAGATGTAGGGTACAGAAAAACAAGTGGTGAAAGAAGTAAATTCTGTGTAACGATAAAATATAGGAACAAAAAAACAGGATAACAAATGCAACCACAAATGAAACTGAGATTCTCAACGTTTCTTCTAAATTAATATTGCTTCGCATCAACATTACCCAAGCTAAAAACTTACCTCCATTCGTTTTCCACTTTCATCCTTCCCGACAAATTGAAGTCCAGCTTCTTCTAAAGTTCCAATCACATCTGGATTTACCTGCATAATGTTGACGTCAAATAACAGAACATGTACCACATCACACCCATCCTCCAAAACGATCGAAATTCACAAAAGAAACTTCACAATCAAACCTCATATCTGTGCCGATGTCGTTCATCCACATACTCTGAACTACCGTACCTAGCAATTAGGAACAAGAGCGAAATGAGGAAATATTTGTAGAAGTGTATAAAAAATTTCCACAACACTTGAATTTTTCAGATCCACATTCCTTGCAAAATATTCAGGACAAGTAATAGTTGTTAAATTCTTTTTTCAATTTGTGAGTGTTTGCATGGGCGGGGTGAAGGGGAGGGGGATTTTCGTTGAAATCAAAGTGATGATCAAGCACTTTAGTACTTGAATAAACCCAACCTCATTTATTGACATGTTTCTTTCATAGTAAAGCAGGCCTAGACTGAGACTTAATATTGGTCAATAGCCAGACACCTCTCTTAAAAAGCAGTATAATTGGAGGAACGGGTGAAGATGAGTTATTTCAATAGAGGGATATCTGACCTGCTTTTTACTTATTATTTCGTCAACTTAAAATACTACCTAATGGGATATAGCTAGGTCACATACAGCTTGGAAGTGATACAATCAGATGTCTGTAAGAGTGTTCTCCGAGATCCAAGTCTCATGGTACTTCCCATATGCGTTCGTGAACCCTGTTTATGACAGAGTCATTACAAACAAACAAAAAAAAGAATAGGAAAATCTAGGAACTGGGGAGCTCAGACACATACATACCTCTGGCATGAAAATCACAACAGGATTCGGTGTTTGGGCATCAAACTCTACACTGTTTGCTTTTTCCCAACCCAAAACCTTTGAGGAATGTTGAATTACAATGTTAAAAACATGTAGTTAAAAGAACCAAACATCACAAACAGATGTTACTTACTGATCTAGCAAATTCAATTACAGAAATTTGCATTCCCAGGCAAATCCCCAGGTAAGGAACATTGTTCTCTCTAGCATATTTGGCAGCAAGCATCATACCTCTCACACCACGATCTCCAAATCCCCCAGGAACCAAGACACAATCTGCGCTCTGCACGAGTCAATTTTAAAAAATGGATGTTGTCAGTCAAAAGCAATACATATTTCCTGGTACTGTATAAGTCCAATTTGAAAGATGATCTATACACAGAAAACATGTCATTTTTCCACAACTAAAAAAGCCTATAATCTAGCAGAGGTAAGGTACATTATCTAAAAGTATGACGTTTCAGAATTTGCCCACCATACTCAAGATATAATTTGACTAAATTTTCACAAATTGTACATGCGTTTACCTTCAAAGTCGTCCAGGCTGCAGCATGTGCTTCCGGTGTCTGAATAAAAACACAATAAAATAAGCCTGACATTCTTCAAAGTGACAAGTAAGCTAATTTCTTGAAATGCAATTTGAAAGAAATCATTACTGATTTTGCACTCTCGTCTTCTAGATCAGACGCTGCAATCCAGTCGATTGATGGCTTAAAAGAGCGTGCAACACAAGCATGCAGAAGGGCCTGTAAATAATCAGGCATTATTAAAAATTATTACACAAATAAATAGATGTAAAATTATTCAGTGCATTTCAATGACAACCCTTGTATTGAATTGTCAAAAAACTTGCAAAAACAAAATTTATTTGTTAAATGAAAAAGCCACCACGCTGCAATGGAAGTGAGTTGATGCTCCTAAATTGTTGTACACGCTTTAATTATAAAAAACAACAAATTATGCTAATTGCTACCAAAAGGAAATAGCAGTTTTAAGGATTTATTAAGAATATGAAATTCAGATAATTTCTCCAGAAAATGACATTAGATTTATGGGGGAAAGTCAGACTAAACGAAAAAAAAGCCAGAATTTTAAATGATATTATCAAGTTGTGCATATATGATAGATTCCTCATTTTCAAAACCAAGCCAATAGCTACATAGTCAATATAATAATCAGCCATTAAGTTTTCAGTTAAATATACTGTTATCGTGCCACTCTTGTGATAAACATGAAATAAGAGATAAAACACACCTTTACAACCGATAAATATGAATCTGTTAGACCAACATACTTTCCAACCATTGCAATCCTAACCTGTAATTTCAAGTGCTGTCATACTCATTGCACAATTTATTATAAAATGCATTTGGAAAAAGCATTGCAAACTAAAGATATAATACTAACAGATTCAGTAAGACTGTCAAAGGTCTCAGCCATCTCTGTCCACTGCTGCAAATCAGGAGGTGTAGCTTGGCTGAAAAAGAATTTAGTAAGTGTGAAGAAAAAAACAAGTATAATATATCCAGCACGCCTAAGTATGATCAACTTTATTCCGAATAATGAATATATTCTGTCTCACTCCAATTATGATGTAGGATGGCAAGAGGGGTCATTTAAGCATACATAGATTACAGTGCAACTTTTCATGCAATTAAGCGCAATTACCGTTGTTGACACTTCATGTTATTGAAGTAGAAAAACTTTATCAATGGTTTCGACTTTGAAGGATGCAGAAGAAATAGGGTTTATATCATCCCAGTCAAAGTTTGAAGACTGTAACAGACTCAGATTAATCAAATTACATCATAACTAGATTTTTCTTCTATCTTCCCTAAATCAAGAAGTCGTCTACTTTCTAAGGAAAAAACTCACTTGAGTAAGTTAAGCTGCTGCAGAATTGAATGATGAGCATTTTGGTTCTGAAAATAGCAGCCAATCATAAAAAAAAAATCCACAAAATATAAACAAATAAGCCAAGCTTCAATGCAACCAAAAGATTTATCAAAAACCCACTCTCAATAACAGGGGAATATGCCAAATGTTTGGTACATCATGGATGTTCAGAATATTCTCAATCTGTGAAAAAACATACAGAAAATATAGATCAATTAACCGATAGAACAAAACTCTCAGACAACTGAGCTCGGTTCACCAACAACTTACTGGAACATGACAAAATTTTGAGAGCTTTTCCTTGGTACTTTCTAGAAGAGGCTGCCAAAATTCATGAACAAAGTATTTCAGCAGCTAATATAACCAAACTAGCATTAAAGACAACAGAAAAAGTCAAAACAGAAGGAAACATTTGAAAAACGCTGAATTTATAGTTGATCTCAGCAAATAGAAAAGATGAACAATGTGAAATTCAAGCAATCACCACATTATTCTAATAGAATTATTAAGGTAAGAATGCAGCTCAACATAATAGCCCAATTGTAACAACATAATTTCCCTGGGGAAGAAAAAGCAAAACAAATAAACAGAAGCTCGAAGTAGCTTTGCATAGTACCGAGTCTGTCTTATTTTACCAAGAAATCATATTTCCTCAAACAAAAACACAGTACCTTGGGGTAATGGAGTGGGAAAGAAAAATACCTGAGAGAATATAGGTTTTAAGGTTCTTTTCTAGGTCATTAGGCTTCGAGTATCTATTTACATGTACAGAAGAATGTTGCATGTACAAGGTCAAACCCAACATCCCAAATACTCAATCTAACAACATTGATCCTTGTACTACCTTTCTAAATCTTAACCAGAATTCTAACAGGATCCAATCCATTAGTGCTAGAATAATGAACAAACACACCCAACCAAGAGTGATACTATACTACCTTGCCACGTCTAAACCGTTAAAGAACAACAATTTAGAAAATCATTATGTAGGCCTTTATAAAGACTGCATTAGGGCAACTACAATGCAAGGATCTTATAAAAAACTCTCATGAAGTCTTATCTTACTTTAAATGGGTCTCATCATGCCCACATCACTTATAAGCAACTCTTACAAGTTCTGTTCCAACGGCCAGGTCTTGTAAAACCCACATATCTATAATTTTGTATTTACATTTCAATTCTCAAGACATGACTGTTGATATTGAACAATTATTTTTTATTCTTGAGACCATACAAAACTCATTATTAATTTTAAAACCCTGATCATGTCACGTCAGCAGGGATTTTGTTATAAGACCTGAGTCTTAAATTTAAGACTACTGATAAGACCTTCGCATTGGAGATGTTTGACATGTTAATCTGAAATGGAAATTTCATAACAGTTATTCATCCACTGAACAACAGATTAATGGTTAGACAAAAACAAAAATAAATGAAATTTATCAACGTGACTATGACAAAAAATATGAAAAGCGTGAAAGTGTCGACCACATTCAGCAACATTATTAACATCACATTTTTTATCAAATATTATTACTGGGAGACTAGGTAAAGCCAATTTTCTGACTTTTACCCACACATTTAGTGAAAGACCCAACTTTAAAGGAAAAATGGACTTCCATTAAGACGAGCATATTAACAAATATTAATCATAATCATATTTGTTGCTAAAAGTGGAACCTGAATTTTGTAACTGATGCTCGTGTCAATAATTCCCTTTGCTTAAAAGAAAGAAAATAATAGTGTAGTATGCAACTGGGCATGATAAGACTAAGTGAGAGAGAATTTTGTAACTGAATTTTGCAACTGAAGCTCATTTCAATAATTCCTTGACTTAAAAGAAAGAAAAGAATAGTACAGTACGCAACTGAGCGCGCTAAGATTAAGTGAGTAAGAAAATTATATGTACTCCTACTACCAAAAGACTCAAGAGCGAACCTTACAACAGAAATTATTTTCTTTTAAATGCATCCTGGTGCTAAAATGGCAGAACAATATACCTCTGCAGAGCGACTTGTTAAAAGATGAGGTGTCAATCCCAATGCTCGCAGTTCCCTGACGCTATGTTGTGTAGGCTTTGTTTTCTGGAAGCAGAATATTGTACCCGAAATGAGAAAAGAAAAATCAATTTAAACTAAGTCTGCTGCAGTAATGCACAAGTAGTTAAATAGTACTTGCTCTCCCACGACACCCAACACTGGTATCAGGCTAACATGGATGAGACAGAAGTTATCAGGCCCTGAGAAGGAATCATGAGAATAAAAACATAAAAAACGTATTACAAATACTATGTATCAAGATAACATTTCATTTCCATAATAAAAAGGAAAAATTGTCAGCCAAAGAAAACATTTCATTGCCATACTTGGACTTCCAAGTTGGGGTGATTAGGAGAATTTTCAAAAAGATTTTAAAAAGGTTTCCAAGTCAAACATGAGGAAAATTATCAGAAATTCAATAATAATAAATGATTTTGACAATACAAATCATAGCCGTAAAAGGGCAATACGGTACTGAGTAGCATATAGAGAGAGAGAGAGAGAGGGAAACGCTATATTGTCTACCATTAGTTTAAAAGCAAAAATATTCTATTTCATACCCACTTGAAAGGACAATTGCCGTAGAGCCTCAATAAATGGCATAGATTCAATATCACCTGTAGAAAGACAAATATGATCCCGTATTATTGATTGAAGCGGATGGTGCAGTTTCAATAGAGACATCGTCTCCAAGTAAAAATCTTACCAACAGTGCCTCCCAGCTCAATCACACAAACATCCGCAGGGCCCTCTTTTCCGTCAACGGGAATCACAGCAACGGACTCAATCCAATCTTTGATAGCATCAGTGATGTGCGGAACCACCTATTTTAAAATACCAATCACTCAGCAAACCGATCTTTATTATCCACAGTCGCATACAAGTAAAAAACAAATATGTAGCAACAAGAGTTAAATGGCATACGTGCGGTGTATCACCTGAACAGTTTTCCCAAGATAATCTCCTTTACGTTCCTTCTCAAGAACAGACTAGTCACAAGAAACGAAACCGTTAAGCCACAAAAGCAAAATCACTCTCCAGCACCCTGTAACTGAGTTCCATAACCATTACAGAGATAAAGCACTGAAAAAGCAAGCATGAACCTGGTATATTTTTCCAGTGGTGATGTTATTATCCTTGGTAAGCGTAACATCGAGGAAGCGCTCGTAATTTCCCAAATCCAAATCAACCTTTCTCCGAGTCAAAACATAACACAGAGAGTTGAAATTGAGCACCAGCTGGGCGGCAATGAAATTAAAGCATGCAGAGGTGAAATAAACACGGGAAGAAGGAAAAAAACCTCTCCGCCGTCGTCGAGAACAAAAACCTCCCCGTGCTCGAAGGGAGACATGGTGCCAGCGTCGATGTTCAAATACGGATCTGCATGGGAGCGGTTGAAAGGTGAGAATTAGTAGAAAAAGCGGCTACAGGAAACAGAGGAAAGAGAACAAATTGAGAGAAAGAGAGAACCGATTTTGATGGAAGTGACGCGAAGGCCACAGGCCTTGAGGACAACGCCGATGCTACTGGCGGTGACGCCTTTGCCAAGGCCACTGACGACTCCCCCGCTGATGAGGACGTATTTCATTTGGTTTTGGGGGAAATGAGAGAAGTTGGCAGACCAAGTGTTTGGGTTTATACCCGAGCGGGAAGGAAGGTTGAGACGGTTATGGAATGGAATGGGAAGTGTGCATTAAGAGACGAGAGTGGTGAAGCTGACGGTCCCTTTCGAAATGGTATTTAAAAAAACCTAAAGCCAAAAATGAAAAAGCGTCTCAACTCAAGTCTCGTCTCCACCTCTTCCATCTTCTTGGACTTATAGCCGCCTACCGCCCACAACTGTCCAACTTGCTGCTTTGCGCATAATAAAAAGCCATTATAAAAAATTAAAATAAAACGTTTATTGTTAGTTATACGCTAATATCATAATAAAAAAAATTCCAACGTAAAACAATAAAATATAGTAGAGAAGAAATGAAAACGAATTATGGAAAATGACTTTCATGTAAAAAATAAAACAAATAAGCATTTAAAATGTTTAATTTTACTAATCATTTTTTATTATAGCATAATTTTAATTATGGTAATATATTTAATTAGTTTATTTTCATATATAAATTTTAAGACAGCATAAATGCAGACTCGCTTGGACGCGATCAAGAATCTTTTATACCTTTTATATGGATAAATTTAATTAACTATCTTTAAAAATGAAGTGGATTTAAATTCTTCTTTCTCTTTAAAATAAAAGTAAAGATAAATGTATAACATTAATGAATCTGGTTAAGTCAACAAAGAAAGAAATGTAGCTAAATAGAAACTAAGTAATTGTATTTTATAATAAAATTTAACAATTTTTAAAATAAAAGTAAACGACAAATGTATAACATTACATGAATTTGGTTAAGTCAACAAAAAAGGTAGCTAAATAAAAAATAAGTCATCGTATTTTCTAATAAAGTTTAACAATTTTTAAAATAATTTTACTATGTTTTAAGTATCAGAAAAATGTAGAGTAAATATAATTTTGATTTCAAAATTTTAAAAATTATTCTCTCAACAATGTAAATACACTATGTTAATCTCCAAACACTAAATTTTACAATTTAAAGTTAAAGATTTAGATTTTATAATAATTTTTAACCTCTCAAATTTAATATTTAAAGTCTAATTTTTTTATTTTATTTTGAAAAGATTAAAAAATTAATAAATTCGGAAATCAAAATGAGAATTATCTCAAATTTTAGAGATTACAAATATAATTGAACCTTTTCAATTTTTATGATCAAAATCTATTAAATATATAAAGAACTCAATAATAATTTATTTATATGTTATTTTGAACTTATTATAAATATTATAATTTAATATAATTGTAACTTAAGGCATGCATATGGACACAAAATATATGCAATTTTTATTTTTCATATTTCTAGAAAAAGTAATCATTATATGGATAAAATCTCTCCAAGTTGTTTTAGGTTTATTACATCGATAAGGTTATAATTGGTATATTTGTTTATAAACTCAAATATTTTTCATTTTATCTCTCCAAGTTAGAACTGTAGAATTTTTGTAAGAGTTTATATATTTTATTACATGAGTTTGATTTGGTTTCTCTGTTCTTTCTTATTTTTAATAAAATTTCATGTAAAAACAAATAATAAATGATATCAAAATATATTTATGTCAGTATAACAATATAAAAATATATTATGATGCTTAATATGAATTTTACAAAATCTTAACCTTATTTTTTATATTTGTTTAAAAAAAAGTCTATTAAAATTTTGGTTAAATTACTCTTTTAGTCCCTTTATTTGTTATGAAATTTCAGTTTGGTCCTCAAGTTTTTCGTTTCAATTTAGTCATCATTTTTGTAAAAATGACTCAATTTGGTCCTCACTGTTAACTTTGACCAGACGGTGTTAAAGTCAACGCCACGTGTCAATTTTTGGTTTATTTGCATTTTTTAAATTTTTTTAAATTTTTTATTTATTTTTTACACGTGTCACTTCATAGTTGTGTCACGTGTCAATTTTTTACATGCGGCACAACTGTGAAGTGACACGTGTAAAAAATCAAAAAAAAATCAAAAAAAAATAAAAATTGACACGTGGCGTTGACTTTAACACCGTTTGGTCAAAGTTAACAGTGAAGACCAAATTGAGTCATTTTTAAAAAAATGAGGACCAAATTGAAACAATGAAAAACTTGAAAATCAAACTGAAATTTCATGACAAATAAAAGGACCAAAAGAGTAATTTAACCTAAAATTTTTAACCTAAATTTATGTTTGATAGGTGAATATCATACGTAAATCCAGTTGTTTTAACAATTAATCAACCCATAAATCCAAAAAATAAAAATGAACATTACTAGCTCAAAACTACTAATTTTAACTCTACACAATGACTTATCAAAATAAATGTTTGAAATACACAAAACTGCGAGATTTATAGAAAATGAAAAAATGAAAATTGTTCTAGAGTGTGTCCAAAAGAACAAAATCAAAACATGTTAAACAAAAGGAATTTTATTCAACACAATGAAATATCTAAATTATACATCTCGCAAATAGGGATGATAACGACTCGGGTCAGACACGGATATTGCTTACCCAATACTTGAACCGCAACAAAACCTCTATGGACAAAACCTCTATGGATGAAGATGAAGACACAAGGAGGAGAAGGGAGAGGTCCTCAGCACCCCAAAGAGCCTATCTCTAGCACCTTAGGCGATTTATAGTTGTGAGAATGGAAGAAGATTATCGAAACCCTCATGAAAACATGTTTAAATACTCAATTTCGTGTAGCGAAACATTCTGGTTGGACGAATTGTCATAACTTGTTAGGTGACTTGATCTTGCTCTTTGGATGAATTAGGTCAAATTGATTGGACCTAGAAAATGTATGTGAATGAATTGTAATTGAGTGATAATCATTAATATGTTCTTCGATCTATTGAAATTTTCACATATCTATAAAATATTTCACAAATAAAAACGAAATACTTTTCTCTCCAAAACTATTTCATAAAACCTTAATTATTTAAAGTAGTAATAAAAATACCACTAAAGAATAAAAATAAACATAATAAAAACAATAATAATATCACAAATGTTGATCATTTATTTACACAATTGTTGTCATACGTCTTTTTACGTCTGTTACCACCTACATGCCAAACTAAATTTAGTAATGTTGAGGACAATTTTTTGTATTGATGCATATACAATCGTTCACATGAATAATAATAACAAGTCATATTCTCCCATGAAGAAGCCGAGATAGCAAGTCATATTCATATATTCATATTCTCAGATGAAGAAACACATATTTTGCTTTCTTGAGATAGTGCAATTATGCAAATCCCAACGAATCAAACCAAATACTTTTTGAGTTATTCCCTAACGTTTCTTTTTTGTTTTACTTTTTCGCACGATAATTTCTAGTGACATATAGCCCAAGATATTCGTTTTGTATCCTAAGACCCCCAACTTATATTGAGAAAAAAATTAATGTTCCTTAATTTTTAAGTGCGATAGTGATTCGGTCACCGTTGATTGTCTTTTATATATTTATATATATACTGTCACTACTTTTCTCCCACCAGCAGAAAAAGCTCTTTGTTTGCTATCCTTTTCCTTTCTTTATTTTCCTCTTCAAGAGAATCATATTCAATAAGTGGTCTCCCGAGGTAATTTCCCCTTTTTATTTTGTTAAGGTTGTCCTTCTCCTCCTCATATGAGTGATCCAACATACCATAATAATATCTTATTTAATATAACAGATAAATTTTATTTGACTTAGCCTTATCGTTTTTTATTAAATATTATAATTTTGTTCATAATTACTAAAGATGCTTACATAATTACTTTAAAGCTATGCTCTTATTTAAAATCACAATAATCTATATATTTTGCATTTAAATATGTTTTGTTCTATTTATCTTCAATTTCATTTTTCTTAACGTATAAATGTGTATTCAATTGGTAAACTTCAAAATATCTCAAGAAAGAATTAATTGAAAGTAATGCTTATAACTTGGATTCTGTAAATAAATGCCAAATTTTATATTTTGGTTTACTTCACAAGTCAAATCTAATTTCGACTATTTAAATAGTTTATGTTCCTGTATATTTTTTATTTTATTTTATCAGAATGTTCCTATATTTTATTTGTAAAACCCTCTTTGCTCTACAAATTTAAAGGGTCTACCCCATCTATTGGGCCTAAGGACTGACCCATAAGGTGTCCAAAGCCCCTAAGGCAGTCTAATCCCTCTTATTTCTGTCATTCTTGCAAAAACAGTACCTTACTCTATCCTTTTTTCCTTCAACACAAGCTCTGCTAGGGTTTTGATCTCCTCCATCTTCAAGCTAGCTCAACTCCGTTCCTACGTCACGTAAGTTGGTCTTCAACTCGTATCCTCTCCCATCTAACTATATTTTCGTGATTTCAGTTAGATTTTACCGTAGTGAGCTTGTGTAAGACCCGAGAAATTTAAATAATTAATTAAATAATTATTTAATAAATGTGGGTAGTATGAGCCTTTAAGGCATTTAATGTGAATTACTATGATGTGGAAAAGTAATAGCTCAAGTGGTTGAGAGTACTTTAATTGTGTGAAAGGACTTGGTTTGAGTCTTATGTATCATTTATGCCAATTGTGTATTATTTATTTGTTTTTATTTTTAAATATATGTTGAGCATGATTATGAAATGATATAATCATTTAATTATATTAGTCATCATGAAACATGAATTGGTTAAATGGTTGAACATTGATTTGGCATTTGTATGGTTATGGGTTCAAGCCTTAGAGAACCCAAATTAAACTTTATTTTTGCTATTTTGGGTTTTGGCTTGAATTTGAAGGGTTAAGAGAAACCCTAGATGCATGGGCAGCCAAGGGAGGCTAAAAAACGGACCATAAAGAATCAATGAATGATAATAAACATTACCATTAAACCTTAAATTCGTTTTTGGTAATTATCTAGCTTTAAGGCACCTTTAAAAGGCCAATGTGAGGTAAGAAGAAGGGTTTTGGCAAGCTGTGAGTGTACTCAGAAAATAGAACACGAATTTTGAGAGTCGTAAGGTTGGAATGAAGCTTTGAAGCTGAATTGGGAGAGAAAGCCAAAGGGAGATCATTGAGGATCAAGAGATAATTCACAACAATTCCAAAATTTAAGCCAAGGGAATCAAGTTAGGGGAGTTTACACGTTAATTTTTATATATGAGCATGAACTGTATAATGATTAATGATAATTGTATGCTTGTATCTTGTTCTAGTTGCATTTTTCAAGTTTCTGGAAATTTTCCACAAACCGCCTGACGGCTTTGAAGGCCCGTCAGGCGATGCATGAGAGTGACACCCATTTCTGGGTTTTGAGATGAACCGCCTGGCGGCAAGGGTGACTCCGCCAGGCAACACGAATCCTTGTGTTCTTGTTCAACGATTCTGTATGGATTCTGTGATGGTTGAATATTGTGCAAGGTTCCTGTGCATGATTTGAATTTATAAAGTTATGAAATCGATGATTATCACTATGTTTGTATGAATTCAAGTGATTGATTGGGAAACATCAAAGTGAAAGGAGGTCGTGTTGGGATTGGGGTCGAATTGTTAATTTGATTCTTGGAAATTAATGATAACGAAGTTGAGATTATGGAATTATTGAATTCATAGGCATTAAAGAAATCAATTTGTTTGTAATTTATGCGCTTGATTGATTGGGATGAGATTTGAGGGTTTAGGGTTCATCACGGGTGCGGGAAAAAATCTGGGGTTTGCCCAGAATTCGATGTGCCACCTAGCGGTAAGTATGCACCGCCAGGCGATAGACGCGACAGTACTGGAAATTGCATTCTATGACTATTCGGGACGCGTTTTGGGATTTTGTGAGGGTGAGGCTAAATTTTACACGTTATAATTATATAAAAATAGTTCAAATTGAATAAATATGATGAGTGAACAATATAATTAGGTTAAGACGAATGCTAGAATTGTTGATTTGGGTTTTTAAGGTTTAAGTAGATGCAGAACAATCTGAGATTTTTCCAGAACTGTATGCATCGCCTGGCAGTGCATGAATTGCCGCCAGGCGACCCACGTTAAAATAACTAAGTTTCTGGGTTACTGTTAAAAAATTGCATGGCGGTGGAAAGCTGCCGCCAGGCGATGCGTGTGGTGTTCTGTTCATGAAAACGTTGTTTTTCGTACTTTTGGGCAATAGGAACCGTCGGGTAGTAGTTTAGTCCCGCCAGGCGCCACCATCCTGATTTTGGGCGCTAGGTGCCACTAATTTTTCTGGTTCGTGCAGTTTTCGTAAAACTGCATTTCCTGGTTCGTTAACCGTCCGATTTAGGTGAAATTTTGGAAGGTGGTCTATAACATGTGGTTCTTCACTTTGAACGGTGGAGATTGGTTTTGGAGGTCAGTAGCTAGATATATAAATTACTTAATATATATGATTTTGGAGTCTTTAAAATACATGAATAAGCTCTTAATAAGTTCAAGTAACTTCTAATGAAGTATGATTGAGTTATGTGGTAAGTCTCCATCAATTTGAATGTTCCTTTGGATTAGTCACATATGGAGAATTGGTTTGGTGAAGGCATGGGTGTCAATATTAAATTGCATTGGTGCATAAGATCATGTGCTTAAAATTGTTAGAGTGTTGCTGCTTATATTTTGTTTGAGCATGCTTGGGATGGTCTATATGACTAGGGAATGAATGCACATGTGAGGTGCTATAAGGCCTGGAACATTATAGATGGTAATGTTTTTCATTAGGGGTACTCTAGAATGAGAGCAACTTGTGTGAAGTGTGCTTAAACCTGAACTAAAACCAATATTGCGCAAGTACTGGTGTAGCGCTTGGCAGTAAAGAGGAGTGCGCCAGGCGGAGTCTACAGTTCAATGAATCCTAAGGCACGTGGCGCGTGGCGGTAGGAGAAGTTCCGCCAGGCGATAACTGTAGTGGCAGTGAAGACTAAGGCGTTTAGCGCCTGGCGGTACGTGTCCCCCGCCATGCGAATTTGCTGCAGCAGATTGGTGTTATGCTTGTTATGATGTGCGTGATCTACAAGGCTTCTAGGATATCTTAAAGGTCGACTTGCTGGTGTTCCTTGAGTTGAGCTCAGAACGTATCCCTTGAGTTGAGCTTGGGATAGGGGTTAAGCACGTGACATTCCTTTAGTTGAGCTCGGAATGGCATCCCTCGAGTTGAGCTCGGGATGGCGGATGAACATGAGGAACCCTTGAGTTGAGCTCTGGTTGGTGAGTGTTGCCGGTGTGAGTGTGCTGGTTGTGGCCAGTACGGATGGGTCCAAATAGATTGCTCTCCTCAGTAGTTGACTAACGAGTTTGGTAGTCTTGGAACGTTACGGATTATGTTCGTATATGGGAACTCCACCTGGCGTTACGATGTATGATCCATAGTAATGGTTTCTCGCACGTGCTCTATCGGTTGTGGTCGATAGGTATGGCAGCAGGTCATCTTGAGGTAATCACTAGAAGACGTAGAACACATTTCACATGGTTATGGCCATGTGATGTGAAATCAAAGGACATAACTCCTTTGGTGTGATTGTATTATATGTGTAATTGTACTATATATATGTTTATTTTGTTAGCTCACCCTATTTGTTTGTGTTTGGCAATGATCGTATACGCGGTATACGTGAGCAGATGGTGTTGCAGGTGAATCTGGTGAGACGTAGAGCCAGAGCGGGGCTAGTCTTGGGGAGTTTTTCTCAGAGTTTTTACATTGTCTTTATGATTTCAAATAAGTTGTAATTATTGGTAATACTGGACTATTTGATAATTATAAGAGTAATTATGTTCTTGGATTTTGAATTATTATTGAAGTAATACAAGTTTGAAATTTCCCGCATTTTTGGGAAATGGATTTATAATTAATGAAATTTTATTTTATTATTTAAACTCGTAATATCCGGTAGGAATGTTACAGCTTGTCCTAAATTTGTCCCGCTATTTTTTCCAGCATCGAATATGCTCTTAGAGCTACTGTGCTCAACTGTTTGGGTGTCCGAGACCTTGGCTAGTATTTTTCCAGGTAATGGCAACTAGGGTTTATGTTTTTAAAGTTATTTTGCCGATTTTTGTTTTGTTTGTATGGTTGTGATGCTTGAATGAGGTTGTTAGTCGAATAAAAATGTATGGTGTGCAAGTATGTTTATTTGATGTGGCGTTACTCTTTTTTCTACACTACACACTTCTCGTTAACCGTTGGATCGAGCTGAAATTCTAACAGCTGATCCTTAACACATAATTCTTGACTTTGACCGGTCGGATCTTGAATCAGAGCACTGTAGTGAGAGCAGTTTTTATCGCAAGGTCATTGTAGTTTGGTTGTTGACAACACTGCACACTTTTCGTAAAATGAAGGTTCCTACTTTGTTAATCGTTGGATCGAGCTGATATTTTAACAGTTGATCCTTAACACATAGTTCTTGACTTTGACCAGAGCGAGAGCAGTTTTTATCGCAAGATCACTGTAGTTTGGTTATTGACAACATTAAATACAAATTTTTTGGAGCTTTACACAAGCTGCAATTTTATTTCTAAAATCCCAAAATCGTTTGCATAATATGTTGTTAAGTTGGATTGCTATGTTAAAGCATGAGATGAGTGAATGTGCATGAGTAAAATGGTTTATGGGTTGTGAATGATGAGTTTGGCATGATTTTGGCATGTAATGAGTATGGGATGGTTGGTTATAAAAGTAACATGGAATTGGTATGAGCAATAATGTTATATTGATTGATGGAACATGATGTTGATGTGGTCAGGTCGTAATTCCATGATAGTTTCGTGGTGGTGCCTCATTGGTTAGGACGTAATTCCATGATAGTTTCGTGGTGGTGCCTCATAGGTCAGGGCGTAATCCCATGAATCTCTAGGTGAGATCTCATGGTGGTGCCTCATTTGGCCAGGACGTAATTCCATGACCCCTATTAGTGGGAGTTCATGGTGGTGCCTCATTTATATAATTTAGTAAGGATTCAAGGTAAGGATTGCATCCTGACACTCTAAAGAGTCTGTGAGTCTCACGCATAACGTACTGACTCAAGTGGTGAGAGTAGTAGGAGGCTTGGAACACTATAAGGTTAACCTTGTGCGTGAGGGATGAAACACTGTAACAATTAGCTCGGTAGAGCATTAAAGGCCACCACAAGTGCAAGTATCCGCTGAATCCGACTAATTATATGTTTCTGGATAAGTTGTGTCTTGAGCCTTAGTGTATTGGTTACGAGTCATCACATGATTGGTTTATGTATGTGTTCTTATAGATCCAAGTTGTAATCCACAAATCTACTGAGGTACTCGGATATCTGGTCTCTAACTATCTCTCTTACTTCAGTCAGATATAGGGGGCAGCGCAGGGGGACCTGCAAAAGACACTCCGATGCCTAAGTCAGCACTAGTGATATCAGGATTTCAGAGAATATTTTAATGCGTGATCAATGCATAGAACAATGTGCTATTTATACCTTTTTACATGTGGGTCCTACCTGAAATGGGCTTTCTGGCCCAATATTCCCTTTCTGGCCATTTCTGGATCCAATGGTAAGGAGAGAAATTACAAGGAGGTCCTTCGAGGGTTGGCGGTATTCGGTGTTCAACCATGAGGATCTTCATGGGTGGGTACTTCTTGTCTGTCTTGTCTGTCTTGTATTCATAGGTTCCTTGTTGGCCCTCTTCATTTATGCTCGCGTTGGGGCGGATTGGGCACTATTTTGATATCGTCGCATGTCCTCAACCCTAATGAACATAACTGCTCTTTTTCTAAGCTCTTGCATTCCCAAGGTTGGGCGCATGGCCAGCTCGTCGACGAATGGTCCTGGCCTAAGGGAGGTCATCATGTATGTTAAGATGAGGTTGGGGGTGATATCTTTAATTTTCATGGTGATCGCTTCGAACCTATCTATGAAAGTTCGGAGGGGTTCTCCCTCTTCTTGCCTGAGGTTGAGGAGGGCAATCGTTGTGAGGTCGTGGAGGCGACTTGTGTCGAATTGCGTAGTGAAGGTAGTGGTTAGTGCGGTAAAGGAGTCGATGGTGTAGGATGGTAAGCTCATGAACCATTCCAAGGCCGACCCTCTGAGGGCTACTGAGAACGACTTACACAGCACGACATCGTCTATGGAGTACAATCCCACTTGATTGGTGTAAATGGACACAAATTCGTCTAGGTCCGTCGTGCCGTCATACGTGATGGTGGGCACCTTCCACTTATGGGGTAGGGGGTTTCCGTGATTCCATCTATGAAATGGTGCTGACGGTTCTTTCTTGAAGCAAATGAGCTGTAGTTACCACCCGTCGTGGGCCCGGTGAGTTTATATTCACTCTCGTTCTTGGTAGGAGGGATATCTACTCTCAAATGAGTGGGACAGGGTTCCTTAGCCATCCTATCTGTTTCGATCTTCCGCCTGAGGTGAGAGTTCTCTTCCCTAAGTGCTTCCATTTCGTCTGCGTTTCTTTTCTTGTATTCTGCAAACTCTTGTTGCATTCTGGCTTGGGCTTCCAAAATGCGCGATATTTCTGATGAGGGACTAAGGTCCCCGACTTCAGTTGTCGGGGCCACGGTTGGGACTTCTACTGCTCTTCTTCTCGTGGATACCATCTTATCTTTGGGTTGTTGTTTAGATTTGCGAAGTACTTTACGACCCCACGGTGGGTGCCAATTGTTCTTATAGAGCCAAGCTGTAATCCACAAATCTGCTGAGGTACTCGGATATTTGGTCTCTAGTTGTCTTCTCTTACTTCGGTCAGATATAGGGGGCGGCGCAGGGGGACCTACAAAAGACACTCCGATGCCTAAGTCAGCACTAGTGATATCAGGATTTCAGAGAATATGTTAATGCGTGATCAATGCATAGAACAGTGTGCTATTTATACCTTTTTACCTGTGGGTCCTACCTGAAATGGGCTTTCTGGCCCAATATTCCCTTTCTGGCCATTTCTGGATCCAATGGTAAGGAGAGAAATTACTAGGAGGTCCTTCGAGGCTTGGCGGTATTCAGTGTTCAACCATGAGGATCTTCATGGGTGGGTACTTCTTGTTTGTCTTGACCATCTAAGTGGTAGTTGGACTCAGGCTGCTCGTCTTTTGAACTTTGGTGTAGAACAAATAGTCAGGGGAGGGGTACTTAGTGCAGAGTATGCGGCTTAGGGAATTGTTGGTAGTTGCATACTTCAGAGGAAGACATCTAGTGCAGGGTATGCGGCCCACATGGTTGTTGGTGGCCGCATACTTCAGAGGAAGACATCTAGTGCAGGGTATGCGACCCACAGGGTTGTTGGTGGCCGCATACTGCAGGAGAGGACATCTAGTATAGATATGCGGCCCAGAGGGTTGCTGATGGCCGCATAGTACAGGGGAGGATAGCTAGTGCAGGGTATGCGACCCACAGGGTTGTTGGTGGCCACTAGAAACCCTTTGGGCCGCATACCCTGCACTAGATGTCCTCCCCTACAGTATGCGGCCACCAGCAACACCCTGGGTCGCATACCCTGTACTAGGTATCCTCCCCAGTAGTATGCAGCCATCAACAACCATCAAGGCCGCATACCCTATACAAGGTATCCTCCCCTACAGTGTTCGACCACCTACAACCCTGTGGATCGCATACCCTGCACTAGATATCCTCCCTTGTAGTATGCAGCCATCAGCAACCCTCTGGGCCGCATACCCTATATTAGATGTCCTCTCCTGCAGTATGTGGCCACCAGCAACCATTTAGGTCGCATACCCTGTACTAGGTATCCTCCCCTACAGTATGCTGCCACCAACAACCCTGTGGGCCGCATACCCTGCACTAGATGTCCTCCCTTGCAGTATGTGGCCACCAGCAACCATAAAGGCCGCATACCCTGTACTAGGTATCCTCCCCTGCAGTATGCGGCCACTAACAACCCTGCGGACCGCATACCCTGCACTAGATATCCTCCCCTGTAGTATGCAGCCATAAACAACCCTCTAGGTCGCATACCCTATACTAGATGTCCTCTCCTGCAGTATGCGGCCATCAACAACCCTCTGGGTCGCACACCCTATACTAGATGTCCTCTCCTGTAGTATGTGGCCACCAACAACCATCTAGGTCGCATACCCTGTACTAGGTATCCTTTCCTGCAGTATGCAGCCACCAACAACCATGTGGGCCGCATACCCTGCACTAGATGTCATCCCCTGCAATATGCAGCCACCAACAACCCTATGGGTCGCATACCCTGCACTAGATGTCCTCTCCTGTAGTATGCGGCCACCAACAACCCTATGGGCCGCATACCCTGCACTAGATGTCCTCCCCTACAATATGCGGCCACCAGCGACCCTCTAGGCCGCATACCCTGTACTAGGTATCCTCCCCTGCAGTATGCGACCACCAACAACCCTGTGGGTCGCATACCCTGCACTAGCTATCCTCCCTTGTACTATGCGGCCATCAGTAACCCTCTGAGCCGCATACTCTATACTAGATGTCCTCTCCTGTAGTATTGGGCCACCAACAACGCTGTGGGCCGCATACCCTGCACTAGATGTCTTCCTCTGAAGTATGCAACTACCAACAATTCCCTGAGCCGCATACTCTGCACTAAGTACCCTTCCCCAGACTATTTGTTCTACACCAAAGTTCAAAAGACGAGCAGCCTAAGTCCAACTACCACTTAGATGGTCAAGACAGACAAGAAGTACCCACCCATAAAGATCCTCATGGTTGAACACCGAATACCGCCAACCCTCGAAGGACCTCCTAGTAATTTCTCTCCTTACCATTGGATCCAGAAATGGCCAAAAAGGGAATATTGGGCCAGAAAGCCCATTTCAGGTAGGACCCACAGGTAAAAAGGTATAAATAACACACTGTTCTATTAAAATATTCTCTGAAATCCTGATATCACCAGTGCTGACTTAGGCATCGAAGTGTCTTTTGCAGGTCCCCCTGCGCCGCCCCTTATATCTGATCGAAGTAAGAGAAGACAGCTAGAGACCAGATATCCGAGTACCTCAACAGATTTTTGGATTACAGCTTGGCTCTATAAGAACATAGACATATTAACTAAGGGAAATCTATGATTTGTTAATATTATATGATCATCTCTGTAATGTCTATTTGTTGAGGTTAGTGTGTATTGACACTAAAGAAAATAGTATCAAAAGAAGAAAATATTGATTGATTTAGAAAATATTACAACCGAATATACAAGAAAAACAAAATTGTAGAAAAATTAAATATTCCTAACATCCTTTGTGATAGATAGTAGATCTCAATTATTCTCATCTTATCCATAAAAGTAGATAAAAAGTAAGTTACAAAAAGAAGGTAAAATATGTGTGAAGTGAACACATAATTGATCTTGCATTTTAAGTGACTAAATGATGTACATTGGATTGGATTTTCTTGTATAAGAAACGATAATGATAATTAATATTAATACATTTAGAACATTTGTAATAAGGTTAGAAGTTAATTGACTCATGACTTGGTTGTCACAAAAGACCATGACTAAAACATTGGTTACTTCAAAATGAGTGACTAAATGTTTGACCCATACAACTTGGTCATAAATGATAATGGTAGATACTTTTTCTTCAAATAAGACTTTAAAACAATATGTTATAGATCGATTTCCATTAAATTAATGAGTTTCCTAAGAAAGCAAAAAAATCAAAAGTAAAGGAGTGAGTATTAAAATAATTATCCAATTTGCATTTCCATGTGTACCAAGATAAAGATAATTTTCTATAGAAAATAATAATGATTAACATGGTATAAACTTTTTCGACTCGTGAACAACCACTGCTAAAATTTTAATTTTTAACGTCAGTAATGGGTGTAGTTTAGTGGTGATTATATTCGTCACTATATTTATTTTCGTCAGTTAATCCACCGACTTAGAATTTGGCACCACAAAAGTATTACCGTGTTAATTTAATATAATCGTTGAAATAACCGCCTTTAAAATTTTTAAAGTTGGTTTTAATTGTCTCTAAATTAATTTAAAAAAAATTCATTTAATATTTAGAGGTGGTTATAATCACCAGCAAACTTGTAACATTTTGAATTAGAGACGGTTATAACCGCCACCAGAATTGTAACATTTTGAAAAAGAAAAAAAATTAATCATGTGCACTCCTCATAAGTGATCCAACATACCACAATAATATTTTATTTAACATAACAGATAAATTTTATTTGACTTAGTCTTGTCATTGTTAAATATTATAATTTTGTTCATATTTTCTAAAGATGCATACATAATTACTTTAAAGCTATGCTCTTATTCAAAATCACAATAATCTATATATTTTGCATTTAAATATGCTTTGTTCTATTTATCTTCAATTTCATTTTTCTTAACGTATAAATGTGTATTCAATTGGTAAACTTCAAAATATCTCAAGAAATAATTAATTGAAAGTAATGCTTATAACTTGGATTCTGTAAATAAATGCCAAATTTTAAAATACCCATGTGCACTCCCTAATTTCAAGGATTTAATCATGTTTAGTTGAGTTAACTCTTGATTAACAAAGTTAACTTCATTTTCTTGTCCATTATTCCTCTTTTGGTTGAACTCCTCCATTATAAACACTAGTATCCTTCATTTGTAAAACACACCTTGAAGATTGAATGAAATTGTCCTTGTGAGTTATTAAGAGTTTAAGAATCATCTTCTCTTGTTTTGGTTCTTATCCTGAGAAGGTTTCTCAAGTAGTTAATTTCATTGCATTTATCCTTTGATTCTTGGATTAAAAGGGGTGTTCTTACTTTTCTATTGTCTTAATCTATCTTTACTTTTATTATTTTACTTTCTTGATTTTACTTTGAAATTAATACAACAAGTGAATTTTTTCATGGTTCTTCTTGCTTTTGCCTCATACTTTTGTAATTTTATGGAATTTCTCTTCTCCAACACCTCTTAAGTTGATAAAAACCCTTTTAACCATGTATGATTTATGCTACTGTTGGATCCTTAAAGTTACAGGATTTGTCTCGCTTGAAAATGTGGAAACAATTGTTTATATTTATATTTGAAAGCATAAATTTGGTATGGGTAATTGAATCTTTTTAACTATTTTTATTTGAAATTTATTTATTGTCATTTTCCAAATGTATGCATATGATGATGATGGAGATTATAATTATGAAAAACTGGAAAAAGAAAAGTCATTCTAAAACTACCCGATGTTATTTGAAATGAAAACGAAAATTTTTCTAAAGTTGCATCCACTTGTAAAAATATAGAATGTGTCTTATGTTAAATAAGAGGAGTCCTAAGATAGAAAATGATTCAGACACATGTCACCATTCAAATAAACATTAATTTAACAGAAAATATCAAATTAAATTTATTTAAAATATATTATAACTCAATTGAGTAATATATATATATATATATATATATATATATAAACAGATATAAATCATATGTATAAATATAAAAATCAAATTACTAATTAAACTAATATATAACTTTGACACATTTTATTTGACGTATTAATATTATGTTTATTAATCTTATTTTAATTACTATCAATTTTAAATTAAAAATATAAAGCATTAAAATAGTGTTATTGTTGTAATATTTGTATTGTTTTTTTATATTTTATTTATATAGACCGTCTCACAAATTCACATACGAATCATTATGCGAAATAGATCCAAACGAATGAAACAAGTCCCTCTATAATCCTTAAATATTATGAAAACAAATACTTTCCAATGACAATTATAATTTAATTACATGCGAACAAAAATCAATTCAAATATAATGACTATGAAGAAAAAAAACATGGATAACAGAATATGTATTAAAAATGAACTTGTGTCCCTTCCAATCAAATTATTAATACACTTGATTTTACATTTTGCAATAATAATAAACAATAGTTAAAAACAATAACTTGAAAAATATCTTTCACCTATTATATTTATACATGATCAATTTTCTTAATTGTCTCCAAAAGAGAAACTAAAAAGAATCTACAAATGTTATTATTAGAGGAAAATGTATCATATTGATTTTCATTACTTTATTTTTTAAACCGATTATATTGCCTGTATATAATAAATTGAATGGAGAATTATGAAATATACGATGACTTTTTTCTTACGGATTCTCCTCAATCAGAGAAGTAAAGTTTTGTTGGTTTACAAAGATATAATTTCTAAAGAATAAAGATGGTTTATTAAGGATTAAATTTATATTTCAAAATTATTGCCTTTTTATTATATCACTATTTATTTATTTTTCATGTAATATTATGGTGTGCCTACCATCATCTTTGAGAATGAATATTTTTCTCTCAAATTTTTATCATGCTAAACACAGGGAATAAAAACAGAGTTTTCTTTTACGAAAAAAAAAAAAGGTTTAAAATAGCAACACGTGTCAGGAAAAAGGTGCGCGTCTAGGATCATGAAATAGAGCAAAGAGAACATATTAGATTTCCCTCCAATCGTTTTTCTGAGGCCTCAAAACCAAACCAACTCTGATACTGCTATGTTTCACTGTGATGGAAGACGGAACGCGAAGCGTAAGCCTTCTCTGGACAATAAATTAGGGTTTCAGCATTGAACAAACCCTTCTTCCCACCCCAAAGAGAAAGCCTGAGTTTAGATGAGTTGGTCTCAACAATGGGTTCTGATTCCAATTTGGGAGGGACACCCTCAACATCTTCGCCCAGTGCCAAGCGCACAAGAGATCCTGAAGAGGAAGTTTACCTCGACAATCTTCGCTCCCACAAACGTTACCTAAGCGAGGTTACAAACATCATTTTCTAATTCCCCCTTTTGTCGTTGTATTATCACTTCCTTTATTTTAATGTTTTTACACTAACCTACTTTCTTAATTGTTTTTCGTTTGTCGGTTTGTTTTTTCGCTAAGTTAGACTTCTTAATCATTCTGCAGTTATCTTTGTGAAATGCCCTGCTATGGCCTTTCATCTTCCACCGTTTCTAACTGTGTTTCTTTTAATACACGTTTCTGAATCTTGATTTAATTTATCAATAATTGCCTTGTTTAAGTATTGTTTAGATTTGAGAGACTTGTCTTGAGTGTGTTTTTTTGTTAATTACGGACTTGTTTTGTATGACAAAACACGACATCAGAAGGAACATTTTTTTGTTGGAATATGTGTGTGTTTGTGTCATATAGATCTTTGTTTGAGTTGATATCTTGTGGTTTTAATATTTTATTTTCGTTCTTGTTTTTGTTGCAGTCGAATGAAATTAACTATTGTTAAATCAGAGTAACTTACATTTATTGTTTCTGTCCCCAGATAATGGCATCCAGTCTCAATGGATTGACAGTTGGGGACTCGCTTCCTGATAATCTCATGGAATCTCCGGCAAGATCTGAAAGCATGTTCTCTTTCAGGTAAAATCATAACTATTTTTTCTGTGTAAGATTTATTCACTCTTTGGGATTTTATGAATAACTATGTCTATGGATGAGTTATTTTGATTCATTTCAGCTGTAACAGTAGGATATTAGTAGAACTTGAGTAATGTAGGAGCAAGCTTGTAATTGCTCAGGACATGAGTTATTGTCAGTTGCATTATTACATTTAACATACATGTTGTGGTTTGGCAGTGTAGGCTGGCTTTTGAAATCTTTTGTAAATTATACTATTTTTATCTTCCTTGTTACTTTTGTGATTATTCTTCTCTCTGTTATATGCCAGAGTTCGGTTTAAGTTTTCATAAAATCATCATTTGGCAATTGATAGATACAGTAGATAGTTCTGTTGGTATCTCTAATTGCATATCTTGAGTCTGAATTAATTTTCACCTGTAGTGGTGCATGTCATTATGCTGTGTATTTTTTTCTTTGGGGCGGTGCCGGCCAATCAACTACTTTTGGTGTGCATAAGTGTTGAGAAGGAGGATCTCTTTGGTATTACAGAATAATAAAGCAGGAATAGGATCACTAAAACTTTCCTCATTTTGGTTTTCTTTGCAAAAAAACTCCGAAATTGAAATGGGTAGAAGACCCTGGTTTGTGTCTAGTCACATGATCTGGATACTGATACATTCACATAACATTTTCTCATGCAAACATATTATATATGATTTAGTAATAGTCTCTTCACTTGGTGCTCTTTAAACAGAACCTTGTTGACCATGAAATTTTTGTCATTTTCATGGTCGAAGGGTTCTTCTTACTACTGTGCCTCTTATGTGGACTATTTGATGTGTACTTGTGGAGTACTAATGGGTAGGTGTAGGGACTAGAAATCACAACCAGAGATACTTTCCAGTCTTTAGACAAAAGTTGATTCACCCTAGATTCAGATGTGTATCATATGTGATTATTTTCCCCCCATATCTCTTCTTCCTCATAAATAGGCAACTCACCTTACTCAAGAATGCGGATCTTTGGTTCAAAAAAGTAAAATACTACAAAAAAAATCATGGAATCATGGGTGGCCATTTTTATTTTGTGGAGGGAGGGACAAAGATTGAACTAGCAAGTAGCCATAGTCTGCAGAGTTCTTTAATAGATTTCCAACTGGGTCAACTGTGAAGTGACTCTAGTCCTTAGACATGTTGCTTGATTTCTCTTGCAGTATATATACCTTAAAAACTTTCCCATCTTTATATGACTCAAAATCTATTAAAATTATTTTCAAATGTATACACACCCGTAAAAATGATCATGTATGATCAAAATTGTTGCTAACTCTACTTCATTTGTTGTTTCATATTTATATGATCATGGGTTTCCATATGGTGTGTATCTTAGTTTATGGTTACATTCAAATCCCATAATAAACATGACTGTAGACGGCTTTATTCATAGTCAATTAGTCATATATGATTTAGTAACATAAGTGCATAATTTAACATATTCAATACAATATAATTTCACATTGTCATGTTATCAAATGTTGAAAATACTACCAGATTAAGCAAATAACTATAAAATAATCGAAATTTATATGGTGTATGACTAGAAAAGCGATAAAAGTATATTAATAGTGTAGTTCAGAGATTAACAAATAAGGACCGAAAACAAAAGTTGTTTCGGTTTTTTATTTGGTTGTTAGATTAGTTTCATGTTCTGACAATTGAAAGAGTATAATTTGGGACATTTTTAACATAAGAATTGAACTGCAGGCAATCTGTTGTTAAAATTAAATAGTTTTATTACCCAATGATTAGCAACGTTTACAATAATTACTTTTGTTGAATTTATTTTCAGAGATGATATATCTTTACAATATTCACCTATGTCAGAAGATTCAGATGACTTGAGGTTTTGTGAGACTCCTGTGCACAGTTGCTCATCCCAGCCCGACAGTCTTCCCAGTAGTCCAGTTTCTTCTCCACACAGGTACCAAAAGTCTCAGAATGTATTATCTTCGGCACCTTCGTCAAGTTCAAATGCTTCTCATGGCTCCACCGTTTCCGCTGCAACTTGCCCCCAGCCTCGTCAGCGAGGGTCAGATTCATCTGAAGGTCGCTTCCCATCATCTCCAAGTGATATATGCCACTCAGCTGACTTGAGAAGAGCTGCACTTCTAAGATCTGTGCAGATGAGAACACAACCATCTTCTGCATCTTTGGACCTGCCTTTTGGTTCTAACCAAGACCCTGCTCCTAACATAGACCCTGAGGAAAGATCATGCTCATATATGAAATCTCTAGTTGATGAGAGAGAGTACTGAGGAATGAAGAGTGGTGTTAAGTTGTATTGCAGGGTTGGTCCGAGACAATGGGTGTTCCGAATGTTAATTTTGCTCATAGGAGGATTGTCAATCCAATGCAAGATGGTTGCTTGGGTTAGCTATGGCCAAAAAGTGTTAGTGTTAGTCTTTTCTATCTTGTGGGATTTTGCTAACCCAGCTCTATGTAGTAAATAGTTGTATGGCTTTGGAATTTTACCTTACTAATTTTTTATTTCGTTAGTTTATTTTAATCTAATTGAGGATTGTAAATGAAAAAAATTGACCACGAGAATCAAATAGATGATTAACATGGTATAAGCGTGATAAATTTACGGCCACCATCAAATGGCTAAAGAAGGCCAAAGTAAAAGACAACAAAGTAGTCCTCAAAATTTTAAATCGCTCAGGTATAATTCGATCGGGGTAGAAGAATGGTAATCTTTCATCCCCAAATAAGATAGGATCATTAATACAGACTCAAATTAAGCACTACAAGTCTCCATGTCAAATATCTCCCAGCAATGTCGATTTCAAAGTCATCAAAGTCTCACCAGAAGGAGTCATGGTGGATATCCCAAGATTCCAAGAAGGATGGTTAATTGCACCGTTGAATCAAGCATAGGCAGACAAGATATTTTTCTTTAGAGTGAACTCGTCGGCCTTTGCAGGGCTAACAGACTGCATCAATCAATAAAATACAAGCAAGTGAGTATGTATGCGGATTACACTTTCAATTTTCATCTCACTCTACGACTAAATTTAATTATTGCGAAACAATTATTTCGAGAAAACAAGTTGTTTCTCAAGAAGTCTTCAAATTTTAATAATATATAGCATGTTTGGATTAGCTTCTCAGCGAGAAAAAATTAATAGTGTTTAGAATAGCTTTACAGCGAGAAAAAGTGAATTAATTTTTCACGGTGATGGTGAAGCATCAAATATCATCGATGGGGAATATTGTTATTACCTTGTCAAGTATGCGCTGTAGGCGCTGGATTTCGTTTTTAGCATAATCGGAACCTTTTACCAAGGAATTCTTTGCAGCTTTCAAGTAAATCTTCCCGTAACTGATCATAAAAAAGGTTAATTAGATCATTGCTTCTAGTTTTCTTAATTTTGAGCAAATATTACAGAATATATGCAATACAGTAAAACGAAATAAGCTACCATCTAGGTGACATAATTAAAAGCATATGCCACTCAAAAATATTCGAAAGGATGATGTTTTCTAGAATATATACACAAAATAGTAATACGAATTAAGCTATTCTCTAAGTTACATAATTAAGCATACGCATTGAAAAATATTAAACAGGATGATGTTTTTAAGAATATTCAAGTTTACCTTGAGGCTGAACCCTGAAGCTTCTCAACTTCTTCTTCAATTCGGGTAAACACGGATTTCTTCTCTTCATCGCTGGCAGCTACAAACTCCTTCACCAAGACATCCAAGCTTTCTACTCTACCAGCCTAGACAGAAATACCAAACGTAGGAATAAGATACTAAGTGTAACAAGTTTAACTTCCATCCCCCACCAAAAGTTAAAACAAAAACAAAAACAAAAACAAAACTCTAGCTTTTCCTCATTGATGTGAATTCACTAACTTGGGAAGTAAGTTGTCCTTTTCCATCTCGACTTGTTCCAGATTTCTCATTGATAAAAGCCACAAAGTCATCCAAGTCTCTTCCACCTCCATACTCTTCACCGGCTTTGTTGCTCTTTGGGAAGAACTTCAAGGTAGGAAATCCACTCACATCGTACCTGCATACATATTATTCCAGGAAACTTCCATTATTTATGTTGTAGGTCAACCTTTATAGTTCGCTCAATTTTTTTGTTTCCGTAATCGTTGTAAGCACATTAGTCACGTATCCACCGCACTAGCAGTATTAGCACATCCATCTGTTTCAGCTCCTATATTATTATTTTTTTTCCCTATTATATCAAAGCCCATATCTGAAATGGATTGAAATGTATTCGCTAAACAGGTAAAGGTTCATATAATCACAATAAAACAGGAAAAAAGAGGAACTGCAAACGAGCACTACGCAAAAAGCACAATAGTCTACCGGCCTTTGCCTCTAAGGTTTGATTTGCCAGAACAAACACAACTCATTAGAATAATAGATCAGATAAATAAAACTCACTTTTCAGCCAGATCCCTATATTTATCAGCATCCAGATTAGCAATGACTACATTTTCCTCCAATTTAAATGCCGTGGCAACTTTCTCGTATGTCTGAATGTAAAAAGAGCACAGTCAGGTTTCATATTATTGGCTTTACAGAAATTAAAGGCCCAACATTAAATTGACAACATGAAATCCTCAAAGATATACTTACAGGAGCAAGACTTTTGCAATGTCCACACCTAGAAGATTCGTAAAATTTATTAGATCTAGCAGTATATGAGAGTTTTCAAATAATATGTAATGTTAAACAAGTTTAACCAACTTCTAGACCGAAACAAAGCATGAGTTAAAGAAAAAATAGGAACAAATGAAAATTATTGCTGAGTACCATGGTGCATAAAACTCAACCAAGACATCTTTGGTTTCATCCAAGACAATCTCATTAAAATTTTCAGGTGTTAGGACCACTACATGGGAAGGAGCTGTAGCAATCTTCACATTTGTTCCTGCAAGCATATTTTCGGGTTAGGAATCACTATAAATTGCAAGGCAGAAGCACACAGAAGACACAGGGGAAACCCAATACTGATGATTTCTATCTCCAAGATGATTAAATGCTAAAAAATCTAGGGAAAGTGTGTACAATACTAAGACATGAATGAAACCTAAAAGTTAGTGAGTTTGTAAGTCTTCCCACATAAAAATACTTTTCTTTTTTCAAAAGCTGGTGCAAGATGTTCTAGAAACTACACTCCCTCAGAAGTTACACAGACATTTTAATATCACAACGCCTTTTGCCTTTATAGATATTATAGCACAAGGCTTCAAAAACCTCAAAAAGTACCTCCTTCTGTATTTACAAACTCAGCAAGTGATTCAGCAGTGCGTGGCCCTTCATACCTGTGGTGTCCAAAATGAAGTATTGAAAGTTATGATATATGTGAAAAACGAAAGATAAATAACCATGAAATGAGACGTAAAATCATTTGCATGTTATATTCCAATAGCCAAGATCTCCTCACTTTTTAGGTTCAAGAGATCCTTTTGGAAACCACTGAAGTGTTGGGTACCCAGAAACTCCATATTTGCTGCACAAACTCTTGTGCTCATCACAGTCAACCTACAGTACATTAAGAAGTAAGCTAATGTCAATTTAACGAGTAATGAAATTATTGCATTGCTGATGAGAATGGGCAAAAATAAAAACATACAAGCATGCCAGTTTTTATGGACGTTCCAATCCCGTCTAGTTATAGTTAAAGATCACCACATGTGTGTGTGTTTGGTAGTTGGCCTGGAGGATTGGGTGCATATATAGTGGGAGAGTGAGAGGTGAACTAATCTTTGATTATATAACTATACACGAATGGTTAAGATTGTTTTACTCAAATCTAATCTTCACTATCCATTTTGATTGTTTGTGTGTGTGAATTTAGAGAGATAATAAAGGAAGGTAGGAGGAGATGCCATTTGCTAAGAAGAAAACTAAGTTTTCAAGAAAGGAGAAAAGACAATTCGAGTAATTATGTAGTAAATGTTAAAGTTGTAGCGTAGACTTGTTCGATAAGAAGGATGCATGGTAGGAGAAAAGATAATTCGAACAATTATGTAGTAAATGTTGAAGTTGTAGCTTAGACTTCTTCGATAAGAAGGAAGTACATAAAATGAACATGCTCCACACCAGATTGAGAGACTATCAATAAAATAAAATAAAAAGACAATCATAAATAGACAAAATGCCTGATGATTAGAAAGTACCACAAAAGAAATTAAGTAAACAGAAAAAATGCAAATAATATTCAAAGTTTTGAAAGAAAAACTATGGAGCTGACCTTCCCAATTAAAACAGATTTAGCTTTCTTGAAGCTGCTCCCAAGCTTTTCATATTCTGGAGCTAGCTTTTTGCAGTGTCCACACCTATTATGACAAAAGAGGGAGAAATCGTATTCAGAACGACATTAGTGTAGAACACAACATAAAGAAATTACTCAGTGACTAGTACAATTAACAGGTTATTCTCACGAAGTTTTAAACATCCAATGACTGATCAAGACCTTTTGTTTCGGAGTTTTGGACAGGTTTGGAAGCTCAATGTAAAAAAGATGACAGTTTAATTCTAGTATATTATAGTAAGCTTAATTGCAGCATTCAGTCCTTCTTGTACAATTACAGGGATTATTATCCTCTAATTATTTGACCAAAGGAATCAAACAGTTGATTAGTTGAATTTAAAAAAAAAAAATCAGAGTAGTATTTTTAATTTAATTTATTAATTTCAAAAATAAGTTCACAGACTAAACTGAAGGACAATGCTTCCGATAGAATCTAGAGGAACTAAATTGCACCAAAAGTCAAAACAGCGTCGTATTGTATCATCTACAAGTCGATAGCTAACTACAAACCAATCGAAGTTAAACGGCAAGTTGAAACGCTAAACTCAAAGAACACATGTGATCGGAACAAAGCGAAAAAAGAAGAAGGAAAACACCGGAATCCGTAAACAAAAACCCTACCTAACGATTTCAAAAACAATAATGGAAGAAGCGGTAGTTAATGGAGACAGAGAGTAAGAGATCGAAAAGATTGTGAGTTACCAGGGAGCATAGAACTCCACGAGAGCTCCTCTGTCCTGACCAACTTCCTTCTCGAAGTTTTCTTCAGAGAGCACAACGACGTCGTCTGCTGAGGCCGCTAGAAACAGTAGCGCAAACGCCAAAGCTCCCAACACTATTCTACTGCTCCAGATCTGATACTTCTCCATCTTCTTCTTCTTCTTCTTCGTGGTCTTCTTGGCTGTTTTCTTTCTTCTCGATTTCAGCTCAACTGCTTTGGCACGTGCAGGGTTTTATACGAAACCCCGTTTGAAGCAATAGGTGTATCGGTACCGTATTTGTCACGTGGCACCGTTTTATTGCATCGCTTGTAATCAAAGTCATCGTTGGCCTATGCATTTCTCGCGGCGCTACCACATCATTCTACATTCTTACCTATGACGTCTCATCGTTGACGTGGCAATCTTTCAAAGGAACACGGTGTCAATATCCATACATCTGAGCCACGTGGAAAAGACACGTCATGCACGTACTAATATACGTATCTATACAAACGATGTAATTCGGCTACGGTTTCATAAATTTTATGATTTTTTCAGTAATATTTGTGTTAATTTAAAGGTTTTTATACCGTTAACCAATAAAAGTAATTTTATATGTATTTTTAGAATTATTATTATTACTTTTTCAAATTTTTTATCATATATAATAATTTTAAAAATTATACCTTTCAATGTATTTTAATTATTTGGAGTCTTATTTTTATCTAGTGAGTTCATAACAAGTACGTATACGTGGGATATAAAAATATTTTATTTATTAATTTCAATATTGACATTTTATACGGTATGTCTTCTTCTATTATGAAAATATTTGCTTATATCATTCATTTATTCATGCTTATTTTTTTATTATTATTAATGTTTTTTTGTCTTAGATTAATATAAATAATCGTCCCGTAATTTATATCATAACATGATAGGATATAATTTTTTCACTTAACGTGGCATAAAGACGTGTTTTTTAATTTAAACATTTGATGGAATTGTATTTGTATCTCTTTAATTTGAACTCTGTGATTTTAGATATTTATTTCCAAATTTTATTTGCTGACGTAAACCATTTTTGGTCTATTAATCGACTTTTCCGACATAAAAACGTGAAATTTTCATTTTTGACTCTAATGCGCCGAAATTTTTTATTAAAATATCAAATTTGACTGGAAAACAAGGAAAACGAAACTTTAAAACTTTTAATTTTCAAACCATTTTTACTTTCAAATTTTTTAATTATTTAAAGATGAATATGAGAGATACATATGAGCTAAATATGAGGATTAACATTCATTCTCATTTAAATCCTTAATTTAAATGAGGTTGTAAAATTTATTATAGAATTAAATATAACTTTGTTATCTACATTTTAATGTCAATTGAAATTTATTTTTATTCAAAATTTTGGATATATTTTGATTTTTAGTTTTTTTTTTTAATTTTTTTAACATGTTTCATTTTAGTATTTGAATTTTTATATTATTTGACATATTTTTGTTTCAATATCAATCGAAAAACTTAATTTATTGAACACATCAAATGTAACATCCCATTTAATAGCTTTTTCATACTATCAAACAAAACATTATATCATGATAAAACATAGCAGATAGTAGAGGTAAAAGTCATACACACATAGTTTAAGTATCTAGTACAGTCTTCCATGCTTCTACATCTATAAGCACGTATACATAAGGTAAGAGTAGATAGAAAGGATGCTAAACTACACCCAAAACCTCAAAATGTACAGTGGAAGTCTAAACCATAGAGGTAATCCTTATCAGGCTCCAACTCCTACTCAAGAGGGGGCATCTCCATCTGATTTCTGCTCTGCTCCCACCAAACATAGGTGATCATTGCAAAAGAGATGATATGCAAAAGCAACAACGCGAAAAAAAAAGGGTAAGCTAACTGAAGGAAACAATATCAACACACTTGCAATTAGAGATATCATTTATAGCAGAAAATTCAATACTAATTTTTAGACTCGACATCCGGATCGTGTAAGTGACGTTGGAACTCTTGGTGGCTTGCGCCTGTAACGGTTCCCAGACTCTGCAGAGTCTGGACACATGGAGTATTCACCCGACCGTTCCCAGGGTAAGTCCCCTCCACGTCTAAGACTTGATCAAGTCCGACGACGAGGACCTCCTGCTACTCCTCACGACATAATCCATTCTACTCTATCTGAGCTTGAATGATTATTGGAGTTTCAGGATACCAACCATTATAGATTCCTTACATCCTTACACACACTACAATATCCACTTGGATTTCCCTTGAAATCCCCTTCAAACTTCATCCCTTCATACTTACATTCATCCATTTACATCATTCAATTCATCAATGGTAGCATTCCAATCATACAGAGTCTATATTGTACAAGGATGCTTTAAATCATACATTTTTACTAAGGAGAACAAATTTGAAGTACTTCAACTACAGTACCTCTCGCTCAGGCTAGAAAGTCTAGCCTAGGCGAGGAGTTATCTCGCTCAGGCGAGTCAGTCTCGCCTAGGCGAGACACTAACAGGGGCAAAAAGAACAACCTGAACGAATTCTCGCTCAGGCTAGGCTGGTTCGCCCAGACGAGATTCGCTATCTCGCTCAGGCGACCCCAGCTCGCCTAGGCGAGACTTCGCACAGGAATAGAGGTGCATCCCCTGAGGCTTTCGCTCAGGCGAGAGTAACTCGCCTAGGCGAAAATACCAGGTTACACACCTGTTCCCACATGCAACAAACCAGATTCTATCAATCAACAAGTAATTTTCACCAACACACACCATACAAACACGAATTCATCACTTAATTACATAATTCAAGCTCATCCATGGATTTTCTATACAAATTCGAGAAGAGGAGTTAGCTTCCCTTACCTCAATATATCTTTATAATAACTAGGACCCTCCCACTCAAAACTTCAGTTGTACCACTTAAAGAACTGAAATTACAGGTTCAAAATGAGATAGGTTCTCAACAGCAGAAAGGGATTCTACCAATTGTCGAATTAAAGAGAAATGAAATGGTTGGGAGTGACTTACATGAAGGAGAAGGATGAGTTGAAGCTAAGAGGAGAGATTCTGAATTTGACCTGGGTTGGGATTCTGCAATTAGAGAAGAGTGGTTTAGGATTTTCTCTTTTGGTAAAGAGAAGACAGAGAAGAGAGGAGAAGAGTGTTTTCAGTGGTGTGGGTGGCAGAGAGTGAGAAGATAATAGAGGCTGAAATTTTGGGTCTCCACATCAAACAAATTTAATATAATTAAATAATAATTATATATATATATATATATATATATATATATATATAAAATATAAAAAAAAAACTATATAAATATTATATATATAAATAAATTTTAATTTCATATTAAAATTTAAAAACTAAAAATATATTTAACTTTTATTTATTTCTAAAAACATATTAAAACATTCTTCAAAGTTTTGCTGGAGGGCATAGGCTATAGGGTGCAATCTTGTTTATCTTTTATACAAAACCTATGATAGTAAATCAGTTTCTCTTTAACTTCATCCTCCCGGAAGTGTAAAGTTTTTTGTCGTTGCTTGGGTTTGTACAAACTAGTCTCCTGTGGATTTCAACTTTTACTTTCTGTACTCCCCCAAATTCTTCTCACACCCAACAAACTTTTAAAATTATTTTAAAAGTGATTTCCAGATTATATATTCCAAAAATTTTCAGGAGCAAACTTTCTGAAATTTCCGAAAGAAAATTTCTAGAACGAGATTGTCAAAATAGAAAACGCAGGAAATGTGTTTTGGAACAAGTTTTTCAGAATAACATTTCTGAAACAAATTTTTTAGAGGAAAGGTTTCTGAAATAAATTTCTGTTTGAAATAATTATAGTGTCTTTTAGAACGAATTTTCTTAAACACCTCACATAAAATGTATTCTGAAAAAATATATTATTGCTTCCTTCATTTTTCTTTGTAACATTCTTCCTCTCTTTTTTATTCCTTTGCAGCAGCGGCATGATGGAAGCAGCAACTGTGAGACGGTTAGTGGTAATAGTGGAGTGATGTGGTACAATAATAAATGGTATTTTAATCTTTTTCACTGCTGCGTTGGTAGAGTTTGTAATTATGTGGGTGCAGGAAGCAATAACCATGAGCTTTTGCAGGTAAAGTGTGCCAACTAACATGGGCCAAGTTGGCATGTTAAAGAATGGGCAAGAGGAGATTGACACAACACGCCCAAAAACTTGGCCTCTATGAAGTTTGATAGTTCTCTTGCCCACAAACAAATATAAGAAAAAAAAATCAAAGTGGATGCGAATTTTTTTGTGTAATTCATTTTTAACTCGTTACTCGTTTTAAATGAACTATAACACCATAAATAACACAATAAAAAATAAATTAAATGTGCATGAATTGTATAATATATTAGTTGAAGAGAAAATTAAATTTAACAAATTTAGAAAGTCACTCTTTTCATCATGAATCAATTAGTCGGAAAGAAAAATGATAAGAAACATGGTAAAAGGGTAAAGTACAGGAGAAAGACTAAATATCACAAATTTTGAATTCATCAACTTTCTTTCACTCTTTTTTTTCAAATTTTATTTTTGTATAAATATTTTTAATATTTTGTTATTTTTTAAGACTATTTAGTATATAATGAAAAAAAAATTATATTAAATTAAATAAGGAAGATATATTTACATTTTTTTCCATTGTAATCATAAGGATCCACCGTTTGATCTTGTCTTCAACTCCCTCTGCACTTCAAAATTGTGAACAAAGTAACATAATGAAAGGTTAGTGGGTGGTGTTGTTGCTAGGAATTTAACTAAAGATAGGAATGATTTTATTTGTAGATAATTTTAAATTTTTTTAGTGATATTTACTAATTTTAGCATTATTTTTTCAGGATATTTGGGTCATTTCAGATAAAAGTCTTTCTTTTTTATCCACTTGAAAAAGTTATCCTTTCATTTTATTTTCTGTTAAACGATAAAAGTTATTTTTTTCCCTTCTGTATGTTTCTAAATGCAATAGATGGTTTTGTCAGCAAATTACCATTATGGAGACAACCGATAATTTAATTAGCTGCATTGTTAACCAGCCACGTTAAACTTTTTTTTTTCTAAAAGAGATGATAATCATATCTTCTTAAAATAATATCTATTTTTTTCTTTTAAAATACTCACTTAATAACCCATTTTAATGATATTACTAAGATTTTAAATTAAACAATAAAAGATATAATTAAAATACTAATATTTTAGATTATTAAGTAGATGTATTTTTTTTTATTCTTAAAATATCGTCACCTTTTTCACTTTTTTTATGGAAATGGACGAGTTCATAATTATTTCCTTAATTAGATACGTGGCAAAATCATAAGCACATACAGAAAATAAAATAAAAAAAAAGTTTTGAATAAAGAAATATTAAAATTGTACTAGATTACATTGCATATGTGAAGTAGTCCATATGGCTCCGAATGACGACTACTCGAATCCCACACCGAAAGGACACAAATGCTATAAATAGGCGAGTGTCGTTTTGTAAGGACAGGTAGCGAGAAAAAAAGAAAGAAAAGCATTTCACGTTTATACTTAAATAAATCAAATCCACTATTATTTCACTGATAATTTTTTTATTATTATAAGAAAGCGTTATGGTTGATCTCAATAATAAAAAAATTTAAATAACTAGTCAACCATCATTTAATTATATCACTATCAACTTCAAACTACTTTTTAAATATCTTATTTACTGGATTTTGATATGAATAGAATTTTAATTAAATGAAGAAGATTTAGGGATGATTATTATGGATAGTTAGAATAAATAAAATATTGACAGCAACCAACTTATGGAAGGAGGTTGTGGAGTGATGAAATGGTTTATTGAAAAAGTATAAGGAAATGGAAGGAAAGGTTATCTATTCAACTATTTAACTATAATATTCGGAAGATATAAGGTGAGTTTGATGAATATGAAAGGGAGAGTGAGAGAGTGTAAGAACCTAGAAAATGACGTTTTAAAAGTGATAGTGGTTTAAAAATAGTGAGACTCGATTATTTTAATATTAAAAGGTTTTAGTATAAATAAAATTGTTATAAACGAGTTTCATTATTTTAAAACACACCATCTCTCTAGAAACCACTTTTCTAGAGTTCTCTGACTTCTCTCTAGAGGTTCTGTCTCTCTGGTCATCTGATTGAAGAACCGAGACCGT
>Ga0214543_1001458_pt1 | contig 45665 bp, 22 predicted proteins | sample CNSS2metaG_FD_160094 | JGI IMG/M metagenome (GOLD analysis project Ga0214543, IMG submission 160094) | Root nodule microbial communities from cowpea collected in UCLA plant growth center, Los Angeles, California, USA - CNSS2 | ecosystem: Host-associated > Plants > Roots > Nodule | place: USA...
TGTCACCTTAATGATGTAAGTTTACATGAGGGGGAGAAATAGAATATGTGATGAACAATATTGTATTAAAGAATACAGAATGTTGTACTCTTTTTCCTTCACTAGGTTTTTTATCCCAAAGGGTTTTTCCTAGTAAGGTTTTAACGAGACACATTCTTTATCAATGGCACTCAAGGGGGAGTGTTATGAATTAATGATTGTCCATTGATTTGATACATTTACTCATATGATTCACTACTCTTTATAGTAAATATTTGTATTAACTAAGTTGATTTGTTTCCTTTATGGATTACATATTGTATCTATAAATAAGACTCTTCCTATCAATAATAATACACGGATCAGTTGCTCCCTATTCTCCATTCTCTATTATCTATTATTCTCTCTTGTCTCTATTATTCACTTTATTTCATAACAATTATATCTTTAATTAATTAAATTGTTTTAACAGTTATACAATGAAAAATGTGGAACGAGTGAATCTTAAAATCTTTATAAAGATATAAATAAAGAAGATGATCTGCAATTGAGAATGTTACAAATATTAAAGAATGTTATCCTTAGATACAAATAAACTGATAAATTATAGGTAATATATTACTTCGATTTATAATTTATCGGCTATATTGATACCAGACAATTAACATTTAATTATAATTTGATGTTAACGTGTGGAACCGTATAATGGATTAGGATAAAGCAGGCATTGACCACTACTTCTATTATAAAGATTGAATTTTTTTTCTTGTTTTGAGACTCATACGATGTACTGTTGAAGAATTTCATACATGAATTCAAAGTAGATTTAATTGTTAGGCCATTAAATTTATATTATGATAATTTTGTTATAGTATTTAGAGCTAATAATAATAGAAGTGTAAGTTGAGGTAGGCACATTAACATTGAATACATAGAGAAATAGTCAAAGAAAAGAAATTGGTTTTTGAGCAAGTTAAGTTTATGATTGTTGATTTTTGACTAAGTCATGACACCAAATAATTTTAAGAATTATTTAACGCAAATATAACTTAAATATATTGTGACAATAATGAATTTAATTTACTAAAACTCTGATTCAGTTTAATATTTTTTTTTTTCGTTTGTTGTGTATATATTTATTTATTTTGATAAATTTCATTTAATTTGGTCTAGAACAAAAATGATTTATTAATTTTAACTAAGAGTTTTTAATGTAAAACTTTATATAACGTTATACATAAAAGATAATACTCAAATCTAAAAGATATCCTGATAATTCATATATTACCTTTCTATCATCATGATTCATATATTAAGTTTGTAGTTGATAATAAAACTAAAATAAAATTGAAAAACAATTTTAAATGGAATTTTTAAAGTAGTTATTAGAAAGGTATTTATCTCTAATGTGTACTCTTTTATAGAGATAAAATCGATAAATAAATTTTAAAAACACGTTAACTATGTCTTGTAAAATTAAGAACTTAATTATGTGATTATCAACTTGGAATTAAATATTAGACACATTTTATAGGGATAAATAAATAAATGGTGAAGAATCGCATGGAAAATTAACTACTTCATTGGAGTGGCCGAAGACATAAACCGACTTATATTTAATGGCAACTTCCGTCAGTTATATTAATTTATACATATAATAATTGAAACCATCATAAGAAAAAAAAATTTGGACACCAAAATAAATGCACAAAACTAAATAAAGAAAGAAATTTCCAAACCCTTGAGAACATGACACATAGTTGTTTAATATTCTACTATTGACATATGTCCATTTATTTTATGTTCTATTTGATGACTTTCATGACACATGATTGTTTAACAAACTTCAACTCAAAACAATAATTATATTTAATTATATATAAGTATTTTATTTTTTGCCACACTAAATATTTATATAAATACAAATCTAAATAAAAAAGTTAAAAAGACTAAACTTTTAGTGCCACTGCACCATTATTTTTATATAAAAAGTTCAAATAAAAAAAATTATAAAAAGAAAAATAAATAATAATAACATAATTTGAAAAATATAAATATAAAAATAAATATATTATTTTTATGACAAAAGTATTGTTGTTATAGAAAAACAACATAGTCAATATTTTCTTACCACGATAATCTCTGACATATTTTTTATATTACAATTTAAAATAAATAATATTTAAAAATAATAATGTATTTTGAAAAATATAAATACAAATAAAAATAATATCTTTACAATAAATATACATTAATATCATAACTTAAAAATTCCTAAAAAAATATTAAAAATTAACCAAAGATTATATAACAATAACACATAATAAATATCATAACATTAACATTTTTAATTCCCAAAACAATAACACAATTTATGTTAATAATGATTTTATAAATTATTAATTTATATTTTATTAGGTGTTAATTATACTGAATACTTTACACTTTAATTAAAATAATTGTTGAATTGATAATAGATAATATAAATAATATTTTTTAATTTCCAACAAATCAATAATAATATTTTAATTTCAATAATCATTAAATTTCAATTGTAAATAAATGATAATAGATAATAGATAATAATTTTAAATTTATAAATAATTAATAATAATTTACAATATGTATTGAATTAACACTTAACTACAATTATAGATAATAGATAATATATATATATATATATATATATATATATATATATAGTAATTTTAAACTTTTCAACAATCAGTGATAATTTCATACGTATAAAAATTTAAATAAAAAAATTACCATATTAATAATTATTTCATTCAAAGAAAAATTAAAATTAAATGCTATGTAGCCTCACCGAATGCAAAAATGTGGCTGCCTTAATTTAGAATGGGTGCCTTCTAAGAATCAAGACGTTCGCTAGGCCTTCTGTAATTTATTTGAATTATTATAATATAACTTTAGTTTTTTTTTAAATATTAATTAATATAATAGATTGTAATGATAATTTTAATTTAATTTAAGTAAAATTATAAATAAGTTAAGATATAAAGATGATTTAGTAAAATACGCTTCATTTTCTTTGTCGATAAACTTTCCAAACACACTTCACAAACTTCTTTCTCATAAATTTTAATATAATTTTATTTTATATTACTTTTATTTATTTTATTCATATTTCTAAGAAAATAAAAATAAAAATTGTAAATATAGGTAAAATACAATAGTTAACTAATTTGATGGTGTAAAATTAAATTATTTAACTTGAGGGGATGAAACTATAATATAAATAATTTTTTTCCAAAAAAACTAAAGCAGTTAAAAATATAATAAATTGTGATAGTAGTTTAAACATTTTTTTAATGAAATAAAATTAAATAAAATATAAATCCAATGATGACAGGTATGGAAACTTTTACCACATGCCATGATTAGAAAATTTGAAAAATAAATAGAGAGAAAAGAAACATTTTCATAAAGAATAATCATGAAATGAAAACCTACGGTATCCTTTGCATTTCACTTATATACTATAAAATGTAATATTTTATCTCTAGTAATGTGAGACTTCTAACATACTCTTTCTCATTTTCATATATACAAAAATAAAACTTTTTAAACAATAACTCTAATACAATGTTAAAATTGAACTTTATTTTCAAACTGAGAGAGGTGGGAAATTTTGTTTTACCGAATTTTGATCAATTTAATTTTTTCACGATGAACTTCATCTATTTCCTTTAAAAAAATGTTTTCTTTAAATCCTAATAGAATTCATTTGTTCAATCACGTAATAATAGAATATCGTTTTCAATTGAAAAATAATTAAAATAACAATTAAATTTATTTATTTATATCAAATTGGTAACCACCATCTTAAATAATATTTCTTGACATGCATATAAAACATCTTCTATTTAATTTATACAATCATGAATTAATTTACATTGAGAAAATTTTGTTTTGAATCAATCATATATGATTTGCTGTATAAATGTGTGTTTATCTTTAAAGATGTTTTGAGAGTGAATTTGAAAAAAAATAAAAATTATTTCGATTAAGGAAAAGATAGTGAGAAAGAAAGGAATATGTATAAAAGTTAGTGAGTAATACAATGAGTTTGATAGATTAAAAAAATGTTATAATTGATAAAAAAATGTGGTATATTATTATTATTATTAAGTAAAAATATATATAAAATAAATTAACATAAAAAATAATTTTCAAAAGTATAAATTAAAATTAGAATATACTTAAAGAAAAAAATATTATGATTTTTTATTAGAAATAATATTTATAATTATAAATTAAAATATATTTCATAAACACCAAAACTTAAATTATGTTACTATTTTAATTATATATTTATTATAATAGAAAAACATTATAAGTTAATATATTTTATTTTAAATCATATTATCATAATTATTACCGAAAGTCCACTTTCGGAAGTAAAAAATTATTATCGCAAGTCGACTTCGGAAGTAAAAAACATTATCGGAAGTCGATTTCCGGAAATAAAAAAATAATTCTATTTTTATTTTTTTTTAAATTTATGTTTTCTAACTTTTAATTTTTTTTAGTTTATTATTTATTGTTTTATTTATTTTTTATATTTTCATATTTCTTAATATATATTTTAAAAATAAAAAATATTAATATCGATATATATAATTTTATTTTCATTTAATATGCTGAAAAATGAATATAAATATAAAAATAAGTAAAATTAAAATAATATTAAACTTTAAATAAAAACAAAACAAAAAACTACAAAATTTATTCTGCTTCATTTAATTTTATTTAATATTTAAATTGAATTTAAAATAATAAAACTTGAAATTAAAAAAAAAGAAAAAAAAAATATATATATATATATATGTAAATAATGAAATTTAAATTTTTAAAAACATATATATATATATATATATATATATATATATATATATATGATATTTTAAATATGATTTTTTTAAATTCTTTTTTATTTTTATTAAAATTTTAATAAATTATATTAAAATAAATTTAAATTTAAAAATATAAAAAATATATAATTGAATTTTTTTTAAAATATGATTAAAATATTTAAATTTTCAAGAAAATTAAAAAATCAAATAAAATATAAAATACTATACACATTAAATATATAAATAAAATAATTATAATAATATCAATAAAATAAATAAAATGAAAAATAAAATAGAAAAATAATTTAAATTAAAATAGTTAAACTTTAACTAAAAACAGAAAATATATATATATATATATATATATATATATATATATATATATATATATATATATTTTTTTTAAAAAAAAAAAATAAAAATAAAAAAAATATATTTTTAAATAAAAACAAAATATATATATATATATATATATATATATATATATATATATTTCATTTTTTTTAAATTTAAAGTTTTATTATTTTAATTTAAATAAATTTTCTATTTTATTTTTTAATTTTTTATTTAGAATTTTTTTACTTATTTTGTACTTTCTAAAGTAATTTTTCTTTTAAATTTAAATATTTTATAATTTTTAATATATTTAATATGTGTTTTAAAAAATAAAATAAAAGTTAGAAAACATAAATTTTAAAAAGAATTAAAAATATTGAAAATATAATTAATTTTTTGACTTCCAGAAGTTGACTTCCAGTAATGTTTTTTGACTTTCGGAAGTCGATTTTCAGTAATAACTTTTGACTTTTGGAAGTCGACTTCCAGTGATACATTTTGACTTATGGAAGTCGACTTTCGGTGATATATTTTGACTTCCGAAAATCGACTTTCAGTGATATATTTTGACTTTCGGAAGTCGATATCCAGAAATAATTTTAAGGGTGTGATATCTGTGAGTTTTTTTTAAGTGGTCAAAAAGTTTTTAGAGAATTTAAAATTTGTTTGGAGATGTAGAAGAAATGCTTGAGATGTAGGAAGAAAGACCCAAAAGTTAAGAGAATCTGGTTTTCCTTGGTCCAATAGTTATAACATGAGTGAAGTCCAACACATTAATTTTATTTTTTCTAGAGGTATCTCTTTATTTTTTTAAGCCTTTTGTTTCCTGTATCCTACATTAGTCAAAAAGATTAAAATACCTCTTACATATATCATACCACTATGTCATCATCATTTCTATTAAAAAAAAAACAGAATGGAAGAAGAAAAAATAATACTGAAAAAAATTCATTCTAAAAAGTTGTTTCTGAGAATTGTTTTAAAAAAATTCATTCTAAAAATCTCATTTTGAAAAGTCCTGTATATTTTCTGAAAAGCTTATTTCAAAAGTAGTATTATAGAAAACTTGTTTCATAATACATTTCATGATTTTTTTAAAATCAGATTATAAAAATATTATTTTAAATATTCTTGTCTAACAATTGATTCATTTGTTTGGATTAATTTAGATCTCATAAGAAATTGATGGCAATCCATCATCCAAGGTGAATTTCCAAACATTAGTTAATTTTATTAGTTCAATTAATTAAATGTTCCATTTTATAAAATGTTTGGATTGGCCTCACTTTTATAAATGTTGAGCATATGCACAACCCTACCCCCACACATGTAGAGATAGCTACTTTCGAGAGCCAAATTTATGGTTTAAATTGTATTCTTTTTATGAAATATATTGGGTTTAAATTTTAAAGTTTTAAGTAATCCAAAAACTTTTGTCTTTTTAAAAAAATAGTGAAGTACTTGAATATCAATAAAATAATTAAATTACTTCATTTTATTTCCTACAAAATTAGTAGTTAATTTTAATTAGTAACATCATAAGTTCAAAGTATTCATAGAAGCGATGGGTTATTTTTACATTAGAAATCAAAGGATAAGTTTTCTCTCCAACGACTTTTTACAGAATTATATATAAAGGAATTTCTGTGATACATTTTTTTAAACTAAAATAATTATCTTATAACTTTTACATCTTAAATGATAGTTTTTAATTAACTGTTCTTTTATTTGATAATTTTTTAAATTAAAAAAATTACTCATAAAAAAATTCTCAAAATAATCCTTTTTTTTTATTTTTAAATGGATATTTTGGAACATTATTTTCCATCTAGTATTGAAACATTATTTTCCATTCTAAAATTTTAAATTTATCTTTTATTTCTCATTTATTTTTTCTACAAACTAATATTATAATAAGGGTAAAATATGTTTTGTTGTCTTAACTTTTTAGAAAAATTATAATTAGTTCATCTTTGAAATTTTGGATCAATTTAGTTTTTATCTTTATAAATGTGTGGACTTAATCATTTTAACCAAAGTTTACGTTTCAAACATGTTTCTCATCTACGAAAATGTAATTTTGGTTCCTTAACTTTCAGTGAAGATTGAGACTAGTTCCTTTTCGAAACTTTGGATACATTTAGTTCCTCATATTTATAATTGCGTGGATCTAGTCATTTTAGTCCCTTTTCCAAATTTTGGATCAATTTAGTCTCTCATCTTTATAAATGAGTTGATTTAGTCATTTAACCAAATTTTGTTTGTTAAGTTTAAGCACGAAGAAGATATATCAAACGTTATAAACAACTCAGATACTATCATAAAACGCGTATGAAATATTAAATACACTTAACAAAATTTGGTTAAAAGAAATAATAATAACAAAATTTCTAAAGTTGAGTGATTAAATATGGCCAAAATTTTGAAAAGGAACTAATTCGAATTTTCACTTAAAATCAAGGAAAAAACATATTTAACATTTATAATAATAACAATTTTATTTCAAATATATTTTAAAATTAATTGGCAGAGACATTGTCTCGTTTTGGTATGGAGGACAACAGTGCAATGAAGAATCCTATGGTGTTAGGGATTCAACTGTCCAAGAATACAAAGGAACAAGGTGTTGAAGAAACTCTGTTCAAACAATTAATTGACAGTCTTATGTATTTAACTATCACTAGACTGGACTTGATGTATATAGTAAGTTTACTTAGCAGATTCATGACTAATCCTACTACCACACATCGGATGACAGCAAAACATGTTTTGAGGTACATCAGAGGTACATCTTTCTTGGAATTTGGTATAAAAAGGAAACTAGAAGTTTAAGACTGCTAACATTTTCAACATTTTCAGATAGCAATTATGTTGGAGATTTGGATGATAAAAAAAACACTTCAGACTATGTATTTATTCTAGAAACATGGGCAATTTCTTGAGGCATCTAAGAAACAAAATGTGGTAGCTTTGTCCACAACAAAGGTAGAATATATGACGGCAGCTCTATGTGTTTTATATCTCCATTCATGTTAACTTTTGCTATCTTTTATGTGTTTTATATCTTTCCAATATTTATTGCATAATACTATTATTATTATTATTATTATTATTATTGTTTGGTTTAGTTTAGTTTAGCAGAAAGAGAGGTTTAAATAGCAGTGGAAGGTTGCCATCAAGCCTAATGTATAATGGATTAGGTGCGTGGTCACACACGTGACATCGCGATCAACTTTTTCATTTTTTCAATCAATTATATATATATATATATATATATATATACTACATTAAACGTGCAAGTGTAAAAATGAGTGAAGTTAACAGCCACTAATATGATCTTATTTATTCTACGGAGTAGTATACAACAAATATATGTTATGTACTTAGAAAAAAATCTCCATAAAGCTCTTCCGAGTGAGCCAATCCAACAAAATCAAATGGATAATCTCGATCGTTTACATCTCCATCTTCGGATTGCTAATTTCAACTACACCTGCAGATACATAAAACCATGTTTACAACAACAATTCATCATCCAAACAACTAAGAAGAATCTCGAAAAGAGAAACTTGCAACCTCGTAAGTTAATTTGTTTGTCTGGTATCAAAACAACGTGTTATACATGGCAATTAGCATCGATCATTCTAATGTTATTGAGCAAGCTGCAAAGAACTTTGCCACTACTCTGTAGGTCAGAAAGTGATGTAAGAAACAAATAAAAGAGACAACTGGCTTGATGGCTGCATGATTAAAAGACTCTTTTGAAAAATTTCTTCATTTTGAAAAAAAAAAAAAAAAAAGGACTTATCAATGTCTGTGGGACTGTCGTGTCTCGATCAGCCATTAAAATCCACTCTGCTGTGCTTCTACTTTCTACTTTAAGGATATCAGGCTTAGAAAAAAACAGTGATTTGACAAGTCATAAATTTGTAGCTACCTGTAAATGGCTGAGAAGGAAAAGATGATGATGATGCTCTCCCTTGATCAAAAGCAACGTTGTAAAGGCTTTGAAAATCACCTTCCCAATTGGAAGAGGGTAGAATTTGCTGCAGTGCACGTAGTTATTAGACACTACAAGAGCAATCATTACAGAACAACAACAACAACAACACTACAATTGCATACACAAAAGGGAAACATACAGTGAAACAGGACGAGTCAATAAACGCTTCGGGCAAAGGTACATGTGTAGTAGTAGTACTAAGGTTCCTTCGAACTCCCACATTCGGAGGGCTTATCCCCACGTTATTTATTAATCCACCAAAACATGATACAAGTTGCTGTGTCGAATTCAACTGAACATACGAGGGGTTGTTACACATACTCATATCCGATGCCATCCCAATGTTGGGTAAACCTTGACCACATGAAGGAAACACCTGTAGGAATCAAACATAAACAGTTATGTCATAAACAGATGCAAGAACATAATCCAAGTTTTTTAAGGTAAAATCTCCTAGTATATATATAGTGTATTTGTGATTATAATGTGATTATTTGTAATTTTCCGTCACATGTTAAGAAGCTGTTACTATACTGAATCCAGCTAATAGAAAAGGAGAAAAAAGTTGAGTCACTGTGCATACCTCTCTGGCAAACAGTTCGTCAATGCTTGGATTTACAGCCGCTAATTTCATTGACAAGAACTGCATGCAATGATAAACATTATAAGTCACGCGCGGACATTAATTCAAGTGTCCTTAGACTTGAAAGCATAAAAAATTCAACTTTTCCAACATGAACAGTGAAGAGCCTAATTAATTTCACAGGGACCAACAAACTCTAACCTCGACTTGTCGTTGAAGAGACTGAACATAGTTAATGATTTCATCAAGCATTCCAGCTTTGCCTGCAATTTTGTTGCAACCCGGAACCAAATCTTGCAAATACTTCATTCTCTCACTAATTTTCTCCCTTCTGACCTGCATCAAACAAAACAAAACGCTCGCATTAACAAACACAAATAGAAACAAAACGCGTCGTTTAATATGGTAATTAGTTTTTTTTTTTTTTTTCACTCACTCTTTCAGCTAAGCTATGACTATCAGTGGCTTGGCCACGACGCGCTCGGACATGAATGTACTCGCGCTTCTGGTTCTGAACCTCGGAGCCTTTCGAAGAATCCGCAGAGGTTTCTCTGTTGTTCTTATTTGCGTTGGATTTGCCGTTTCTGTTGCCGGTTTGGTTTGTCACTCTGGATTCTCCTTCCTCACCACTTCCTTTCACTCTCTTCTCTTTGTTATCACTCTCCGCAGCAACCTAAACAAAATCGAAAAAAAAAAAAAAATCGTCACGTTTGCCTTACAATAGTCCACACCACACCGAATCATAACCCTCTATCAGCATTCTCTGGTACCTTGCAGTTCAGCGCCTTCCTCTTCTTATTGTTTTCCTTGGGTAAAAAACCGGAAGAGGATCCGAATCCGTTGTCCGATTCGGGGCAGAGACCCGGGTCGGGTTTGAGAGAATGAGCCAACACCTGAGAGAGCGCGGAATCATCACGCTCACGCGCCATGGCCAAGCCCTGACTCTGAGGAAGGTTGTTGGAAGAAGAAGAGAAAACGAGGTTAACGTGAAACTCCGTAGCGGAACAGTAAGGTTGGTGATTGTCGTGATGGTGGTGTTGCCACTTCATGGTTGCTTCCCTTTGTCTTTCCAACACTGTCATGTCCGAACAACTGGCTCCTAGATTCCCCGAACCGTTGAGACAATGCAACATGCTGAGGCTGTTATGGTTATTCGTTATTCCTAAGGATTAGGCACCGCTACGTTGTTGGGCTAGTAGCGGATCCGAAAGTACGCGCCTCGCGGTGTGTGTGGAAAACAAAAAGGAAAAACGACGTAGGGTCACGGAGAAACACTGGAATAGTGTTAAGGAAGTGCAGAGAGATAGGGTGGGTATATATAAACGGAGGGAAATTAATTTCTCTATTTATTTTATTTTATTTCAATCACACTAATAATTAATAAAAGGAAATAAAAATATGACCGGAATAATTAAGATAGAGAGAGTGGGACATATGGTCTATTGATGTAACCATAACCGAGGCTGTGGCCGTGGGGCCCACTGATATGACCGCCACGTGGGCGTGTCCAACGCTTCGAAACGGCAGGTTTTTTTTTTCTTTCTTTCTTTTTTCGACTAATCAACTTTGTAATTAATTAAACTCTACAATAATAGTACTTTCGTCATAATGGTTTCTTTCTAATCTCTTTTATCAGTACTTGCGGTGGTTGTATCGTCAAAGAATGTATTCATTTGCATCTCGCTTCAAACATACAAGTAAAATAAAAAAAGAAGAAAACTTTAAATTTACAAGAAAATTACACACAATTATGTGTTTTCATTTTATTTAAATTGGATGTACAAACAGTACATAAATTATGTGTGTTTTTGTTTATTCCAGCGGACAAGAATGTATTCTAAAATAAAACATTTGCAATATAGATGAGAGAAAGTTCTAGCATGTTAGAACTATGAATACAGGTCTATTCGAACCAGTTACTTACGTTTGATAAACAAAACCACATAATCTAAAAATATTCGAGGTTCCACTTTAAGGAAAGTGATTGATGGGTTAAGAAGAATTGACCCCATACTTAGTTGCTAAACATGACAGATTTTTTTGTTTTAGTGGCTTATGAGGATGTTTAGTTATTGTAATGAGACAAGTTGTTCAGAATAATAAGTCAAAGTCTTATATCGGATAGAAAAGATAAAATTAAACACTATATAAGATGAAATATTTATAAATTTATTATCTTAAAATTTTGGATTAAAAGTAGTATTAAATGTTTTATGTGTGTAAGACTAATGTGATACATATATATATATAAAATCACAATCTTTCGACGACTATGACCGGTAATGAATGTTTTGATGCGATGTTAACGAAAGGTGAAGAGTTGTTGGTAAAATGTGAGGAGAATGTTTAGCAAGAGTGTGATATGGAAGTAGCAAGTTGACACTAACAGCATTGTCTAAATCATGGTTTGGTTGGAAATTTATGCTGCGATTTGAAGCTTGAAGCAATAGCGGAAGGTAAAGGTGATGAGGAACAAGTCCAGAGAGGATGAAGGCAACTTCCATTATCTCTTGAAAATGTTTGTAACTTTATTTTTGGTTGATGTCTCTTTCAACTCTATCTCTCTATAGGTCCCCTCTTCCTATGCACCAGTTGCATACATACACTTCAAAATGGGTCCTCCATCTCAATCTCATTTCCTCTATCATATCACTTTTTTTGTGGTTTACATCAACACAAAAACTATGTCACTCTTTCTTTTTTAGTTCCTCAAGTGCTTTCCATCTATATATTCTCTATTTTCTTTCACTAACTCTTTCCATACACTGCATTTATACCTTACACACTCTCTATAAACAATGCCCTCTTATCTTTTTTCCCCAATTAGTCAAATCTCTTCCATCATTAATCTCTAGAAAATCTGCTTCATCATTATACTTCATCATAAACACATGTTTTGACATGGCTATAGCTTCACCAATACTTGTGTCAATCATGAAAAATATCACTGCCTTAATTAACTTGTTTTTCATGCAACAAAGTAGTACTACCACCACCACAGATTCAGGTACATTCAACCAAAATTCACTTCACATTTCTTCACTCATATGATGTTAATATTTTAAGATTTTTTAGTCGACGATTTTAGTTTTAATGTTTGATCAAGTTTCCTCTTAAGAAGTTAATTTTGAATTCAATTCAATTTTAGAGAACTGACTAATAAGTTAGAATTTGTACTCACTTATATATTCTAAATTATTAACATTATTTCTGATAAAAATAAAACTTTCTAACAATTTCTGGTATAAAGTTAGGAAACTTTTACTCATTCACGATAACATTTAAATATATATTCCTTCTTAATCTATTTAAGATGTCTTTTAAAAGTAAAATGGAAAAAAAAATTAAGATAAATCATTTGAACTTAAAATGTTTATGACAAACACTTATACTTATAAAGCTTTTTAAAACTTAAAATTCACAGGATCTAATTGCTGGCACCTGCTAATAAATTTTGGAAAAATAATTGGAAAGGTTCTTATCTTATGGAAGTGATATGTGTTCGAAAACAATAATTGGGAAAAGGAGATGGCATATGAAGAAGCATTGAAAGAGAGCAGCAGATCCGATGTATTGGGAAATCCTAGTTCTTTCTCCAGGCCCCTCATATTTTTTCATATTTTAAAGAAAGTAAATATGTCTTTTTTATTTAATTTGTTAGAAAGTATTATTAATAAAAAGATAGTATATGAATATAAATATAGACGAAAAAAGTAAGAGAGGTTGGATTTTTGAGAGTATGCATTGATGAATTTGGCCACTTGCAAGCTTACAGGTGGATGCTATGGGCTTCCTTCTCTTATTTAATGCACAGACATCTTCAACTCCTTTGCCAAACAAATACATTTTTTTAGTCATAAAAAAAATATCAATTTTATAAGTAACAAAATTATGCGTAAATAAATTATTAAATATTACAAGAAAAAAGTTTATGGATAAAATGAAGTAAAAAAAATATAACGTACCTTTGAAAAATAGCTAATTGTTGCCTCTCTTTCTTCAGTTAATTTTTTCACAACATAATACAAAATAATTTATAATTACTTGAAATAAATAATAAATAATTTTGAGTAAAAAATATATAGATAAAATGAAGTAGAAAAGAGGACTATTTTAAAGTATTTCTGATTATTGTGACTTGCTTTGATTTAGTTGTTTGTTCCACAACATATTATAAAAAAATGTTTAAAAAAAAAAAAAAATTAAAAATATATATATATATATATATATATATATATATATATATATATATATAAATTTCGAGTATATAACTTATGAACTGTTTCAAGTGAGAAATATACATACAAATTGAGTTTTCTCTTCTGCTGATATAAAGAAGAAAAAAAAATGAATATTTTTAAAAGCTTAATGGTTATTGTCACATTCCTAGATTTAAGTTATTTTTCTTCATGATGGAAAATAATTCAAAAAGTTAATAAATTGAAAATTATTCTTAGTAACAGAGTTATAGAAAGAAATACAGATTCTTTGGGTTAGATTATGAGTAAATAAATTATTTCGATTAACAAATTTATAAAAAGAAATAAAAAAAATTGCAGATTGCTTTTCTTGAGTTAGTTCATTTGCTCCATGATACAAAAGAATGCTCAAAAAATAAACTAAATTGAATTTTTCACATAGTAAGAATTATTAGCAGAAAAAAAAAACGATGAATATATAATTTATATACTAATTTAAGTAAAAAATTATTTAAATAAAATAGAAAAAATAGCGTACTTTAATCCTTTTCAATTTCACATCTCATCTCGAGTTGGTTGATTTGTTTCATAATATTGTACAAAGAAAAATTTTAAATTATTTTAAAGTAACAAAAGTATTTAAAAAAAATATTTTTTCCAGATATAAAATTGTTAGTAAATAATTAACAAATATTTTTTAGGTAATAAATAGAAAAAATGTAACATACATTAGAATATTTCCTAACAAATACCGTTTTTCTTAAGTTAGTTCATTAGTATTTTCAAAACAACAAAACTATCAGTAAACAAATAAAAAATCTACAAGTTACATGATTACAGGTAAATAAATTATAAATTATTTTAAATAATAAATTTATAAAATATTAACAAAATTTCAAGTAATAAAATTATTAAAGTTAAGACTCATTGACGAAAATTGGTTAAATATAAAAATAATGTTTGATTAAATGAAGATAGTCTGGTTAAAATAATATGGTATAGTATAGGCCTAGCTAACATAATTATCTGAAATATATAATGAAGAATTTATATATATTAATGGTATTATTAACATATCTCAAATATATGATAAAAAAAAATCGATATGTTAATGTTTTAAATGAATCTTTGCATCTCCTAGATTAATCTATAACTTTAGTGATAAATGTCAAAATAAAAAATAAATTTGTAATCCTTATATATGTAATATGTAATGTGAAAGACTAACTTGTTATGTAAATATTAATACTTTCTTGCATCAGCAATATAAATTTTTCAAAAGGTTAGATTAAATAACTTTTACAAATTAACTCATAAACAAACTATTTTTTATTAGTGAAAATATATATACTAGGAACACTTATGTTTGTTTTTTTAATAATAATAAGTAATAAAATTTTAATTATAAATATAAATATTTTTTATAATAAAAATTATTTTTATTTTATATATAATATTTTTATAATAAATATTTATTCTGATTTAAAAGATATTAAATTAAAATAAAATTAGTAAAAAAAAATATTACTTATTGCTTATATAATGACATAGATACATGAAAAGAATATAATGGCATCTTCATACGCGCTTGGTTGGAACCATTACATTCTATTCTATTCTCCATCTTTTTTTCTTTGGACCCATTACACAGAGAATATATAAAATGAACAATGCCCACTGATTCAAAAACCATAATATAGTTGTTGCCAACTGTGAGTAAACTAGTATCTTTTATTTTTTTCTTTTGAAAAAAAAATTATATAAATTTAAATTTGTGAATGTATAATAAAAATTTAATGTAAGTGTTTCTTTTAAATTAAATAGTAATCTTTTATTCCATAAAATGTATCTAACATATATACACACATTATATAAATGTTTCCTACCTTATTTTTTTGTACTTGACAAATAATAATTAATACCGATGTGAAAAACTATGTTGCATGCATGAGTTAATAATGTAATTACGTCATTGTCCTCCTTTTAATAAATTATGAACATTAAACCTGTTAGATAAAACAGAAGTAGATTGTGATCACCATGAAGCAAGTTTACCCTAATTTGAATTTTTTTTTTAATAAATTTTTATATTATTCCTTTCTTATGTTTTTAAAGATATATTATTTTATGATTTTTTATGATTAAAAATTGAAATTTTCGACGACATGTCAAGTTGCTTTAATATCACAGTAGATTTTATTGGCGGGTTGGGAAACGCCAATAAAAGATCAAATGTAGCTTACACATAATGTTTGTCATTATTAAGCGTGTAAATAACAAGCTCAGATGATTCATGTCAGGTATATCAAATCCAAATATAAAAAACAAATTTTGAATTTGAAGTTTAGATTCATTAATGGGATCAAATTTATATTAAGATTGACTTTCTAAATTAATTTCCGGAAAGTGTGTAATTTTGATAAAGAGATAAAGAAAGGGGGTACATAGTAAAACCTAGAGATACAAATATCAATTCTCATTTTGTGTTTGTGTGGTGAAGTTGTAAATGGACATAAATATTTTGGGTCGAAGTCCACTTTTTATGGGTTTGAAAACCATGTGTGGTCCACTAAAACAAAGATCCTTTTCATGTATTTATACACAGTAGAGAAAACATTGAATCCTATGAAACTGTTCTATTAAAGTTGAATATTCATTGAGTATAGTGTCACTAAAATTCAGTTTTTTTTTTTTCTACAACCATGGTTTCATTCAATATTTTAAAGAAAATTCATGTTAAAGACATCGAATTAAAATTGATTATGATTTATATTAAGTTTTGTAACTAGCATATGTTCACTCCAACAATTAAAAAAGGGAAAAAAATGTTGTTAGGTTTGTAGTGTAGAATCAATCCCTGCACCCTTGCATTGAAGTGTCAACACCTATTGTTTGCTCCCAAATAAAGTGGCATGACTTAACTTTTATGTCTCAATACTTTGGAAGTTCCAGATACAAGATCAATTCATAATATATAAAAAAAAGTACAATTCTCATTTTATAAGTTGATTTTATAGAGTTGAGTTAGGTCTAAAGTTCATTTCTTAACATAGTATTAATGTTGAAACATTCGATTCCCTCCAATATCAGGCCGCTAACAGGTGCAATCCTCGTCATTTTAAACCTTCACACTTTTCTATATTTTTCTAAATTTGAATTTAAATTTTCTGTTAAATTTTTATGTTATTTTTCTTATTGAACCAATATGATTCTAATTGGTTGGTTCCCAAAATTGAAACCTTTATCTACTTATCTCCATTACGCCTTCAAGGTATAAAGAACACTATCTCTCTTTTCTCAATCGCTCTATCCCTTTAAGATTCTCTCAAACTTTTCCATGAGATTTCAGGGACCAGTGTGAGTGGTGAATTACCAAGTTCCTTTTTGTGACATTAAATACCCCAATGATCTTGGACCTTAGGTTTTGTTGAGCAATGTAGACTCTCATCATTCACTTAACTTAACCTACATTCTACAAAAATCAGACCTTCAGAAACAGGACCACTCACTCCACTTCATTAGTATATATAGTTCCATTAAAGGGAATAACTAATGATTCATGAATATAACTTTTCAAAGGTTCACAAAAAGTGCTTCCTGGGTTGGTTATGACTAGAGGATTTAGAGAACACCAGAAAAGAAAAGGTTAGTGAATTACCTTTTTTGAATAAAACCTGCAACTTTCTTTTTGTTTGGCAAAACCAAAAATATTTGAAGGCAAAAAAAAAAACACAGAGCTGATGAGTCAGCTCTATGTGTTATGAAAGCTACTATAAACGACTTAGTTCATTGAATTTGAATGCATATATCTATTGCCATGCATACATAATTAACTTTCCAAGTTAATATTTCAATGAATCAATTTCTTTTTCTTGATTTAAAGAAGATGAGGCTAACATGCACAGTTCAATTAATATTTTTCATACAAGCAAAATTAAATATAAAATTATTTTCTTATCAGGAAAAGAAAATCACAACTATATTCAGTGACTGCATGATGTGTACATGAACTTATGCAATGAAGCAACATAGAAAGTTAAACATAAATAAGATTCTCTGGGTATTGTTTTGTATCATTGGTCGTCAGTATATTGTGAAGATAAAGTAGAGGAACAATATAGAAAAATCCAATAGAAAATCCAAATTCATATTATTCTTTTCAACCTCATGTTCAGCATAAAATCCAAATTCATATAACTCTTTCCAATCTCATTGTTTATTTTTGAGGTTAAAACTTTTATCACGGTTGTATCTTTAAAAGAGACGAAGAAAGAAAGTGTATTTAAATTATTCTTGATCTTGACTCTTAAACGATGTGAAATTATTAAATATATTGAATGAATAAACCTTGATACATTGATCAACGCGAAGGTTAGGTTTATAAAGAAAAAGAAAGTGGAAGAGGGTAGAGATTTACGAGCTTATCCTGGTTATGGAGAAATGAAAACGGTACTTCACTGTTGCACCAATGAGACGACACACAATCCTTCAAATGCCCAACCAGACAAAAAAAAGAGATATATTTAAAATGCTACGAAAACATGAAGAAAAAAACGTGGTATGGTGATATCGTAGTACGGGTTTCAGGTAGCCTTACAACCTTTTGGAATGTTGCTCTGAGCAAAGGTTGGGAAAATCCATCTCTAAATATCTCACGAACTGAATACAATAAAATATTTTTTGTGAGACGCTGAAAATTTAACTCTTTCCCCCCTCTTGCCAAATTTTTCTCAGTCTTTCAGATTACGTTAGTGATAAGTGATGACCACTGCTTTTTTAGATACCTGTGAACACTTATCTCTAACTCCAAATATTTGAGTCTAATTTCGATGGAATACCAAAAACCCCATCCAATAAACTTTCTTCATGCACACTATACTACTATGAATTGCCAACTTTAAATTAAACTATTTGCTGCCACCTTGTCTTACATCATGTCATTCATTTGGGAGGGTGAGAAACCAGCATTACTGTGTTACCATGTTAAAGATTTCACATCGACGAGAGATTCACGTGTTAGAGATTTCATATCGACTAGAAATAATGTAAATTCATATGTTGAAGATTTTATATTGATTAGAAATGATACAGATTTACAATATATAAGTGAATACAAATCTTACTTTACATGACATAAATAATTTCATTTACATTGAATAAATATAATGCAAAGTCATAATAGTATATATAAGTGAGATCAAATCTCATGTTACACAACATAAATGATCCCATCTCCAATATTATTTTGAGGGTGTGTTTGATCTCAGTGTGCCTCGCCTCAAAGTAAAAAATTATCTTTTTAACTTTCACATTGAAAGCAACGTTTTATCATTTTGTTTGATTTTCTTGGAGGAATAGTGAGAATTGATTTTTGTTTTGTAAAAAAAACAACCACTGTTTTGTACAGGTGAAATTGTTTTAAATTCAAAACTTCAGTTTGATTAGAAAGTGGTAAGAAGTAGTTTTTCTTGAATTAAAAAATATGCAGTAAGTTTTGTAATGATCTTCTTATCAAATCATAAATGAGTTCAATCAAAATCCTTTTTACTTATGTTTGTGGTTTAAATTTATGATTGAGATAAAGGTGGTCATTTGCAGCTATCAAAAATACACTAAATACAAAATAGGAAAGTCAAAATTTTCCTTCGAGTTTAACCACTCAACAATGTTTCAAGTGTTGTATATTATCAAAAGAATGTTTTATCGCCACAACAAACTTAATATAGATAATCCCAAAGAGAATATTGTAGACTTACTGCAAGTACTTATATTTACTCAATAGATGGTATGCTGATAAAAAAAAAAACAAAAAATTACACATTTTGTTATACTCGTAAATAATTTATTTCAATTAAAAAACAATAAATGATAACAAAAATCTCATCAAATAACTCTCAAATTCTAACAAATTTTCAAATGTTCAACCCACCTAACCTAATTTGGAAACTTGAAACTTTTATAAACATAGCAATGTTTTGTGGTAGTAATTTTCTATCAAATGCACCTTAAAGTGAAACTAAGACTAAACCTCACATTTCAACTACTAAATTGACAAATTAGTATATACTTTCAAATGTATTATTTTTTATTCAAACTCAAAATCTTTCCGATACACACATTAAATAAATTCAACAATGAATTTATGGATTTTGATCGTTCAATTCTTTCTATTCGTCCATTATAATATTTAACTCACTTCAATAACCAACTATACAATCTCAAATTTATGAAACTAATCAGAATCTTCACAAATTTTAAAAGAGTTTGTTATTAACATGTTTCATCATATAGATTAATTAATCAGTGTTAAGCATTAAACTCTTACCTTACTGGAGTGATTTTGATTTTGATGCTAAGAAGTTGATTAATGGTTGCATAGTTAACAGAAAGTACAAAAGGTGTGTTGGGAAAATTCCTATGCATTAATAAGCTTCACAAAACGGTACCATCAAGCTAAATCAAGTCTTGTTTTTGGAACCATATTCTTTTTAAACCGATTCCCTTCACTGAATGTGAGCTATGGCCAATAAAATCTTCTTGTACTGCATCATTTCGTGGTTCCAATGCGAACGGGTCACGAGACTTTATAACTTTTGCATACTCAGATTCCCTAATCACCTATAACCCACTAGCTTCACCAATATATAAGCACATCACCACCACCTGCATATTCTCACACTCACACAAACTTTCCCTTCAACCAAAGAAATTTCTTCTTCTTTTTTCTCTTAGTCTCTTTCTTCTTTCATCACTCATGGCTTCAAGCTCTCTCACCAAGCAAAAGCCTTCTGAGTCCTCTTGGACCCAAAAACAGAACAAGCTGTTTGAGAAAGCACTTGCCAAATATGACAAGGATACCCCTGATCGCTGGCAGAATGTGGCTGCAGCAGTTGGTGACAAAACACCTGATGAAGTTAAGAAACACTATGAGATCCTCGTTGAGGATGTCAGACACATTGAATCTGGTCGTGTTCCTCTTCCCAAATACAGGTCCACCGGAAGCAGCAGCACCACCACCACCAACAATGTTGATGATGGAGACAAGTAATGCATCTTAACCAAATCTCTGTTTTCCACTCTTTTTCGTGTGCTGAATCATTTGCATGTCATTTAAGTAACAACATTTTTCACATTACCTTTCTTGTTTTGATCCTTCTCATGCATGCATTATCATCTAATCTATCATCGTTCCATTGTTCGTCCCTCTTGGGTTGACTAGTCTAATCATCACACAAACAGTTGCAAAATGCAAAACTGTTTGATAGTTAACAATCAGTGGCCAGAATAAAAAAAGTAGCAGAAGGTGACGATTTATGCAGCATTGTTCTGCAACTGGGTCACTCTAATGCAAGAAAACGAAGGTAGAAATCGCAGACTAAAACCATTGACATTTCTTTTTTTTTCGTTTTCTTGTGCCATTGAACAGAAAAATTACTTGTTATAGACCTTGAGTTTTCAGGTTGAAATTTCTACACTCAATTATTTAGCTACTACCTAACTGATGCTTGATGCAATTAGGTGTAACTGCTTTCACAGTAACATTTTTATGTCAAAATATATTTTTTGAATCTGTGGTAGAAGCATTGCAGTGATGGAAGCCAGATAACAAGGTCACAGAATTCTTGTGGACCGAAATTACTGTGAACAAAAATTTTGACTGTGAAAATTTAAGTGTTTGCGAAAAGTGATGGCTAAAGATTCCGTGGCAATAAGCTTACTTTTCCTTGATTGGAGAATATTATGCCACATTGCTATAGCTTCCAAATAGTTGAACACTTGAACAGTACAAAAACAGTGACGAGTCCTTCTCAAATAAATAATGTGGTCATTTTGTGACAGCAAATTGAGGGAGTAATGCCATAAGTCTTCTCTTGCATTCTGCAGTAAATTTTGTCGTGTTTTCCGTGTCATTTCGATATTTTCTAGGATGCACACATGTTTAATTTTATTTTAACTATTTGGTTGTCTCAGGCTTATGAAGTATCTCAAGCTGAATTGATGATGGGAAACGATGTTGTTCGTGTCATCCTCGGCTATTAGCAGCATTTATGTGGTGTTCCTTGAATTTCCAGAAATATCTTTATTTCCATGTCTCTCTAGTTTGTTTATCTGTGTTTTCTTTTCTGCAGTTGTAATTTAGATTGTTTCAGTTTTCAATGAATTGTCCTGTTTCAGAAAACAATACCAGATTCTTAATCAGGATATTCTCGTACACCCTTTAAAAAGGATTAACAAATGTTGTTGTTTTTTCATTATTATTATAATCGCATTGAAATTATATAATTAATGACAGAAGAATAAAAGAATTGAACAAGGTGCTATAGAGTTTGTAAAGTTTATCAGAAAGAAGGTAAAAAGAGAAAAGTGAAAAGTAACTTGATTTTGCAGCTTAGTACAACTGTACCAAGCCCCTTAATATTCCCTCGTATAAATCAAACTGAGTGCAGCATTACCTCATCATCATGTGAAACATTTGTGTAGTCCAAGATTTAGATTACTTCAACTTGGATTTGAGCTTTTTTTGTTTTGTTTTTCAAGATAAATATAATAATAATAATAATTGGCAAAACATTTATACATGTTAAAATCTCTAAATAGGTTTTCTGTTTAGTTTAAGGTTTTTTATAATTGACATTAAATAAAAAAAAATATTGGCACAAACAATATTGTCTTGATTTTTCCTTAATTTTAATTAGTTTGAGTAACTTTCTGTCCATTCTTGTTAGTAACGAGATATTTCACTTTTATAAGAGTTAAAGATATTACCAAATCAATTTCAGTTCAATTTTTAAAACAATAATTGCAACTTGCAATTTCCCTTACAAGATTTCAAATTTCGTTACAAATTGGGATTTGGGCTTTTTTGATAGAAATTTGCTTCTGGATTAAAAAAGTTATGCATTTAATTTAACTATAAACATAAAGTATTTAACCTGTAAAAATTAAGTATTTACATTCACACAAAAATAAGTTGAGTACTGGAAGATTGAAATTCAACCGAGAAAAAAATATAGAAATTGTATTTTAGACCTAAATGCTACATTTTGATGAATGATTTTGGATGAAGAACAAAACTTCAAACATGATTTTAATTTTGCAAACAAAAATACTTCGTATGAAATTTTTAAAAAAAATATTTATTTTTTAAAATTCTTATAAGTTTTTGTGGTTAAATAATTTACTTTATTCTATTTTTTAGGTTAATCTTAATATTGTTTCATTAACTCTAGAGTTTTCAATCAAAACTCACTCTTTTGACATAATAATCTAGTAACTTCCATCAAATTGACCAAATGCCTCATTTAGAATGATGACACGAGAAACATAAGACTTTCAAATCTCTGTTTGTCTAAGAATTCTTTCACAGGGAAAAGAAAAAAAAAAAGAAAAAGTGTTTCCATCTTGTTCAACATGTTTCATCTTAATACACATGTCAATATTCAAGTTCATTCTCCTAGCCATCAATGAAGTTTTCAAAGTTTGTCATGTTGAGTTGTGAAAAATCTGAATCATTTGGTGATTCATGTGTGACATGATCAAATTAGCAAAATTCAACACTTGTTTGGTAAGATGCATTTATAAAGTGAAGTGAAGAAGTTGGATTAGCTTTTTCCTTGCCAATAAAAGTTATGTTGCAGAGGCATCACAATCATAATTCATTTATATTGCAATGACACAAAACACTTTCTCTCAACTCAAGTGTCCTTAATCACGAGTAATTTCAACCTCAGTTACTAATCACTGTTTCAAAAAAAAAAAACCTTGTTTGCAAAAGACTTGTTTTCAAAAATGTTTCACAGAAAGTTTTTGAAAAGTACGAGCTCGTAGCTATTGTTGATGAGGGAATTCCTTTGTAACTCATTGGCAAAGAAGCCATTTGATTCTGAAAGGAAACCTTATGTGTCAAATTTCAAGTAATTTTCTGACCATTTCTGTATTCATGTTGGTAGCAAGAGAGAAATTGATGATATTGGAATTGTTTGATAGAAAAGAAAGTCTTTTTGTATTAAATACCAATGAAGATGAACCTCAGTAGGTTTAATCTCAACTTCTAATAAATACTACTGCAAAGTATAACACATGGATGATTAAGACTTTATCCAAACATATAATAAAGACCATGTATTCTTAATGTACTACATGTCTCCAGAATTTCTTGTTCTTTATTTGAGTATATATATATATATATATATATAATACTCTTCTGCACCAATTCAAGGCGAGTTGAGAATTGAGTGAGATGACTGTGCATAGTTTTTGTTATGAGTTAAGTGGGTATTTGATAAAGTGTCTCCAAGACACATACTAGTTCTATTAAAACGGATTCTTAAAATTTTAATAATTTGTAATGTTTACTGTAGACTATACATAAATAATTTGTTATTTTTTATTAAAAGATTTATATAAAATTGTGTGTATTAATAGCTGAGAAAGTAAACTTCATGTGTCAATCTATGTTAAAAGACACTACCAAATGAGTTATTTAACTTTTTATATAATCTATTTAAGACATCTAATTCAAATACAGCAACAAACCATGTTACAATATGTTTCTATATTTATAATAAATATATTGAACAATATTGAGAAACATACAAATGTTAAGCATTACCGAATATTATGAAAATGGTAAATACAAATATTAAAAAATTAAACAAGGAATAAAACATTTCCAAATATCATAAAGAAAACATAAAAAAATAATAAAAATATTTTCAAATATAATAAAGAAAACAGAAACATATAATATGTACCTGGAGATGGAAAATAAATATTTTTAAACTATCATTAGAATCATTTCTAAATATAAGGGAGTGATACTCATCCTAAAAATTAAAGAAATCCTTTTGAGAAAAATAACATTCGATTCAACACATGAATTTCTATTTTTTATATAGCTTAGTAAAATTGAAAAGAAATAACTCAACTGATGTGGGACTAAATTTTGGTTTTTAATTTACTTGACATATACGAGTCATACTAGATCTACTCACATTAAATTTAATTATTCAAGATCTTCATAGAAGGAAGAAAATAATAATTGTCACTCACAATCGGTTCAATAAAATAATTTGTATTTTATTAATTATAATAATTTCAACTTGAAATTATTACCTTTAAAGACTTGACAGTGATAATTAGAGTCACATAATTTTATTTGAAAGATTGAGATATACATGAAAATAGGAGAAATATATAATTCAATTTTGTCTTACAAATAATCTGCTACATTTATTTCTTTCAACCCTTACTATTAAACAATTACCTTTTGTAATAATAATATCGCGTACCAATAATAATTATATTACTCGTACATAATTTATAATATACATAATGTAGAAAATAGGTTTTGAAGTGTTTAAGCGTGGTTCTTCGAAATAATGAATCATGCAACTAATGAATTATTAAACCTTTTTAATTTAAATTTGTCTCGATTTTCTTACTTAGTTGATTGCTAATAGTAATAAATCGATTATTATAAGATGAAAATAAAACATTTTCTCCGCCGGTCACGAGTGATGCCAATAATGATTTTCGAAAGCAGAAAGGCTTGTAAAACCTACAAGTGTAACACCTATCGTTAATCGTTAATCTTAAGATAAACTTATCTAAGGTGTTAATCTTAAGATAACCTTATTTAAGATGGTAAAACTTAGTTAAGGTAAATTTCCGTTAAAGTATCGTAAAACAATAAAGCTGATAAAAATAAACACTGTAAGTCAACACCTTAATTTCATTCATAAGAGACTGTAAAAAACCACATATAAAGGTCAAAACCACGAACAACAAGACTACGAACACACGAAATAGAACACCTAATTTCAATCGGCTTAATCATAAACCCTATTCTACAACATCAAAACCTAGTTCCAGCTACCGTCTCCACCGTCACCGCCACGAGAGCGGGATCCACCATCACCATAACCACGGTCTCTTCCACCACCATAACCACCACTTCCGCCATAACCACCACCATTACGGCTGTATCCTCCTCCTCCTCCTTCACGTCGGCCACCATATCCACCGCCGCCACCATATCCCCCTCCACCACCGTATCCACCTCCTCCACGGTTGTATCCACCACCACCTCCATATCCACCACCTCCACGGCCACCGCCGCCTCCGCCAGAACCACGGGACTGAGCTTCATTCACGGTAATGTTCCGACCGTCAAGGTTCTGACCGTTCATTCCTTCGATCGCATCTCTCATGGCCTTCTCGGTGGAAAAGGTCACGAATCCAAAACCCCTAGACCTTCCAGTCTCACGATCGTTGATAATCTGCAAAATAAAAATCCATGGAAATCAGATCTAAGAAAAAATACGAAAACAAAACCGAATAGAACCCGATCGATCTTCGCCTTTGATTAAAGGATGAAGATGAACGTACCTATTGGCGTGAGTAAAAAAAGAATCATATAGTAACACAAGTATCATAGATCAAGTAACGCAAAAAATATCAGAGATCACAGATCAGAACGGGATCGACAAATTCCGAATCCGAATCGTGTCAGATCAGATGCGGTGCCTGCGACAAACAGACCTTCGATTCTAGGACTTCGCCGTATACAGAGAAGGCTTTCTCCAAAGAATCACCGTCAGTGGCCCATGCAAGGCCACCGATGAAACATCTGAACTCAACATCAGCTGCTGCCATGGAAAATACTATAAACCCTAGAAATTTGGGATTGTTGTAAAGGGATAAGATTTGCACGATGAAAGGTGAACCCCAATGGATTCTTTTATAGCAGCTGGACTGTTAACCAGGGTTACGGGTTATGAGTTGGACCTAGACCAGGGTTAAAGTTAAATCAATCATGGTTCAAATTAGGTCATCACAAATTTTGGGCCCAATTTTTTATTCATTTCTTTCTTGGGCATTGCTACTCCAACCCCACCTTTTCCCAATCCCTAGAAATTATTCATACACCCAATTTTTTTTTTAAACTATTTTAATTTTCTTAACCATAATTGTGCTTGGAATGAAGTCTTTCTTCATTTTTTCATTTTTTAGTCAAAATCATGCTTCTTGTATTGTTTTACATAAAAGAGGGGTTAGAAAATAAATTCATTGAAATTGCCAACCCATTTAACAAATTATACAACCCCAGTACCCATCTTTTCTCTAGTTCCCACACCATAATTGTTTTCAATAATCGGATTCATGAAAAAAAACATCGTACTGAAAATCCAAGTGATAAGAAAAACATTTTCAAATTAAGGATACTATAAGTTTTGAAGAAATCTTATTTTTTTTTATGAAAGATATTTTAAATAGGTCTCAAATGTTTTAACTTTGAAACTCATCATATGTACATTTTCATAATTTTAAATTTATATTTAAATTTTTAAATTAAAAATTAATTGTCTTTTAGTTTTAAAACTTCTTAACTTTCAAGATCTCGTTATAATATACCATATATTCAGTAAGCTTTTTTTATATATATAAAATCTGAGTATTAACTCCTTACCTTCAAAGATCCATAGATATTTCATTCCATTCAGATTAGTATATGATATTTCCTTTTTGGGTTATGACATTGAAATCGTATTCCAATATATGATATTTCATTCGAGTTTCAAAAAATAAAACAATAAAAATTTGATAATTAAATTTGTGTTTCGAGTTTTTATTTACCTATTTTAGTTAGTTTATCAAAATGACCGATATGGGTAATTTTGTCCGTAAATTGTACCCATTTCGCAAGCACAATTTTAGAATCCGCGGTCAAGCCATTGATACCTTTGTTCTATAATTAAATTTAATTAAAATTTAATAAATAAATAAAAAGTTTAAGAAATTTAACTCCTAAATGAAGTTTAATGTAATAAATTAGAAAATAGACAAAACATTTAATTAGGAAAATAGAGTTTTTTTCATGTATATTTCGCAATAATCATTTCGCTCTATATTAAGGGGAATGCATACAATTATTTTAATATTATTTAAAGTTATTTGAGAAAAGTTAACTGATGTAAGATACTATTGCTTTTGTAAATAAAATATATTTTATTGTTTTCAGTCACAAGTGGGATATAACTCGTCTTTTTAAAATAAATCAAAATTAAGTGTACATATAAAACATCAAGAGTGTAACTCGTTTATTTTAAAGTGACTTTTATAATTAATTATTTAACTCAGAGAAAAATAAAAAATATTTAATTATTAATTTTATTTTTATATTTATATTTAATTTTATTTTAATTATTATATCTATGTTTTATAGAATTAAGTTTTTATTTTTGTAAAAATTCTCAATGTGATTTTTTTTAATAAATAGATCTTGATTTTATTGGAAATGGTTACATGTAAAAATTTAAATTAGTTATTTGTTTAAATTTGTGTCACCTTCTTTCTTGAAAGCTTTATAATCTTGATACCTAAATTTAATATATGACATTTTCATATGATGTACATCGATTATTTCTTTTTTAAAGTATAAACTCAATCGAGTATTTTTTTTTTTTTAAATATAGGATTCAATTGAGTTTTTCTGAGTTTCTTTTTTTATAAATGTGGAGTCCATCGAGTAGAAAAATATAAAAATCAGAACAAATCAAACATATAAATATAAAAATCATATTATTAATTAAGTAATTAGGGTAGAAAAAAAGTACATGAAATTTAAATATTAATTTTCTTGTCTAACTTACAATTTTCAATCAAAAAATATATCTATATAGTTATATATAAAGAGAATTTTTTTTGTCTACATTTCATAATTCAAATTTTTGTTTGTTGTATTTATTTATTTTGATGCTTTATATATGCATAATTTATTACAGACATATAATACTACTTTGACTTAATTTAAAAAATATATGTTCAAGTCATTTTATTTAAAAAGAACAAATAAACTTAACAATGACACTTTCAAATAAAAACACCCATATGGCAAATCTTTAAGAATACTATAATGTATATTAGTATTTTTAAAAAATGAAAAAAAGAATTAAAATATTAATTTATTGAGTTTTAAGAGAATGTTTTTCTTACATCTATCTAAATATCAACTCTCAAAGAATATATGGAGAGGCGTAAGTTGGGAATCAAGTTGGAGCATGAAGATGACGTGTGCTGTAAAGGACTACGATCATGGGACCCATCATCACATAATGCGGTTGGTGAGACAATACAAAATATCATACATCTCGATCAACAAAATATCTCATGTTTGAAATTACCTTTTTATCCCTATTCTTCAAATTTAAAACTGTAAAATGCTAATTATTATACTTTCAACGTCACATTTTATTTCTAATTATTAATCTTTTATTTTTTATCCTTTTAATATAAATCTACATTAGTAATCTTAAATTTGGAAAAATAATATTTTATTTTAGATTTCCGTCCTTTATGCATTTGATTGGTTACGTTTGATTTTGTATTAACTTCTTTAAGTGAAATTGGTCTTAACAAAATTGTTATTATACTTTATTTTCTTTAGAAGGAAGAAGTGTATCAATAAACTTGTTCTTACTTCTATGATGTATAAATACGTGTATCAAATACGACACGTATCTAATATATCGGTATGTTTATTTTTAAAATAATAAAATATAATACGTAATAGATACGTGATATATGAATAATGAAAAATATACAATATTTCTTACAAACAATAATAAATATATGATTGTTAGTGTGTGAATCCAAATTTTATAATTAGAGACAAATTATTTTGTTAGTCAAATCTTTGTAGCTAATGTTAATGATCAATTTAAAAATCAATTTATCATTGAAACTATTATAATTATCAATTTAGAGACTGATTATAATTTTTTGGAACTATTTTAGTTTTCAATTTGGTCACTATATAGAGACTAATTATTTTTTGTCACTAAAATTGGCCATTATTCAAAGATTGTATTGTAGTGTACTATTACTTTATAAATTAGATACTTCATTGATAAACATGTTATGTTATGTTGATTTGAAATCACAGGGTAGATGTAACAGATGAGAAATTTATTTCTAAATTATGTTACTCTATTTTTTTTTTTCGTCTCTAATAATTGAATTTATTTAGGAATTGCCAATTTTGAATTGTATCTTTCAAGTAGGATTTTTTTTATCTTCTTTTTTCTCTCAAAAATGGAAATTTAGGGAAGTGCTTTATAAACATATGTATAAAATTTAGGGAAGTATCCTAAAATATCAGACACAATACGTATCAGATACGAATATGTGATATAAATTGAAATATTGAAATATCAGTATACATTGGTCCTGAACTTTTTATTAAGATATGTAACAATCAGTATTTATGATAAACAAATGTCCATCTATTATATATATATATATATATATATATATATATATATATATATATATATATAAATTTATATGTTATTTTTAAGAATAAAGTCAAATTCTTGATTTTTAGATTAAAAGGTCACTTTTGGTTAAAATATATTAATGTCTTGGTTGATATTTTATTTTTGGGCTAAATCATTTGTTCTCTTACCTTTATGTGGAATATGAAATTATTTAAAATTTTATACTAATTTAATTTTTATATTTAAAAATATATTAATTTAGTTATTTTAATTAAATTTTATTAAGTTTATTTGATTTTTGAAACGTGACATATCATTTAATAGCTTTTAAACTACTAAATAAAACATTATATAGTGATAACCCAGAGCAGATAGCATAGAAGTTAAGTATAATCTTATATAGTCATCTAAAACTAAGTAATGACAATACTATATGTACAAAACCTCTAGAAGAAAGGGAAGGTAAATTCTAACCACTTACTACAAAACACACTTATCTACAAGATCTCTGGATTACATTAGAGTAAGAGCATAATAACAATCAATTATCACAAATTCACACAGGAACATTTCAATACTCCCACGCCATTCAACTCTAGACTCAATTATTCGGATATATGCAATTAACATCGAAGTATGATTCCCAAACTCTGCAAAGTTTGGCCTCAAGGGGTTATCACCCAATCATCACACCAGGTAAGTCTCCTTCGCGCCAAAGACTTGATCGAGTCCAATGGCTAAGACCTCCTGCTACTCCTCACGACATAACTCATTATACTCTATATGAGTCTTAATGGTTATTGGAGTCAAGATACCAACCAAAACTGAGTCCTTATGTCTTTGCATACCCTACCTCATCCACACTTAGAATTTCTCCATGAAATTCCTCCATAATTCACATACAACAGGTCCATATTCACCCAATCTCACTCAAAGCATACAAAGACAATCAAAATAATTCATTTCAGATCAGTTAATGTAATGAAACATATCAAAATAGCAAACACATGAAATCTGGCAGCCAGCGCTTAGCCTCAAATTTCAACACTCAGCCTTAGCATTAAAATTTTGTTCTAGACCTGCAGGGGTCCCAGTGCTGGGGCACCACTCGGCTGGCGCTCAACCTCATTCTTCTCGCATTTTTCAGCGCCAGGCACCGCTGGGTTGGCGCTCGACGCTGATCCTCTCGCATTTTTCAAGGCTCAGCCTTGAATTTTGAGGCTCAACCTCACACCACACATATTCTGGTTTTCATTGGGAGATGTTTCACTTAATTTCATAACCCAAATTGGCATCTTCATGGCAGTGTTGTCTAGTTTTTAAAATGGTTTTTAAGCAAAGTGAGACGATACCAATTAGAGCCATGATTCAAGTGTTCATTTTCCAATTCAACCTCAATTCACACAATGCAATCATAATTTCACTTATACCAAACATCAAACAATTCACATTCCATCATACTTCAAACAATCAATTCTAATTATACACAAATACATTCATTGCCGATACTCACAAAGAATTCTTACAAGATACGCAAACCTCACATGCGATACAGATTACAACACATGCAAGGTTTTCAAGAAAAGACCGAGAAAAGAACAGAATTATAACTTACTCAATTCAAGGTTCTTATCGGACAAACTTGGAGATCTCGCCGTAGTGATCACTCTGGCGGTCTCTGATTTGAAAAAAGGATGAGAGAATGGTAAGATATTTTAGAGATAAGTCAGAGAAAATTTAGAGGACGAAATTTTAGAGAGATAATGTTTTCTAAATAATGAAATCCTTTTATGAAATTTCTATTTATATATAAGCAGTTTATTATTAAAATAATAATAATAATAATAGGATCTCATTATTTTAAACCTAGTTAAAGAATGTGTTAAATAATAATATTTTTAAAATTTGTAGATTAAATTGGATAAAATTTTAAAAATAACTAATTTTAATTTTTAGAGTGTTAAGAGAAAGAAAATACATATTCAATCATTTATTTTTTATTATTAACCTCTTTTATTTATATTGAATAAAATTTATACTCGGAGTAACATTTATGTTTAAATATTTTTTGACAGAATAAAAAATGTAAATAAAAACTTAAATTAAAAAAAAAAACTAAAATTAGTACATTAATAAAGAGTGAAGAATTAAATCTCGCTTTAAGCTTAAAACCTATATATAGTTTATAAATAAAAATGAATAATACAAGTTATCAGCGAGGTCCCATGGTCTAGTGGTTAGGACATTGGACTCTGAATCCAGTAACCCGAGTTCAAATCTCGGTGGGACCTTTTTATCTATCTTTTTTTTTTTTGAAACAGAACGATGTTCTTAAAAAAAAGGGATATTTTTTGACAAAAAGCTCAGTCAGTGTCCTTCATTAAGCAGTGCTTGTAACCAAAGTAGAGTGATATCTGTTACCTCTTATCCATTGTTGATTGCACCTCCATCTTCACGTTGAGTTCTTTCGTGCTGGATCGAGCGTATAAGAAGAAAAAACAATAGATGTTTGTTTCTTCTCAAAAATACAACCCCTACTTTCCCTGCTCCTCGTTTCCACTGCACAACCCAACAACAACAACATGCACCATTTTCAATTGCCAAAAACCAAAGGAGCATCACTCCATTCTCCGGAAGCACAATTCCAAATCCACCGCCTATCTCCTTCAGCATCTCGCTCTCAAAGATGGGGTACCCATTTCCACTTCCATTCCCAAACCAAGCGAGCTTCTAGACCCAATGCCCCACGATGAGAAAGTGAAGGTTTTGGAGCTTTCCCTCGTCAGAAAAAGGACCCCTCAGTTTCCCGGTTCCATCTACGCTCAATCTCCCAGCGACCCCGATGTGGGTTCTTCTCTGCCCCCTATCCGCACCCTCTTTCAATCAGGTGCTGACCCTGATGATAAACATGAGAAGGAAGAGGAGGAGGAGGAGATGATTTTGCGCGCTCTCGAGATTCGAAGAAAGGTCACTGAAGAGGTTTTCAAAGAAGCCATGCGGAAGGGAAAGTTTGGAATCACCTACACTACCAATTTGACTGGCAGGTTATCCGGCTTTCTGGATCACATCATGATTGAAGCTGCTAACTTGAAAAGATTGCCTGGGTTTTCAAACTCCTCCTTCAATTTACGCGCCAAAACTGTTATTGATGAGTCTAAAGTTGTGCCACTTATTAGGTAAGGACCGAGGTTGACAAGTTGTTGGTAAGCTGTTTGTTCTGTTGTCTGTGTGAAACTAAATGGGGTGACAATGCTGTCCCGATGGCCAATGTGGCTGCAATTGCAATGGTGATACGATTGTAGTTACTACAAAAATCCTTGATGCTAACTTGCTGGCAAGGATTGTTTTTTAAAACCTTGTGGATGATCATCCTTATTAGTTTTTTCTTACGAGTGTTTTCAGTGTGAGATTTCAAATTCAAATGCTTGTTTGTTGATTGTGCAGATGGTTGAAGCACAATGCACTGTCGTATCCCCGGATAGCGAAGATCATTTTGAAGTCAAGAGGAAAACCTGAGTCCATAAGAAGTTTTGTCATGTGGTTGAAATCGGTACGTGTGAAAGGTGAGTTTCTTGGTGTTGTAATGTTGAAGGCTGGAGATGATATTTTGCAACGCAGACATGAGGAGCTGGATGAGATTGTTCAGTATTTGGAGTCCAATGGAGTAAGGAGGGAGTGGATGGGTTATGTCATTAGTCGTTGTCCTCAGTTATTGTCTTACAGCTTAGAAGAAGTGAAGACTCGTACACATTTCTTCCTAGATATGGGTTTAAATGAGAAGGATTTTGGGACAATGGTTTTTGATTTTCCTAGAGTGCTTGGTTACTATTCTCTGGAAGAAATGAATGAAAAGGTACATTAGATTTTAGCATACTGTAAAGTAATAAAGCTGTCTTGCAATGCATCCTCACTGTCTTCTTTCATGCTTTGTTAATTTTAGTTTTAGTATTATCCAAATCAAACACAAAGGAAGTTTAAAGTTTTATGTATAAATTTTACTTTGATGTGCAAGATGATGGTTGTTTGATATATAGATATACATAAAGTGGGAAGCTGCTAATGTATTTTCAGGTTAATTACTTAAAAGAATTTGGGCTTCAACTTGAGGATGTTGGCAAATTGCTTGCATTTAGGCCACAATTAATGGCGTGCAGTATTGAGGAACATTGGAAGCCTCTTGTAAAGTATCTGTATTATTATGGGATCACTCGAGATGGCATGAAGAGGATGCTTATCATTAAACCAATGGTCTTTTGTGCTGACTTGGAGAAGACTATTGTGCCAAAGGTATGCAAACACTCTTTTATTTGTTTCTGTGATTTTAGTAGTGCTACTTTATACCTAGGATTAGTTTTTGTTGTCATTATTTTCACTCCTTCAGCTCACGAGATCTTGTTGTTATTGTATTCTCTTACACATTAGAAGTATAGTAGATTAAAAAATAAAGTTTCCAATGATTTTTGTGTTGTTTCTTGAAGATAACGAGACATTTGTTATTTTACTGTCTAGGTAAAATTTTTTGAGGACATAGGGGTTCACAATGAAGGGATTGGCAACATGCTTGTGAAGTTTCCACCTCTACTCACTTACAGCCTCTACAAGAAAATTAGACCAGTGGTGTGTTCTTTTCTTCTGCAACCATGTTCCTTCATGGAAAAGACATTGCTGCATGGACATAATAAGTTAATCACCATATTGAAATGTTTGGTTCATCTAGAAGCATTAATTGAATCTGTTGCTGAAATGTGAATATTGTATAGGTCATATTCTTGATGACCAAAGCTGGAGTCACGGAGAAAGATATTGGCAAGGTTGTGGCTCTTGGACCTGAGCTCTTGGGATGCAATATAGTACATAAGCTTGATGTGAATGTAAAATATTTTTTATCTCTTGGCATACGTCTTCGGCAATTGGGTGAGATGATTACTGATTTCCCGTTGCTGCTAAGATACAATCCAGATGTCCTTCGTCCCAAGTATATTTATTTGCGAAAATCCATGATCAGGCCTTTGGAAGATGTCATTGAGTTTCCAAGGTATCGCATGATTATATTTTAACCTAAAGTAGATTATTTGAAAATATCGTGTTTGATTCTTACTCTTTTTTTTTTGTCGCCCTTGCCATTGTCAGGTTTTTCAGTTATTCTCTCGAGGGTCGAATCATCCCAAGGCACAAGGTTCTAGTGGAGAACCATATTAATATTAAGCTGAGATACATGTTGGCGTGCACTGATGAAGAATTCCACAAAATGGTCAAGGACTTAATTGGAAAGCGCAGAAAATTTGAATCTGCTGTTACCGAAGATATTTCTACACCCCAGGCATAAAAAAAATTGATGACTCTGCAGAAAATAGAATGGTTGTTGAATTTTGGAAATTAAAGCTGTATAGTAACTATCTCTTAACTTATGACATGATAACTGTTTAGACTTTGAGCGCAGAAAAATGTTAATAATTAGGATGGTTTGAGGTATATCGTATATGCTTTTACACAAAAAATGACTGAAAAATTATTAAATTCATTCTATTTCCAATTTTATTCTACATAATTTCAGGTTCTTATCCTTTACGACGTGTTCCAAAGAAACTAATATTTATTGAAAATTTACTCGTAAAAAAACAACTTTTATTCAACGATATGTCCATTGGAAAATAAACACAAGCAAACCTCTTGCAGAGACACCTTTTGTCCTTGCAATGTAATAACTTTATCGTAAAATCACAACTACAAGAAACTGAAATTTAGTAACTTTTCCGTCAATTATTTTTCAGAACACGAGAAAAAATAAACACAAAAGCCGAACTTTCTCCCGTATCAAAATTCTTCATACAAAATTGAACTAATAATCTACAGGTAGTGTTTAATCTAAGAGGAAAAATAAACTGTAATTTATAACTCATAAGAAATACAAGAGATACACATGAATCACTTTAATCAATTCCAAGACGACATATAGGATTTTTCTTTATGAGCCCAAGATCCACCTGCGAAAACAAAAAAAAAAAATCACTATCTACGTTTAAAAAATATTTAATTTAAACTACATAGACAGAAATAACCAGATTGCATTTATCCCCTAAAAATACCTTGTGTCCGAAGAGATCTCTGATGTTATCGATCCCGTATAGTATCATCGTTGGCCTGTTTCCAGGTAAAACAATTTAAATCAACATGTCGCACTACATTTTTTAAGCTCTGTCATTTGTAATTTTGTGAAGTAATATTATAATGAAAAATTTAAATTTCAGAAATTAATTTTTTTTTATTCTCGGTAATGGTTATAGTGTTGTATGGCTCTTCTCACCTTTCAAGGGAAAGCCCCCACGCAATAACTTGAACATCTTCAGGAAGTCCCATCGGCTGCAACATTTCAGGCCTGAACATGCCGGAGTTTCCCACCTCTACCCATTTTTTAAAACCTTCATGATAACTGTTAAAAGTACTTGATCAATAAGTTATCTCAGGAATCCAAAATCAGACAAGGACATGCCAAGTAATCATTACAGAAAGGCTCACCTAAAGATCTCCATGCTAGGTTCAGTGTATGGATTGTAAGCTGGTTTGAACTTCAGCTTGGTCATGCCTAAGCTCAATAACAAGAATAATCGTACTTACTACTAAAGCCTTCACTCGTTCATTAACATTGGCAGTTACACTCAACATCTGAATCTTTTTTCAGTAGAGGAGAACATTACCTAAGCGTGAGAAAAAATCATGTAGGACTCCTATTAAGTCGGACAGAGTGAGTCCCCGATCACATACAAGACCTGAATTAAAACATAAAAATGTGACATGCATAAAAATAGGACCATCAAAGGCGATCTCATTTCGTTTGTGACATGAACAATTTCCAAAGAGTTAAAATCAAAGTGCCAGTAACTGGGTAGCACCTTCTATTTGGTGGAACTCCGCAAGATGTGTCCGATCAACTGCTTCATTTCTGAATACACGATCGATAGAGAAATATTTTTTTGGAGCAAATGGTTTCTGCATAGATATCAAAATGCAGAGCAAACTAAGGAATCATGCAAGCTACAATTTAGAGCTAGAAACTTAGTACGTGTCATAACTTAGTTCAGCTGAAACAAATATGTTGACATTATTAAGAAATTTCATCTAAAATCATCAGGAAGAATAGTAGGAGGCCTGAACTGCACTAAACACCATGTAATAATATGTACCCAGAAGCACATGAGACCAGCAAATTCAGACGGGTACCTGTGCTAGTTGGTAAAGCATCCTGGAGGAAACAGCAGTTGTATGGGTTCGCAGGAGGTTTTTATTTGCTTCCTCTCTCTTCCAGTCATATGCATATCTACCAAGAAAGAAATTACAAGGTTTTACAGAAAGCATATCCCTCTATTGATAGTAAATAGCCAATGCTATAAGTGCTGAGTTCGGTCAAAGTCATACCCTCTAGACCCATAACCACCAGCTTCATGAACTTGCTTCACTCTCAGAACATAATCGTCTGGCAATTCCTTTGTTGTTGAAGGAGCTGCAGATATGTGTTTCAGGTTCTCAGAATAGAAACAGATGAGACGATATTAGCATGATGAAAACAAGAAAGGTTTTACTAACTTTCCAAAAAGAACGTATCATGTGAATCACGAGCAGGGTGTTGTTGGGGCTGGAACAGGGCATCAAAGTTCCAGAAGCTGCAGATTTTCATTCAGATATAAAACTTATGATGAGAGCAAACTTATAACGTTATAACCTGTTAGATTTAATACTTTATGATAAAGTCCATTATCTACATAACACATATAAGCAAGAATCAAGGGGGCGCAGATTAACAATATGAATCTAGATTTAGAAAATATATATTTTTTAAATGAAACTTCTTTCATGATGTTGTAATGCATTGTTCACCATATAGAACAAGAGTTTCTTCTCCAGGTCTCCAAGTCATTTCTCTATCATAACAAAAGAAAAATAGCTCCACTAGTTACTTTGATGTCATTCAAAGGTCCAATAAAACAGTTTACAGAAGATAATATCATCTTTGAATACTCCAAAAAAATAAAATCAAAGCTACATTTTTCTCTCATTTTTGGAAGGGGGAAATTTTGGTTTCTGAATTAAAATCTTAACGGTTGCAATATCCAAAGTCTAGGACATTTCTCTGATTCTCAGTTATACTGAAGATTTGCTAAAAAGGCACCTGCCTGCAAACACTTTGAACATTTGTTTCACCTGCTTGCTAGAAAACCTCAGTTAAAACCACATATTTTGTTTTAGTTGAAAGGGTACATAGAAAACTTGATGACAGATACAAGGAGCTTGATATAAATTTTTTGAAACAACAATTACCTGCTCTCAACAAAATTATTTGTTGGCATCTCCTCAAACCTGAAGTACGAAAAATTAAGATTAAAAACTGTTGAACTTTTAATTTGAACTGAATATTTACCACAAAAAACATCGTACTTCTAAATAACAATGATAGAACTCACCCCATGCAGAGGAAAATTTGTTTCAACTGAGATCGTACCTGAAAACAGAGAATCAAAAGTATTAAACACATTAAATATTGTGAAAAGTTTTTTTTTTTGGGCATAGAACCGCCATTATTAATAACAAAAGTCTTCTCCCTCTAGGTGAGACCCACTAAATAGATTAACCATTGTCATTGTGCTCTATAAAAAGCTGAAATGACATAACGAAATTGTCTGTCTGCATCATACAGATTTGCCAAAGTTTTACGGTGCCAAAATAATAGCCAAGCACAATCATCCTCAATTTTTGGGGCCAGGGACAGGTAAATAACCCAACACAGGAAGAGATCGCCTCCATTATAAAATAAATAAGTTAAAATTTGTGAGTGTCAAATTGAAAATTTAAATATGTAAAAATACACTATATTCTTGTTTGTTTTGCAGAATATAAATATTTTTCGTGTGAGCAAAATTTCTATAACATTTACAATTTAAATATTAGTTCAATCCAAATTTCAAATAAAGTTGGGGAAAGAAATGAGAACAGGGTATATCTCCTTGCCTTCAGCAATGGGTGAAGATTGCCACCCTCAAGAGGCTGACCTTTAGCACTATAATTGTACTCCTTAAACTCGAGTTCCTTCCACTCACCACTAACAAAAAAAAAAAATTCAGTTCATAAGATATGCAAATAATGTCTTGCACAAAGTAGATCTCTGAAAATAATGAAGGCGGAGGTTATAAGTAGTTTAAGAAAAAAAATACCTCTGAAAATTATCACGAGTCAGGTCAGTGACGACCTTCTTTCTTTTGGGCGCATAATTTGGACCTTTTTTCAAGGAGTAACCCTTCCACGTTCTAGATCACAAGACACCAAGAAGAACTTTAATAATGAAAGAATATTTAAATCTTTTACAGCACATTCAGTATATCTAAAGGACTCTTGAACACAACCAAGAAAAAGTATTATTACTGTGGGACAATGAGCTTTCTTGCTTTGAGTGCTTTGATCTCATCTGAACCAATGTTCTGCATTTGCAACATATGGTCAAATTTCTAATCAGACATGACAATTTCACACGGAAAACTGCTGAAGAAAACTATAAGATTCTCTTAAAAACTCTAAAAGGAGGAAGCAAAGAATTTCAACAACAATAATCGTTCAAAATAAATCCCCCCTTTCCACTTCCTGTAACAGTCTCATATGTTGAGTTGAGTATGCTGCTCTGTAAAACCTTGCCATTTCCCCCAAAGTATTAATCCACACCGAAGTCCTACCTTGAGTGCATATAGCCAAAAGAACTTCATTTATAAAATGGTGGATACCAACAAAAGACATTTCCCTTGTCGTCTACCCAATTAATGATTTAACATATCTCGAACATCACAACATTTCACCTCCTCAATTTCATGAAAGTTCCTACAATTCCTTAATGAATAGAACTTAGAGACAACCCTCTCTCCACCCAGAAAAGATCTAAGTTCTTCAAATTTCTTCCTATGAAAGTAATTAAAAAGTTTACAGTAAAACAGATTCATATTAGTACACATACCCGCCCTTGTTGTATTTGGATAAGAAGATCTTTGACCTTGTCATCCACATGTTGAACCTGCGGCAAGAAACAGATTTCTCTAAAATACTCAGTAAATCATGAAGTCATCCCCACAAAAAGTGCTATATTTCTACTACAGGCAAATGCACAAAAAACGAAGTATAGAAATTCTAAAACTAGAATTGCAGAACAGAAATAATGAAAATAAGCGCGCACACACACACACTCTGCAACCTATAGCAAATGTACTCACACAATAAAGAGAGACTCATTCCATCTATCTAATAACCTAGTCCAAATGAAGTACGTAAAACCCAATTTTGCTTACAAAAATGTTAATGTCTTAAAAAAGAGACCCAACGTACCTTTCTAGAAATCAATTGTTTTCCCATATCCACCCATTTGTTCTTTGCAGCCTGGGCACAAGCTATCTTGAAGAGCGAAGGATCCAACTTTTTCTACAACCAGCAAAAGAAAAAAATCGATTAACAAAACCTATAAATTTACAGAAAGGAGAGTGAACAGACATATAAATAACCTGAAGGTCTTCTTTAGAGATACCCTCCGGCGGAATGGCCAGAAAGAGTTGAACTTCCGGTGATCCCACGGTAGCATAGGTTTTACCCTCATCAGTTAGCACCCAAGCCTCTCTCTTAATGTCTTGCGCATCCACGTATCTGAAACCGTGCAGGCTCTTAATCACGTTCACTATCTCGTTATGGTCAATGCCGCGTTCAGCTGCGAACTCACCCGAGTCTGTAATTTCCTCGTTCTTCTCTAGGTACCCCAGAACTGCTTCTTCCGCCATTCTCACACTCTTGCTTCGCCGCACACCACACAACTGCGTTCAGAAACAACCTCGGAATAAGGGAGATAGGTTTGGTACGGCGCTTGTATTGGGCCGCGTAACTCGTGTTGGGCCGCATAACTTGTGTTGGGCCGGCCCAATAACAATGAAAAAAAACAAGACAGAGTAAGTGATAGTAGTGTAGGGTTTTAGTACAACTTCCGGTTACGCGGGGTTCTAACATAATGGCTTCCGCGGTGAGGGTCGCGTCAAGATCCTTCGCTAATCGTTCCAGAAGCTTCGTCCAGAGCTCAACGACGCCGTTTGTGTTCTCTTCGTCTTCCGTAACACGCATCCCTCGAGCTTCAAGGTACAGCACGCTTCATTCAATTATTCTTATTGACCTGCATTGCCTTTTGCGCTTGACATTGTGGATGAATTTCGCGTTTGATAGGGTTTTGTCGGTTGTGAGAAGCGTTGAGTCGTTGATGCCTCTTCACAGTGCTATCGCGAACGCTAGGCTCACGTCCAATATCGCCTTCGATTCCTCCTGCTGGAGCTTGCTTTCTCGAGGTACTACTTCTATGCTTCTTCTTAAGTGCACTACGCCTTCTATTACTCGTAATTGACTCGATAATGATACAATAGGTTTTGTATTATCTGTTTTGGATTATGCTTGTAGCTAACAGCGATGTTTTCGGGTGATAATTATGTTCTAGTACGCGTCCATTAGATTATGTTTTGTACAGGTTCAGAATATAATCGCAATTTGTGAAGAAGAATTTTGTTGAAAGTGATAATTGTAAGTCTTAAAAACAAAGGAATATGTGTGGAAAAATGAAATTAAATCTCATTGCATGGACTTTGGAATCACCGTTCCCGTTTCACACCTCTATTTCAAGCTCTGCCTTTGATTATAATTTAGAAGTATGGAACGAGGCATGGTCATGGGATTTCAGATTCCATCGATTCATCACTTTGCGTATCAGACGTTGAATAAGAGAAAGTTGGTGTGAAAATATCACAATTTTCGAGAAACGGAATGAAATATCACAATATCACAATTTTGTAATCCTGATGATTGTTGACGGTGTGATAGTGTTTTGAAAATGAGGGATTGCTACTGTTCTGCCGTGCTGGATAATTATAATCAATTGTTCAGGGTAATATTATTAATTTCCAAATAGTATTTCTCCAGAAAACTAGTCCCATTTACATATTCATAAATATGAAGTTGATTGTGGTACGGGTTCAATTTTGGTGAGCTGACGCGCGGTGAGTATATGGGTTCTTGGTAACTTGGCATTCCAAAACAATGTGAGTGTCTTTGAAATTATAGAGTACCATCCTTGCTATAAAACATTTATGGTAACATATCAAGAAGGAGTTCTTAGCTATCAGAATATCCTACGTTTCCTTTATTGACATTATAAATGTGAGGGTACAAGATTCTAGATGATTTGACATGCTGGTGTAAAAATAAGAACATACGAAATACCTCTTTAGTGGTAGTATCACTATGAGATGGGTACCTAGTGTGGTAATTACCTTTGTCTTCTTTATGCACATCCTGACAACTTCTTTTACTTTGTTGCATTAGGACTTGAAAAAACATTGTGACAGGTCAGCTGGATCCATTCAAGATGAAAGAAAAAATGAAAAAGAGAAAATCATAAGTTTTCTCTCTGTCTCACCATAGGATGGGAAAAGAACTTCAAACATTTAATTTTTTTGTCAATTGTATTGTAATTCTCTCCTAATGCAGATTTTATAGTTGAGCTTCGTCATTGCCTGAAAATAGATGGCCAACATGCTTATAATTACTCTTTCCTGAATTTTCTTAAATGGTTTTGGAAGGATTAACAATATGATGATGCAAGCTTTTTTCAGGATGTCAAAATGTTGTTTCAGTTGCATATATATCTTTTAGGGATCAAATAGTGTATTTAGTCATTTAATCTATTTTATGTTGGTTCCTAGTTAAAGTGCCATGACCTGTCCAATTATTTTCCCTCTTTACAGATCCCACTTTAATGCTATAATGGCATTTTATTTAACTACCAATTTAGCCCTCAGTGAGAAGTGAAACTAGTTTGAGAACAGAAAATTGTCAGAAATTAATCTGGGACTGCTTATACGTGAATAACAAAAATATCTCGTGATTTCATTATAGTTGTAACATTAAATTTAAATTTTGAAGTTGATGATGTCAAGAAGAGCAATGGTTTGTGCTGTTAGATTTTTGACCGAGGATATAATAGATTATTATGGTCATTTTCTCTCGAGTTAGATATTTCCGTCCTTATTCTTTCATGTTGAAACTTCTTTCTTCGTCTTGTCTACTGGGAAGAAAAATGAAAGTTCCTTCAAACTTAATTCCCTAGATTTTACTCCCTCCTGCTGATTGTAATCCATATTTTTCGTTGATTTGTCCTAGACTTTGCAGTTCCTCGGTGACAGACTAAAGGATTCCATCATATCAAATTCTAGTTGGGTTGCCATAGACTTAATGTTGCCTCACATCATACTCCTGGTCTAATTCCTTTATGGCTGTCACATGAATTGGAGTCCCGTCATACTACCTTGGAGCATCAAAATCCAGTTTGAAAAACAATACTGTTCTATTACTAATTTTAACCTCCTATCAATTTCCTTCAGATTGTGATATAAGGTAACGATTCCAAGTTTTGCTGAATGATCTTTCACCTCCCATTCGAGTTATGCTTCATAAAATGCCCAGCTACTTTACCAGTTCCGTTGGTCCATAAAGCAATGTCTGTAACTTTTTTAAAATTTGATATTTGTTTTCGAAGATTTTTTTCATTACACATGTATGGTCGGCCAAAAATTTAGGGCACTTTTAGCTGAATTTATTTTTTCGTTAGTATAGTATTTAGCATTCTGCTAGACTTTTATGTGAGCCATGCTTTTATCCTCCCCCTTTCTTTTTCAACTTTTTATCCAGGGTATGGGAATGGGCTTACAGGATGGGGAGGTGTTATTTTAAAGATGGTAGGGTCGAACTTTCCCAATTGCACTTAGTGTTGTGCTGGTTTGGGTGGGATGAGGCTTTTAGCAAAAGGTTTGGTTGGCTGATTAATTTCTCTTGGTATTTCAGTTAGGTCAGAGACCAGTTCCCATTTGACTTCTCATTTACAAGATATTATAGACACTTCTTTTCATAAATGAAGGAGGTTTAAAATGAGATATTTTGTCAAGAGATTAAAAGCAAATATGACAGGTACTAGAAACATTTATTCTAAAAAGACAAATTTAATGGAATTTTGGGGAAATGAGTAGTTCAATTTTCCAGAATTGAACTTTCTAATGAGGGATTAGTGGAAAATGGAAATTCAAGAAAGGCATGTGGGCCGCATTAGAATGAAGTACAACATTCCTACTATCTCGGGTGTCATTCAAGAGATGATGGGTTTCCACTCTGATTAATCCTGGTTAACTAGATGTTCAGGCTGGATTGAGTTGAGAAACATATTTTTTTCTTAAAATTGGATTAAACTAAACCAGTCTCACTTGATCTACAAGTTAAATAAATTTTGGATTGAAGGTGAATTCACCTAGAATCTATAAACAACAATATTATTAATTTTTTACAATTTTTTTATTATAATTATTTATTATTTATAATTATATAGGTTTATAATTTAATACTTTTAAATATTAGAATGTTGTTTAATGATATTTGAATAATTTAAATATTTGATTTATTTGTTTATCAAATTATACGTGTTGATATTTTAATATTTTATTTTTATTTTTATAATAAATATATAAAATAAATTATAAAAGTCAAATATTTGTTAATAAGTCAACTTACACATCTATAGTAATGACAAAATTTTCGATTCATCAAAAATTGAACTCATGAGTTGATTTCAATCCATGGTAAGCCAACATTCTATATGAATTTGTGTTTCTAAGCATTAACCACTTTTTCAGATGTATAATCTAAAATATTATTGATAACTGGGAAATGTATGTTCTAATTTATTGTACCATTTTTATAATAGTTTTTTTTATCGATGAGTTTAGTCTTTTTAACGTTTAAAAATATTAAATTTTAGTCCGTTTATTTCTAAATTTAATATTTAGTGACATTTTTTATAATAAAAATTATAGAATGAACTATTTAACTAAATATCCGATATTAGTTATTATTATTTATAAAGTTAACATTTAGTAATATCTTTTTACCATCACATAATTGATCAAATAATTAAATTCAGATATTTTTAAAATACAAATATTTAAATATATATTACCCTTAACTCTTAATAATTTAAGAGGTTTTTTTTTTTACGTTTCTTCATTATGCTAATTAAATATGAATAAGATAATAATATAAATATTGTTATTTCTTTCTAACAAATGGTGCAATTTAATTTATTTTTAACTATTAGTATGAGTGAGTGTTAGTTTACCATTTTGTTCACGTCCGCCTCAAAACGGATGTAGGGTAACGAAAGTGTTTCTTTTATTAGATGTTTGTTAAACAACGCACGGAGAAAGATTGGTCTTCTCCACGAGTTTTATTATGTAGTTGTCTAAAACGAAACCAAAACGATAAAAAAAAAAAAAAAAAATAAAAAAAACAAAAAAAAAATTATGCAAA
>Ga0214543_1001467_pt1 | contig 45537 bp, 16 predicted proteins | sample CNSS2metaG_FD_160094 | JGI IMG/M metagenome (GOLD analysis project Ga0214543, IMG submission 160094) | Root nodule microbial communities from cowpea collected in UCLA plant growth center, Los Angeles, California, USA - CNSS2 | ecosystem: Host-associated > Plants > Roots > Nodule | place: USA...
TAAGGTGTGTGGTGTGTAGGCAACTAGAGGTAGTGGTGAGAGATGACACAGAAGTGCTGAATGATTTCAAGAAGTTTGAGGAAATGGCCTTGGTTGGACTGTGGTGTGTTCATCCAAATCCTGCTCTAAGACCTTTAATGAAGCACGTAATGCAAATGCTAGATGGAACAGTGGAAGTTGGTGTTCCTCCTTTGGTTTATGAGCAGATCATGGCCTGTAGTTTATCACTGCAGTGCTAAAGCTTCCAGAAAAATCTCTTCAATAATTCTTCAAGCTTTTCACTTGATCCAAAAACTTTGATGAGCTTATTACTTGAATAATCTACGTTTGTGTGTTCTCTTTTTATTTTTTATTTTTTGCTTAATGAATTTCAATAAAAATTAAATCATTTGTTGCTTTCTATATACGCTCAAGCATTCCACAGAATAAGTAGCATGATATTTCTTCGCATGTTTCTAGTTACAGTACAAAACATATATGCTTGGAATGGAGGTGAAGATTAACTACTGTTTCAGATTCAATTAACTAATATTGAGTGTTAGTTTACATGCTTAACATTATTTTCTATCTTGCTTTATAAACCATTTTATCGCTAAAATAACTGGTAATGAAGATTTTAGAGAACTATTTATGGCCCAAAGACTGCAAAAGGTGCAAAAGGTGGTGGCGTTTGTGAGAATGAGAGAATGGAGAGAAGGTGGGGAAAGGGAAAGATGTGAAAGAGAAAGTAAACTGGGGTTTTTACTTTGCCTGAAGGGTGAAAGAGAAATTTTAAAATTTTGGGAGGTGAAATAAGAAATTAATGGAGGTGCAGGAAGTATCAGAAAAAAAGAGAGTTTATTCCATAACTTTCGCATGTCTTTGTTTGAAGTTTGTGTTCTTTGGGCTTTACGGGATTAGGCCCTTAGTATTACCAAAAGGCAAGTATTTAATCCCTGCAACGTACGATTTTTATTTTTAATTTTAAAATATAAAAATTAACATTATAGAAGAAAACATAATTTTAAAGTAAAATATTTAAAATCACAATGAAATTATGCATTCTTAATAAAAATACTATGATATACAATTAACTTAGTTCCCATATGTTTAGTAATATTTTATATTTAAGTCATTATGGTTTTATTGAGTAATTATTTTTAAGATTACTTTTTGTCAAATTATTTGTAAAGATATATAAAATCAATATTTTTTATACTTTTGAAAAATTAATCAACCAAAAAATAAATAAATGAGTTAACACCAAGATAAATATAATTTGTAACCAATATTAAAGTAGTAATTCAAAAGCATTTATATAATTATCCTTAATACAGATATAATTCAATAAACGAGATTTTGTTATTGTTTTCAATGCCAATAATTAAAAATGAGTTTCATACTTCTATAAGAGTAAAATAAGAATGTATAAGTAGAGGTAGGACATTGATTTTAAAGATCAGCCTACGCTAATAATTAATTAGAAATAATTTAAATATAAGTCTAACTTATATATTAGGCATAAATCATAAAGTTAAAATAATATATAAGAAAAAAATCCACAAATATAATATGTAAGATTTTGTGTTAAAAGTGGATTCGTATCACATATATATTATTTTTTGTTTAAGGGACCTTTCTAAAAAAACACATCAATAGTTGGAAAATATATAAGAAACATGAGTATTGGGAATAATTAAAGTGTGAATAAAAAAATAAACTCATCAATAGTATCAAAATTGATGATTCAGATAATTGACATTATAACACAACAAAAAATAAGAAAATAATTTTTTAATACTAAATTTTGTTAATTTTTTCTTACAATTTTAAGTGTTATTTTTTAAATGGTTTTTTATTTTTTTATTTTTAATATTTTAAAATTACTTAAAAGATGTTACCTTAAGTTGTGAAAATTTAATATTAAAAAATAATTGTCCCAAAAAATATTACCGTACACCTGATAAAATATATACCGTACGTTTAAGTAAAAATTGTAAAAAATAATGAGTATGAATGAAAATCATATATTTTAAGTAGAAAAGACAAAGCTCTCTGTGTAAAAGTAATGTAATACACAGAGAAGGAGAATCTCTGGATTACTACAACTAATAATCAACCAATGAGAAGGGACTGTGGTTGGGGTGGGTGATACGGCTCCGGCTCCGGCGCGCGGTGAGGACTCTGTTGGCGGCCTCATAGACTTACCTGCACGACGAAGCGTGTCAGCAGTTTATGGAGCTCGGAGAATAAATTACATTTATATATTTGATAAAGATAATATATTTATACATATACTATTCAACCCACCTATTATTATCTTCTTCATACCCAAATTCTAACTCCACAGTTAAAATCTTGACAAAGTCAATCTGTCGCCTAAAGTCTTCCGCTGCATAATTACCGTGAAGTATCCGAGCCAACTATGCATGAATGTGAAAGTATATATTATGACAATACAGCTTAAGTTTTGATTGCATTGCACATACCTCTTTCCTACCAAAAATGGCTATCCAATTTCTTCTCTCTGTTGCCTTCCTTCTATGTTCCTTTACTTCTGGGAATCATGCTAACTCAATTCAACTGGGTTCCACCATCGTCGCTGGCACCAATTCATCCTGGCTATCATCCTCCGGGGATTACGCCTTTGGATTCTACCACCTTACCACTGGCCGCTATCTTGTTGGAATCTGGTTTGACAAAATTCCTGATAGAACATTGGTTTGGTCTGCAAACCGTGACAACCCAGTTGAAATTGGATCATCCATCAATCTCACACGAAGTGGCCAATTTGTGCTCCAACCTCTCAACGGGGATTCATTCCCCATATACGAAGGAACAAACGCTGCATCAGCAGAAATGAACGATGACGGGAATTTCGTCTTGAAGAATTCTCTTTCCAACGTTATATGGCAGAGCTTTGATTCACCCACGGATACTCTTCTATTAGGCCAAACCTTGAATACCAGTCGGAAGCTCTACTCCAATGCCAATGGATCAGTTGACTACTCAACTGGACAATACAGTTTGGAGATTCAGCAGTCTGATGGCAACATTCTTCTTAAAGCTCATCGCTTCACGGATTCTGCCTACTGGTGGAGTGACACTGTCCAAAACACAGGCGTGAGAATTATTTTTAACAGCACAACAGCTTTTCTTTACGCGGTCAACGCCACCAATCAAATTATATATTACATGACTACAGAGGCAGAGGGTGCAATCCAAGATTACTATCACCGTGTGGTGGTGGATGACAAGGGAAACTTTCAGAAGTGGATTTACCTTAAAGAGAATGGAAATGAGTGGAGATCAGTGTGGAAGGCAGTAACAGAGCCTTGCACTGTGACTGCCCTTTGTGGGGTGTATGGCTTTTGCAATACAACTGATTCTGAGAACCATACATACACCTGTGGATGCTTACCTGGTTATACTCCTTTGGATCCAACAGCACCCTCCAAGGGGTGCTATCTCAGTGAGGTCATGGACTTGTGTGCTGCAAATTCTTCTGCCTCTAACTTTATGGTGGAAGTGAAAGAGATTCAACGTGCTGATATAGCAACCGAAGGCTACGCTTTTTTTGATCAACGAGTCTTGAATAACATGGATCTGGAAAGATGCAAGAAAGAATTGATGGATGATTGTCTCAGCATGGTTTCTGTTTTAATTGGCAGTGATTGCCATAAGAAAAAATGGCCAATTATAAATGCCGCAAGAATCATCCCTGAAACTAATAATAGTGTGATGCTGGTTAAAGTTCCTCTGGTTCCCAATGATGAAAAGTCATCGTCTTTGGTTGTTTTGATAGTGGCTCTCATCTCTTGTTCATTACTTGCTTCATTGTTTGTAGCTACTACCATATATCATCACCCCGTTTGTCTGCATAAACAAGCACCACCAAAGCCGAAGCCAAAGCCGATGGATATCAATCTGAAGGCATTTTCATTCCAACAGCTCAGAGAAGCAACTAATGGATTCAAAGACAAACTTGGTCGAGGAGCCTACGGTACGGTGTATGGTGGGGTTTTAAACATGGAAGGTCAACAGGTTCAGGTTGCTGTCAAACAACTGGAGCAAGTAGAAGACCAAGGTGATAAAGAATTTGTGACAGAAGTTCAAGTTATTGCTCTCACTCATCACAGAAATCTTGTTAGCTTATTGGGATTTTGCAATGAGCAGAGTCATAGGCTTTTGGTTTATGAGAAAATGGAAAAAGGAACACTATCCAACTTCCTTTTCGATGAAGGGGATAAACCCAGCTGGGAAAGTAGAGTGAGAATTGTGGTTGAAATTGCAAGAGGCTTGCTATATCTGCATGAAGAGTGTGACCATCAAATCATCCACTGTGACATAAAGCCTCAGAATGTTCTGCTTGACTCTAATTACACTGCAAAGATCTCAGATTTTGGACTGGCAAAGTTGCTGATGAAAGATAAAACTCGAACAAACACCAATGCTAGAGGGACAGTGGGATATATGGCACCAGAATGGCTCAAAAATGCACCTGTTACTGCAAAGGTTGATATCTACAGCTTTGGTGTGATGTTGTTGGAAATCATATTTTGCAGAAAACACATTGAGTTGCATCAAATTGAGGATGAAACAATGGGTGATGACTTGATACTAATAGATTGGGTCTTGTATCTGGCAAAAGAAAACAATTTAAGAGCCACAATGATTCATCATCTTGAAGTTGAAAGTGATATCAAGAGGTTTGAAAGAATGGCCATGGTTGGATTATGGTGCGTAAATCCCAATCCAGCTCTTCGACCATCTATGAAAACTGTAGTACAGATGTTGGAAGGAACTATGGAAGTGGGAGTCCCATCAATCGACTCATAGATAGAAAAAATGTGCTATGAAAATTTACATTACTTTAATTTCATTGATGTGGTGCTTACAAATTCAAAGTTTATTTTTAGATTAAATTTGTGATATTTAATGAAAAAAGATAATCCAAAGGTTATTAATTGTTATCTATATCAGAATATGTTTAATTTATTAGGTAACTGTATAAAACTATGGAGCTGATTGCTTAAAACTTAGTCAATATTTTCCTGTGCATGATGAATGGTTGGATGCAGTTCATTTCATGTCAATAGTGAATTTTTATTCAAAAGATAAATAAATGTGTTAGTTTGTCCTAATTTTAGTCCAAATGGTCTGTAGGAGTAATAGCTGTTAATTATATGAGAGGTCAATCTTAAAATTGAGGCTCAATTTATTAATATAATAAAATTACTTAATTTTAATACTTACTAGTAAATCTTTGAATTGAAGATTGAAGGTTCCAAGAAAAAGAACATCTTATTGTTGTTTAAAGAGTTATCAGACAAGTTTTTTTCTAGTTTAGAATTGTCTTGTATCGATCTTTCTTAGATTTCGTAAGAGGAAATCTTAGGTATTAGAAACCAATTTCTTAACCTCCAGCAAAATACTTGAAGTATTGAAAAAATAATTTTCCTTCATGTCAATAGTCAACTTTTACTCAGAACACAAAATAAATGTGTTATTTTGTCAGAAGTTTGGTCTAAATGATCTGCAGGAATAATAGCTGTTAATTATATAAAGGTCAATCTTAAAATTGAGGCTCAATTTATTAATAGAATAAAACTACTTAATTTTAATACTTACTACATCTAGGTATTGAAGATGGAGGGTTCCCAGAAAAAACAATAGCAACTTTTCTTATTTTTTCTAGTTTAGAATTGTCATCTTTCTTTCTTAGTTTTCGTAAGAGGAAATGTTAGGTATTAGAAACCAACTTCTTAACCTCCAGCAAAATACTTGAAGTGTTGAAAAGAAAAACACATTTTTCGAAATTCTCCACCTGTTCTGATGAATAGTATGGATTTTAAGACCAAGTCATAATAAAGACTGAATTTTGATCAAAAAGAGATGCTCAGTCATTCAACCTATCGATGATGGTAAACTTATGGAACATCAAACCAATCTTTTTCCGTTGCGTAGAGGAATGTGCAAGATGAAACTTTTATTGCATTTCATGTCTATCAAATTCAAATGACTTTTCATACAAACAGAAGTGAAATAAATGTGTCCACCTTCATTTTTGCTGCATTTTCAACTCAGCCTTGATCCATTGAAGATAAGAATGTGAGGAAAAGTAAGCCAAACTTAACAACTTGGAAGTTTCATTATTAAAGTGGCAAATTGAATTGTCAGATACACAATAATGACTACATTTAGCAGCAGTTAAATGCCCAATTATATGGTCCATGATATAGCGATGGGTTTATATATATTTTTTCATATATATGGTTTATAGTCATTTATCGAGAGATTGTGGTTCCATATGGTTATATGACATTAGTCTTACACATATAAGACATTTGACATCACTCTAACCCAAAAACCTTAAAACAATGGTATTATAGACCTTTATTCGTATATAGTGTTTAACTTTATCTTTTCTATTCAAGTTCGACTCCTTTTGACTCACATTTGGACTATTCTACCCGACTAAAGTTAGCATGGCTAGAACAAGTCTAAAGAAGACTCTTCAGGTCAACTTCTTTAGTTGTTTAATTTCACCTTTCACTCACACCACATTCATTTCAAGCAAATCCAATGTCTTTGCCTATCTTTCTCCCTTCCATTTTCATACTACTTTCACTTCTGAATGGATTCCATGCCATTGTACAACCAAACACCAGCATAACTGCTGGATCAAACTCTACATGGAAGTCACCCTCGGGTGATTTTGAATTTGGATTCCTCCATCTTCCCAGTGGTCTCTTTCTTGTGGGAATATGGTTTGGGAGAATCTCAGATATAACACTCGCATGGTACCTCTCTCCCCCTGTGGAACCAAATTCCCAAATCCAATTCACTTCTGCAGGAAACCTTGTGGTGGTACACCCAAACGGAACCACTGCTAATACCATATACAATTCAGCAGAGGGCGATGCTGCAACTTCTGCTGACATGCAAGATGATGGCAATTTTGTCATCAACGGCTCCAACTTAGTATCTGTGTGGCAGAGTTTCAACTCTCCAACCAACACCATCTTACCGGGCCAAACCTTGCTGAGTACTAAAACCCTCTTTTCCAAGGGGAAAGGACTTTCAAACTACTCGTTGGGAAGTTTCATGCTACAAATGCAAGATGATGGCAACTTGTTGCTCAGAGCTTACCAATGGGATGACCCTGCGTACTGGTACATTTCAACCACCACCCCAGATGTGACTTTGGTGTTTAATTCTACCACTGCTCTCATGTACCTTATCACCGGCACCGGGAACATCTACTCTATAACCAACACCACTCCAACCCCGGTGGAGGATTATTATCATCGTGCTGTAATAGATGAGAATGGGAATTTCCAGCAATATGCTTATCACAAGAGGAATGGGACCGGTTGGAGGAGGGTTTGGAGAGCTGTGGAGGATCCCTGCAGAGTGAATGTTATCTGCGGTGTGTATGGCTTGTGCACTTCTCCTGACAATGAATCAGTGAAGTGTGAGTGTATTCCAGGTTATATCCCTTTCGATGATCAAGATATTTCAAAAGGGTGTCACCCACCAATTGTCATCAATTACTGTGCAGAGAACAACTTCAAACTCCATGTTTTCGACGACACTGATTTCCATTTTAATACTCAACTTGTTAACTTGTCTGGTGTTGACTTGGAAAGTTGTAAGAAGGCCGTAATAGATGATTGTAACATTGTTGCTGCAACTTATGACCCTTCCACCTCCACATGTGTCAAGAAGAGACTGCCCTTACTGAATGCTAGAAATAGCTCTTCTTCAAAGGGATTGAAAGCACTGCTTAAAGCTGCTAACAGGGTTGAGTCTGAACTTCCTAAGAAGAAAAGTTTTAATGTAAGAGTCCTTTTGAAGGTTCTTGTTGCAGTTACTGCAACTCTTGCCTGTTTCTTTGGTGCACTTGCTGTCTACTATCATCCTTTCACTCGGAGACTAACAAGAAGAAAGAAGCATCTGAATGCAACAGCTATTGGAATCAACTTCAGAGAATTCACCTTTCAGGAGCTGCATGAAGCAACAGACGGATTTACTAAGATTCTTGGAAAGGGAGCTTCTGGAAAAGTCTATCGTGGTGCTTTAGTAATAGGTGATGCAGAGATTGATGTTGCAGTAAAGAAACTGGAAAAGAAAATTGAGAAAAGTGAGAGTGAATTCACGACTGAGCTAAAAATTATTGGTCGTACTCATCATAGAAATTTGGTGAGGCTTTTGGGGTTTTGCATTGAGAGTAGCCATCGAATTCTTGTGTATGAGTTGATGCCAAATGGTGCCCTCTCTAGTTATTTGTTTGGAGAGGGAGAAAGGCCTGAATGGGGTCAGAGGATTGAAATGGCTCTTGGAGTAGCAAGAGGGTTGCTATACCTGCACGAAGAGTGCAACACCCAAATCATACATTGTGACATAAAGCCCGAAAATGTGTTACTTGATGCCAATTACACACCAAAGATTGCAGATTTTGGACTGTCGAAGCTTTTGAACAAAGATCAAACTAGAACAAACACTAATTTAAGAGGGACAATGGGATACATGGCACCTGAATGGCTAAAGAGTGCACCAATAACTGCTAAAGTTGACATATACAGTTATGGGGTTATGTTATTGGAGATTATTTGCTGCAGGAGGCACGTTGAGATTTGTGGGGATGGAAAAGACAGTGAAGATTATGATGTGGTTCTTACAAGTTGGGTTTTAAGGTGTGTGGTGTTGAAGCAACTAGAGTTAGTGGTGAGACATGACTCGGAAGTGCTGAATGATTTCAAGAGGTTTGAGGAAATGGCCTTGATTGGACTGTGGTGTGTTCATCCAAATCCTGCTTTAAGACCTTCAATGAAGCACATAATGCAAATGCTAGATGGAACAGTGGAAGTTGGTGTTCCTCCTTTGGTTTATGAGCAGATGATGGCAGATTGAAGCCTATAGTTTATCACTGCAGAGCTAAAGCTCATTGCTTGAATAATCTATGTTTGTGTTCTCTTTTTATTTTATTTTTTTTCTTAATGAATTTCAATAATAATAATTGCCATGTGTATTCAAATAAACTATTGCTTGGAATGGGAGAAGATTAACTATTGTTTCAGTTCAATTAACTATCCTTTTTACTTTATAAATCATTTTATCGATAAAATAATTGTTAATGAAGATTTTAGGGAACTATTTATGGCCCAATTTCTCCCCATTGGTATCCAGATCCATATACTAGACTTACTCATGCATGTCATGGGAATTTTTTCTTCTTGCATCTTATTAATTTAATGGCACTTCACATTAATTTGGAATATTATTTTTTTAAATGTAAAAGTATATTCTAAAAGAAGTGAAAAAATATATAAAAAGGTGTAGAAAGTTAAAGTCCATTCAATAACTTGTTCATGGATTTGTTTGTAACTTCTGCTTTCTTGGGCTTTAGAGGGTTAGGCCCTTCGCATTACCAAAAGACGAGTATTTAATCCTGCAACGCAGGATTTTTTTTTCTTTAGTTTTAACATATAAAAGTTAACATTATAGAAGAAAACTTAATTTTAAAGTAAAATATTATACTTATTTAATTACACTATTAAAATAAATTATTGTTCTGATATATTACCAATAAATTATTTTAAAAATTATTGAAAAAATTAAATATCAATATTAATAAAATATTAGTATAATATAATAAAAAAGTTAACATTATCTAATTGAAAACATTAAAATATTTTTTTATACAGGTATTGAACTTTCTCGTATATATTAATCGATGTGGACCTTATACTCTCGTTACCTTTTAATTTTAGAATGATTATTTTCCATGTAATAAAATTGAGGGTAGAAAAGAAACTTTAAAAGTTGAATAACGATTTTTTATTTATATAATCCAACATAAAAGTGATGTCTTAAATTTATCATCAGACTATTATTATCATGTACAATGATACAGTTAGACACCAAAATTTCACTTAGACTCATTTAATATTATCTCTTATTACTTTTTATACCTTATTTTTTTTGTTAAAAATATAAAATTTAATTTTTGTTAAAATTATTAAAGATAATGATATTTTGACTATTAAATTTTGACAACTTTCTCTCACAACAACATAATGTGTTATTTTCAAAGTGGTTTTAGATTGAAAATGAAAAAATAAAGAAATGAAAAACCATTTAAAAGATACCACTTAAGATTATAAGAAAAAGTTGTCAAAATTTAATAGTAAAAAAATTATTTTTCAACTATTAAATGGTACTCGAATCGCCTTTTTCCTATTACGATCCATGAAAGATCCCTCACGATTTTCATTATTTTTTCGTTCTCTGGTTTCCATTTTTTCTTCATCTGTTGAATATGTTTCTCTCTTTCACATGACATCACATGAACACTGACATATATAGTTGAAATTCAACCAAAATCCACTCAATTATTGCTGCATAATTTACTTCATTCCATTTAAATGCATTACTACTACTCTACTTCTTCTCATGGTGTTTTCCGTAAGAAAAAAAAAACGTACACAAGATGGGAGTGATGAGATTCAGAAACGTTGCGAAAGTGAAACGTGGCGTCCTCTAAAGTGACCTCCCACCGGGCCCCACATCTTTGATCTGTAAACCATTTCATCGTACGGCCTTCTGTATAACTTCCACAGCGGCGAGAACGATTCCCGACACACCCTCCCTCCGCGCCGGAACACCATTCCCGCCGGCGATTGCAGAAACGAGGGCCGAGGAGTGCGCTGCTGCACCGGCGTCCTGCTAGCCACCGACGTCTCCGACAGGCTCAGATACCAAGGCTTGAGCGAGTCAACGTGATGAGACACCGTGAAGGCAAAGCGCGAAGAGGAGCACGACCTTCCTCCGGTTAAATCCCCGGATGATTCATCCTCACCGTCGAAATCCAACGATGAAACCACCTTCGTCACTGCTGATAGCTCCACGAATGCCCCCACACCCTGCACCCGCAACACACACAATCATTCTCTCTCATACTTGGTATGGTGAAAATGGTTAGATTATTACAATAATTATTTTGCTTACCTTCCAAAAATAAGGAAACAGCAAGGGAGGGTCTATGATAAACGCTTTATGCAGTCGCCCAGGGTAGTACTCCCCCATTATCTTCAGTGCTCCCACAAGTAGGTTCGTAAAAGCAGATACAGACCTGTAAAAGCCTGCAACCCAACGCCTCCTTAACTATGCTGCCCCATATATGACACGATAAGGGGAGAAACGGCATATATATATATATATTAAATTTAAAACTCACATTGTGAATTAATACAAAAATAATCCAATTTATTTATTTAATATTTGATATGTGAAAAGTAACGATAGAATAAGATTTATTCTTTATTTTATTCATCAATATGTCGAAACATGATCATAGCTCTTAAGATACATGCTTCTTTCAAACATCATTCAAACACAATATACTATGTTCAACTTACTTGCATCGAAAAGCAAGACAAATTGTTGAACGTATATTGGCATGGTCGAAACAGCCACCTCCATGGTGAAGACCAACAAACGAGTGAACCTAGAGAGAGAGAGAAAGAACCACAGTTTAGCTCTACTGCAGTGTCTGCAGCAACGCAGATCATGAATTTAAGAAACAAAAGGCTCACTCAGAACGATTCTTATCTTCTGTTTCGGACTTACATTTTCTGGGAATGAAACTTCTGATACTCTTGCTTCATCCGCAAAATCTGTTACACCATGTTCATCTCGTTATTATTATCATTATCTCAGTTGCAGAAACCTAAAGAGCTTAGCACACTCAAGTTCAGAAAAAACATGTAAGTTACCATTACAGGTCTGTACTCATCGTCATGACCAGCCACGTACGCCAACCCATCAGCCAGTTCTCCTGAAAACTCATCTGCCACCAAATAATCTGTTTAAAAATGATTAACATAATAAAATCAGTAAAATCATGCTGAAGTATAGGGTGCATTTTTTCTGTAAGACTTCATTCAAATGATTTAAAGGGCTGGTTTTCACTTTCGTTGATATATAAAGTAATAAGAAAGGGAAGAAGAATGTTAGAACAGCACTGTTGTAATAATGTATGTATATATCATAATTTACCAGCGCCTATGCTCTCTCTCCAAGAAAGGCAAGCCCTGAGTTGCTTGGCAGCTCTTTTCACGTTATCCCCCTTTGCTTTCAGAAATCGTTCCACGCAAGCATAGTTGCAGAACTTCTCCTACACAAAAAACATGTTTGTATCAGACCCACAACACCACTTTGGAGTAATTAATTCTCCTTCAAATAACGGCTTTTAGTAGAACATATATATATAACCAACAAACCCAGAGCAGTAAAAGCGACCAAAACTGCAACTTTAACTCTCAGCGTAATAAATTTTCCACTTTTAATTACAAAGTAGTGTATCTGCAGAAAGAACAGTGAGTGGAAGTAGAGAGAAGAGGGTGTAAAAGAAGAACCTGTTTAACAGTGAGCGGTGTTTGTTTTCTGAGGAGCTCGAGAACTGCTTCAACTCTAGACATGTCTCTCTCATCCTTCTTACTCATTTCGAGAAGTGCCAACTTCACAAAGTGCTGAGATAATTCGATAATATATATGCAATGACACTCTACTATGATATCAATCAGTATAGCAAGAACAGAAATTAAATAATATCTTGGAGAGAGAAGACAGAATAAAAGGGGAAAAGAAGGACGTGTGGCAAAACGGCTGCTAAAGCCTTTTGGTTGGAAGCATGGTTGATTTGAGAGTCACTGATATGGGAGAAAACAAAGGGGAAAAGTGAAATGAGGTGTGTTTTGTTGATCAGCACAGAAATGATGGATACATATCCGACACTGATTCATAACGGAAAACGACTGTTGAATCAAACTATCCCATCGTATATGTATTTATAATTGTTTTTTAAACGACACATTCACGTTCACCCTTACATTTATTGACTTTTTGTTTTACATCTTTGTCTGTGTCAAAAAAGACAGAAGCGGATTTGAAGTATTACAGAAAGTGTGATTGGGAGATTGTTAAGTATGATGTTATTTATGAGAAATGTGATAATACGTGCATGCATGCAGCAGCATTGAATTTTGGTGTTGACAGTTCTGTTTATTGTGATGTATATGAACTGTATGAACTATGAAAGCGGGATTTGAGGAGCTGCAAAAGCCTGCACTCAAGATGACACAAAGCACGAGCTTTAACCCAAAATGGAGCGGATTTAGGTCAAAATTTAAAGGGACAGATCTTTCGCCAGACGCCAGACTTTTAAAATTCTGTTTATAATAAGAAATTATGATAATTAAGTTAAACAGATTTTTAATTTGTTTTATAAAATATGTCGTTTAATCTTAATAAATGATTAAATATAATAAAAAATAAAATAAAAGCTTATTTCTAGTTCATCTCACGCACATTCTCTCTTGTTTCTAAAAAAAATTAAACACGAATTTATTGTCTTTGTTTTTATTTTTTATATGTATTATGTTTCATTCATGAAGAGAAAAAAATAACTTGTTCAATTGATAGTTAAATATTAATTTTATATATGTTTTTTATCTCACGAGTATATTGTATAATAATTTATTTATTAAAAAAAAAGGCTAACTCTCTTTTTATTCTTCATTTTTTTTTTATTTCAGTTTCTTTTTTATTATGTTATGAAGAATATATCATGAATAAAATACTCTAGGACTTACACCGTGTTCGTTTGATGTTGAGTGGTAAAGCGAAGACAGATTAGGTAATATTTTATGTGTTTGTTTGGCAAGTTTTAAGAGAAAGTTAGTGCGGTGATTAGCGTGATGTAGTAGGATTATAATCCCGTATAATATGCAATTATTTGAGTGGATTTACTTAGTTAATGTCAATGTTATCCTCTTTTTTCACATGCATGTTGGTAAGGTAACATGGTATGTAATGGAAGATATGTGGTGGCTTGTTTATGAGAGATCTGATCCCCATTGTAATGGAACATATATGTGGGGGCTTAGTTGGGAGAGATCCAATCTCCATGTCATGGAACGGATATGGGTTAAAAAAAAATTTCTTTCATAATTTTTTGTTTCAATTTTAATGGTTAAAAAAATTATGAAAATAGATTTACTCATACAAATATCAATTTATATTACTTATTAAATGAAGGGCAAAATGATAATCTCACTGATACTTCTATTAAAACATATTTTTTAATCTATCACATCAATCAAATTTCTCACAAACTTTCACAAAAATTACTTCTAAATTTACTTACAATCACCTCTAAAAAAACAACACATCTTAAATCCACTCAAACTCATCAACTCACTCTCTCTCAGATACTTTCCCTCAAGTGAACACACCCTGTATTCACTTGGGTGGATGGGTTTGAGGGGGAGGGAGTGAATGAGTTTGAGTGGATTTGAGAATGAAATGTATGTTACTTTTTTTAAGAGATTTAGAGGTGGTTATGAGTGAATTTGGAAGTAAAGTTTGTGAGAGATTGTGAGTGATTTGATTGATATAATAGATAAAAAAATGTTTTAATATAAAAAAAAAGAGATTATCATTTTGCCATTTATGTAATAAGTAGTATAAATTAGTATTTGTATGAGTTATATTTTTTTTGATTTAATATTACACTTTAAAGAAATAAATTACAAAAATTAATAAAATAATTTATTATATTATTTATATAAACAAAATAAAATAAACTTTGATTATTTATATATATATACATATATATATATATATATATATATATATATATATATATAAAAGAAAAAAATAGATTTTTTCGTCTCAGCATATCTCTTTAAATGATGGGAAGAAACGATCTTCATGCATGCAAAACTGTCTTCGACAACAGTTAATCCGCTGAAACCAACGTACGCTGTGTAGTATTTGATTTCATATCGGCAAGAAAGATGGTGATTCATTATTATTTTACAGCTCTTTAATATCTCCTTTTATTAAACAATTATTTGTAAAACAAAATGTATAAATATATTATTTTTCAGCAATAGAGGGCATAAACAAGATTTGACATGTGATTGTGTATGACTGCATTATATTATGATTAATGACTGTTTCCATTCATTAAATGGTATTTACTTTGATTCATATAAAATGTGCTTTTAAACCTATGTTTTTCATTAAAATAATATGCGTTTGTGAAATGTTAGAATATATTTTGCTTTAAAGAGAAATTAGAACATTCCGAGGAACATCATCTTCTATAAGATATTATAGTAGAACCTGACTCGACTTTCATCTCGTTTAACTCAATTTTTGTTTTGATATAACTCAATTTTTATGTGTTTAGTCTCGCTTGATTTTCATTTGAATCAATGTAATTCGATCTTTGATCTAGTTTAGTTTAATTTAGTTTGACCTTCGATTGATTTTTACTTTTTGTTTGTTTTAATTTGATAAATTTATTATAGATTTTTTTTGTCCTAATCAATAAGTAATTTCACAACTTTGGAAAATTAAATTTTTTTTAATAAATTTCAAATTCTACTATTTTAATTATTTGAAATAATTTCTTAAAATAACTCAATTTCAATTTTTTTTTTAATTTTAATTTTTTCATCCAAACATGTCATTTTTTTTTGAAAAAAATTTAAATTCTTCGAATAAATGAATTAATCTCTTGAATTGTATCATCTAAACTCATTGTTACGTTTTTAATTAAAAATGATATCAATCTTTATATAGATTAAACTCATATTTTATTAGTATTTTTATATAAATTAAATTCATATTTTATTAGTGTTGTGTTTTTTAAATAATTTTTAAAAAATAATGATACTTTAACCCATTTTTTTTACCTACTTTTAACCCACCACTTTAATCACCATCAAATCATTACATCACATCATTAAAAAGAATAAAAAAAGATGATCTAATGATGATTGAAATAATGAATTAAAAATGAATAAAAAAAATGGGTTAAAATATCATTTTTTATTTTTAAACCCATCAAATCTGACACAAAAAAGATTGAATTTATTATAAATTTGGTGGTGGAGAGTGGCAATGCAGAGAGTTGCAAGGAAGCTATGAATGTATTTATTTATCCGTATGTAGGTGTGGGAACGTAGCTGGTGAATTTTGGCTTGTATGGTAGATTTGTGCATTAGGATCGTCCTTAGCGTGTGGTGTAGCAATGGTGTTTTTGTATGAGAAGTGGAAAACGGAAACTCCACTTTTTGGCTTCACTTTGTTCTTATTGCTTGAGAGGTTAAAGAGAATGTTCCTTCTCACCAGTAATATCCATGTCCAGTCCATTTCATTTCAGTTTCTTTCTCGGAAACACCTTAACAATTTTTCACTTTTTTCCTCTCTCTGCACATAGAGATTCATCAAAACTATTCAACATAATTTTGAAAAACGCATTATCGATACAAAATGAAATAATCTAAACAGAATATTTTATCCATCAACACTTCCAAAGACCCGAGAAAAGCTTCTTCTATTATAGCACTCACACGTTTTATTTATTGCAAGTGGCATCGATTGTTCCATGACAAAGATCGAATCACAAATAAATTGTGACGTTTGAATTTATGTTACACTCTTAAGTAAAAAATTACACCATAATTAAATTTACTAACAATTATATTTATATTTTGATATGATACGAAGAAAGTTGTGAAGAAGAAAGAAGGGTACTGCAGTGGTGGTTATGAAAATAAACGTACAAAGGAATAATGACGAGAATTGTTACAGTCACGGGGCAGTGAGAACGGACGGTGGAGACAGTCTGAGTCAAATGTGAGGCAACAAATTCTCTGCAAATTTAAGTTTTCAGAGCGTGAATGCAGCTTTGGGACTCCATTATTAGGCCCACCTTTTGGCTGAAAGCCTGGTCCACTCATTTATGGGCTTTAACCCAATAATCCACACTCCACTGCTTCACTCTACGTACGCCTATCCTACTACCTTTCAAAACCCTCACATGTATGTATAACTAATTTATACATAAGCTAATTTTGTATACAAGTTTTCACCAAGCTTTATTTTATTTTTTATTTTTTATTTTTTTATAAATTAATTATAACTTATAGAGAAACTAGTTTTAACTGTTTTATTATTTAAATCTTTGAAAAATTTCGTCCAAACCTACTCTAATCTGATTTCGCTATTCCACTCCTAAAATAGTCTTATCCTATGTTAAAGGGTTATAACACAAGGAGATAAAGGAAGAAAGAAAATAAAAAAATAATATATATATATATATATATATATATTATAAAAGAGAGAGAAAAAAATAAAATGAAATGAAAATTGTAATTGTTCGTTTGAAGGAAATAACATAATAAATAAATAAGTTAAGTATGTTTTTTTATCTTTTACTTTAAATGAAAATTAAAATTAGTCCATCTTTGAAATTTTGACTCAATTTAGTCCTAAAATTTTAGAAATACGTAAATTCAGTCATTTTAATCAAATTTTATTTGAACGTATTTCATGATAGTATTTGAGTTATTTAAATTGTTTGACACATTTTTTCTTTAATGTTAATTGATAATCGTGTTTAAAACGTTAAATAAACTTAATAAAATTTTGTTAAAATAACTAAATTTACATATTTTTAAATATGATAGACTAAATTGGTCAAGAATTTTAAAGAATGACTATTTCAAATTTTTACTTAAAGTTAAGAAATTAATAACATATTTAATCCTAAATAAATCTAAAGGAATGATACAGATTGTTTAAGATGACTGTCCTTGAATTACTATCATTTAAATTAATATAATTAATATATTTTGTAATAGGAATATTCTTGCTTCTATCTATTTAGGATCAATTTGTCAAGTGTAAATTTTTTTTATTGTTGTCTCTTTTATTAATAAAGTAGCTCGATTTTTTTCCAAAGATTGGTCGAATCTTTATTTCACAAGATATAAATAAGATTACTCAAACATGAAAATTATGAAAACTATGCAGTTAATTTTCTGATTGATATTATTATATTTATATATATTGTTAAATAAGATCCTGGTTTTTATATTTATATAAATTAATATATAAAACTATTTTTTTAATTTAATATATTTTAACACCAATATTTATTAAAGGTGTTTGCTTAATTAAGAGTGATTGTTTACATTAAGTTCCATGAAAGTTTCTTGCATTTTTTTAAATGTTTGTTTCGGACCCGTTCAAGTCCTTAGGTCTGTCTGGATCATTAGGCCCGTCTGGGTCATTGGGCTCATTTGGGTCGTCGGGCCTGTTTAGGTCGTCGGGTCTGTTCTGGTCGTTGGGCTCGTCTAGGTCGTCGGGCCCTTTCGATTCGTCGGGTCCATCCGGGTCGTCGGACCCGTTCGGGTCGTCGGGCATGTCCTTATCATCGTGCTCGTCCAGGTCATCGCGCCCGTCCGGATCGTTGGACTCATTCGGGTCGTCGGACCCGTTCGTGTCGTTGAGCCTGTATGGATCATCGGGCCTATATGGATTATCGGGCTCGTTCGGGTCGTTGGGCCTGTATGGATCATCGGGCCCGTTCGGGTCGTTGGGTCGTTCGTGTTGTCGAGCCCGCTTGTATCGTTGGGCCCGTCTGGGTTGTAGGGCCTGTTCGGGTCGTTGGGCCCATCCGACTGGTCGAGCCCGTCCGGATATTCGGACCCGTCTGGGTAGTCGGGCACGTCTGGGTCGTCGGGCCCGTCCGTGTTGTCGGGCATGTCCGTGTTGTCAGGCCCTTCCTGGTCTTCGGGCCCATCTTGGTCATCGGGCCCATCTTGGTCATTGGGCCCATCTTGGTCGTCGGGCCCGTCCTTATCATCAGAGCTGTCCTGGTCATTGGGCTCGTCCGGGTTGTCGAACCTTTTCGAGTCATCGGACCTGTCTGGGTCGCTCGACTTGATCTTTGTCTCTGGCTTAATGTAGTATTATTTGGGGGGCTAACCCACCTTAGCCCTAGCCCTAACCCACTAGAGAGGGGGCTTTGGGGGCTGGGGCTTTTTTTTGGCCCCCTCATTTGGGGGCCCCTTAAAAGGGGACTTTATGAAGAGTGGGTCAGGGCTGGCCCATGGGCTAGGGGCCAAATTGACACCTCTAATTGTATCCAAAATATCTTGAGTAAATTTTCCACAAAATCGTTGTTACGACATAAAGCGACATAAAGTTCCGAGACCTGAAACATCTATAATAATATATAAGAGAATATATTCTTTTGTATTTACATTTCAATATTTCTATTTTATCCTTAATCTTTTTTGTCTTTAAACTGTTTTAAAAACAATTGTGTATATTTTATTTTTTAAATTTTAGATTTAAAAGCTATTTTAATAATTAATTATATATTCTTTATTTATTTTAATTTAAATTTCTATGAAAATGAAGAAAATGCGATAAATCAAATGATTTCATCAAGTTATTTCTACCAACCATCAATTATTTTTTTCAATTATGGTAAAATATACTTGATAAAAGACGACAAAAGGAAAGTGTTGATTTTTTAGACCCTCTTCGCATCTCTCTGTTACGTTTTATTTGGCAAGATACTCGATCTTTTAGTTAATTAGTTAGTACATAAACTTCCTCTCGTCAATAATTGCATTCATAAATAAATGAAGGCTTAGATACCTTTTTGATACTCATTTTCGTAGTGTTTGTTGTGGATGATCCTCATTTTGACAGAATGTTTAAAATGGTCATCATTTTTACTGAATGTTTAAAATGGTCATCATTTTTGTAATTCACGTTTTATTTGATTCTTTTCTGTAACACCGTTTAAATCATTAACGAAGCATTGTACATGTGGCACGATTTGTATTAGGGTGTGTTATGTGTACTGTACATATGCCTAATTAACGTTAATTTTTCAATTTAGGATAAATTTTGCCATTAAGAAAATTTCTTCATCTTCGTCTTTCTTGAGCTCAGATTTGCAGGGGAAGCAGCTAATACTTGTCATTTCATCATTGGATTGCAATTGCGCTCTTCATTTCAATTTTCCAGTTAATCATCTCAGCAGTTTAGGATGAAATTACATATTAGAAGGAGGTCATGATAGCATCTACAAACGTCTTAGTTATTTGTTAGAATTTCTGATGTAGAATTCATTATTGATGTACTGCATTTTTACTTTCCTTGAACTTAGTTCAATTTCACTTTTGTCAAACATTGATGTAGTGCATTTTGATGAGGATGAATTAATGTTATGAACTTCTTTCAGACTTAGATCAATTTAATTTTTCCTAAGCTTAGATCAATACCATTTACTTCAATGCTCAGATTAAGATGTCATTTTTAACATGTTGGGACTAATATCAACATAATCAAACTAATTCATTTCTTCATTTAACAATAGTACAAAACAAAATGGACTTTAAAAGATTACACACAATAACTATACAAATAATACAATAACGGTACAAATAATACAATAACAAGTGAACCTAATTACTAATTGCAGCCTCTTCTCAAAAACCTTCAATGAGTTCTTCAAATCATTAATATGTCTCCTTTGTGTCATGATGATGACATCCTTTTCATCAACACCACCATTTGAAAAAATTACAGCCCACATTATTGGAACCACCACTCTGTAAATCAATCAACCAAAAATTAAAACCAATTTATTATTAACACAAAAATAAAAACAGATTGTACCCAAAATTTTCTATCAATATTCTTTGGAGTTCTTGGCATCCTCAAAGCTGCCATCTCTCCGCAGCTACAAATCAGGATTAATTCATTTCTCGTTGAACCACCAACAGTGCACGAAGTGATACAACACGGTTGCCTCCAACGATTACAACCAGAGGTAAAGGAAGAAGATTGAGACCGTAACATACCTATATAATGGGATTGCAGGAAGAAGAAGATTGCAGCAACACCAATTAGGAATGGAGGAACAAGATTGCCAAAACTCACCAACTGCCCAAACATTCCTTACCAAAACCCTAGCTCACTTATTTATCCTCAAATATCTAATTGCCACACATGTACAGTACATGTAACACACCCTAATACAAACTGTGTCACCTGTACAATGCTCCGTTAATGATTTAAACGGCGTTACAGAAAATGACCAAATAAAACACGAATTGCGAAAATGAGGATCATTTTAAACATTTTGTACAACTGAGAACCATTTTAAACATCTGTCAAAATGAGGACCATTCGCAACAAACACTACAAAAATGAGGACCAAAAAAGTATTTAAGCCATAAATAAAAATAGCTCAACTCTGTTAAAAATCAACTACCGCATTACAAATATACTAGGTTAATTTTTATGGGTTTTTTTTTCTGTAAATGATTTAATTATTTTAATACATTTAGTAGTTTATTAAATTTAAACTACAGAGGAGAATGTCAAGGCTCAAAAAGAAAGACAATGTTATTTAAAAGAGAAAGACATGTAAATCCTATATAGAAAATTGCATAATAACTTATACTCTGATAAAGTAGCATTTGAATTTATAAGAAAATTACTACATCTAATGAAATGATGATTTTTTTAGGGATGGCCCGATTCGTTTAGGACAGGTCCGCATAAAACCCGCACATCACAAGCTAGCTCATTCTATTCGGCATAATTTATGCGGGTTGTAATCACTGGTCCATCCCGTATATCACTTGGCTTGCGGGTCCACGGACTGGCCCACTTATTTATTTATTTATTTATTTTTTAAATTGTTATGATAAAACTTTCAATGTTTAAAAATATGGAAACTTTAAGAAGTTCACAAAATTAAGTAAAGACTTTGGGGAGTTGGATGATAAATTGATAATTCAATATTTTTATCATATTCATATTCATAACATACACAATGTGGGTCGGACTATGACGGGCTTATGAATTCAATTTCTAAGTCCATCCCACGTATTTGTTGCAAGTCTGCGGGTTGGCCCGTCGAACCAGACCCTAATTATTAGCCCCCTAAAATTTGTAAGTGTTAACTGAAATATACAAAACTGTGGGCCAACGTTCTACCATAATTTCCGTTCAACCATGTATTTTTTTAATTTAATACTTAACCAATTGAATAGAGCTTCAACAAATCTCGTCCAGTTCTTTGTACCCTTAAGCAGCACTAATCTATTCATAAAGTTGCATTCCTCTTTCTTTATTCAAATGTCAAATATTTAATGAGAAAAAAAAAAGGACAGAGCACTAACTACTGTTGTAAAGAATCGTTAAAAAGAATAGAAGCAAAGCAAGTAGCATGTCTTAACGATCCTCAATTTCACATCACCATTTTAAAAGTGAGATTAAACTATGTTTAGGTAAACTTTTCCCTATACTAAACCCTGCTTTATTTTTCCACTTATTGGTGGTTCAAGCAAGAAGTTTGAGTTTGAAATGTATAATATTTCAGAAAGTAGAACTCTCAAAACTGGTTATCCGGTTTGGTCCGGCCTAGCACATCACAGATTGGGCATTTAATGAATTAATCCAACCTAACTCACTTATTAATGAATCAAAAAATCTGAATCTGGTTTGGTCCATCAAAGGTTGGCTCACCTACTTAAAATAAAATACAACTTTTTTTCTTTAGTCCCAAAAAACTAAATTATAATTGTGATTGAAATCTAAATAAACTTCAATACAATCTAAAATAATGCTTAACCCCAAATACAAACAAAAAAAATATGTTTGCATTTGTCAATCCAACATATTGACTAAAAAAATAGTTCCACACAATCCAAATACAAAAAAAAAAAATTGTATAATCATTTATCTACAAGTGAATTGGTGTGTCAATCAGATTCACTACAAGTTCACCTCGAATAAACCAAAGTTTTTGTGAAACAGATAAAAATTAAATCGTACTAAAATTAGTAAAAAAAGTTTAACCCAAATCCGTAGGCCATTAATTTACGAATTCTAAGCCACTTTCAAAGTTCTAGGCCAAATTAATTTAAGAATTCTAACCTACTTTTGAAAGTTGTGCCCAAAAGCTAGAATACTTGTTGATGCTATAATTATTGATAGCTTGGTACGTACCTACTACCATTAGGAGTGTGATACATAGAGAAGTCAAATGATATCCATGGAAGTGACGTGTGGAAGCTGAGTCAGCAAAACATTCGAGAGAGTGAGTATTGTGTTCACTCTTGTAAGACACCCCAGAGGAACAGGTGGAATAACAGGAAACAAAGCTGGGTGTGCCTTGTTGGAGACTCCATGAAAGTGAGATTGTACTTGCTTAAAATGCAAGAGGAGGGTCTATGTGTCAAATATAGAAACCTTCCCCCATGTGTGCCTTTTACCTCTAATAGAGATGCCAAATGATGGTGAAAAAAAGGGAAGTTTATCTTCAGGCATAAGCCACCACCAACACTCTTTAGGGAAAGGGAAAAAAGGGATACCAAGAGAGGCTTCTTTATTTTATTTAATTTTTCTTTTCTTATGGTCATGAAAGTGTGAGATGCAAAGCTGATTGGTGGAGTGTTTTCTTTTTCTTCTATAAGGGATAAGAGGTTCGAAAGGGACAATGTACCAGCAACAAATGTGAATTTCATGATTGGCCTGCAAGGGAATGTAAAAATGTCTAAAAACATGAAAAGCGACCTTGCAAAATGTTCACCCTTGTTTAAGCAAAGGGTGTAGAGGTATCCTCTTTATCTCTCTCTCACCCTCTTCTTATTATGTCCCTCATGTTTGTTACACCTGCATGAGCCACACCCACTTCACCAAATGGGGTGGCTGCAATCCCTCATCTCTCCACTCAAGAAGCTTTGGTTCAGGATGCATTCAACTCAAAAGAAGAGTATGTTCCATCACACGTTCCATACCTGCATTATTCTCTTACTCCTACTTTTTCCAGAAATGCTTTTGTCATCTCTTCACATTGTATTCAGCACAATGCTTCTTCTTCTTCTTCTTCTTCTATTCTTCAAACACTCTTTCACTGCATGCAACACACTTCCTTCCTTCACCTGCATTTCAATGAGATTTTAGAGAAATTAAGTACAAGATTGCAATGCCTCATCATTTGAATTCTTTCTCTGCTTTTCTTCACACAACCAGTATTTTCCATCTCCCTTTGTTGTCCTATTAGCTAGGCGCAGGCATCATTTATTTAATTCTTCCTTCCCAATCACAAATTTTCATAACTTTGTCTAAATATTTCAGGAAGAGGCATATACATTCTATATGAAGATGTCAAATCTTGCCCCTATGAAGACGTCCACGTCCTCTGGTCAATACTAGTGGAATCTCACTCCTCTTTGCCATTGAAAAGATGAGGGCTATGCACAAAAACAGAATCATAATGTACATATATATAAACTATTTATGATGTCCATACAGAGTGTTTTTTTCTTTTTTAAACTTTTGTAGCATCCACTCATAGAACGATACTCTTCCTTTTCTTCTTCTTTTTTTGTCTTATGAAGAGTTTGTCTAAACATCCATCTTTTTTTGTGCTTAAATGCTTCCAAACCTGTAGGGGGGAGGGGAGTGACCCAGTAAGAAACTTTTAGCTTTGAAAAACAAATTAAAGAAGTTCAATAAGGGTTTTTTTATTGGTAAGCTGTCTATTTTAAGCTGTTGTTGAAATGGTAGCTTGTTCCCTTATTTTCCTTATTGATTTTGATGTGTGAAAGGTATGTGGAATGGATAGCCAACCTACGATCAAACATGTGTACTGCACGGGAATAAATGTTAATTTGCACAAACTAAATAAATGTTAATTTGCACAAACAAGTGAGGAGTTTAGGCGTGCCTGATACACAAAACTCGAATTTGTTATGATCTAACTTGTTTTGCATAACAGTTACGGTAACATCTTATAACGTAACATTTATTAAAATATTTATCCTAAAGGTTAAATTAGCATAGTACCATCAGCAAGCTGATATATTGTAACTTCTCTTTTAGAAAGAACATTTTATAGTTATAATTTAAATTTATTAGAATGCTTGTTTAAAATTTATAACTTGATAATATTTATTTTGAAAGCAACTAAAAATATATTAAAACTTAATTTTAGTCAATAAATCTCCCAAATATTCAAGTTAATGATAAGAACAAACTATCTCTATATTTATCCTTTTGTCCCATTATAATCTTCTATATATATGGTAATCCTTTTTATAATTCTCAAGACTAATTTGGTAAAAAAATCTATAAAAGAATAATATTCATGATATTTTTGCTTTTTTGAAATGGATAATGATATTTTAATCTATTTTATTTGACTCATTTTTAACTCACCACTCTCAACCTTTAGATCATCTATTTTAATTTTTTGTAGTGATGTGATATAATAATCTAAGAGTAATGAGAATGATGAATTAAAAATGGGTCAAAAAAATGAATTAAAGTATCATTATCCAAATGAAATACTTATATAAGGATAAAAATATTTAGATGAAAAATTAGACGATAATAATTCAAAGCCTAAAATATATATTTATTGATTTTTTCCCGATGAAAACTGATTTTCTGTACTGGACAAATCACAATACCTGACTAGAACGATGAGGCCGAACTACTCCTAGTGATAAAAAGCAGCAGTCAATTTAATTCGTAATTCGACCAAATTTTACTTTTGAATTGGTCACAACCTGAGGCTGAGTGTAGTTTAAGAAAAAAATACGTGTTAGGGAGCAACTTTCTCACCCTGTACTAATCAAGACTTGTCTTCTTTCAGGATGAATATATGTAAATTTTACAATTCATAAAGAAAAAAATACGTTTCAAAACATCTCAGAATTGTAATTTTTACATTCTGGATTAATTTCTCCAAAATGAAAGAAAGAACCAACCTTAACTTTTATATTAAGGATGAAAGAAGGAAAACTATAGTCTGTAAAGGAAGAGAGGTCAACAAGATGCTAACTTTTACGGTAAACTATAATTTATTTTCAGATTCGCACAATTGTCACGGGATTGCAAATTTAGTTCCCAAATTAATATGCACCATAAACGGCATAACTTCGCTTCGGGAATAAACAATGTATTCAAACCTGTATGGAATTCAAACAGGTATTCGAAAATTATGAATAGCTTCAGCAAAGAATGGCCATCCCCTACAAGTATAATTGCATAATAGAATTTGCCAGTACGTTTCATCCAATTGTAACAAACGACCAGTGGTCCATTATCAGCGATGTGTCCATTAAATTATGATAGAAGTAGATATTGGAAATAACAGACTCCTTTAAAAACAGACAAGGGAAAAGATCAACGCAAACTAGGAGTAGGGTAAGAAAGAAATAGTAATTTTTTTTTGCAAGTTGATATAGTAATTTTTTATTCATTCAAGCAATAACTTGAGCAATTAATGTGGATGAAGACAGAACAAGAATACTTGCCATTATATTAGTCTAAAAATGAGCGACTTGTAATTACTTAGTAGATTATAGAAACGAATCTCTCATCAATTAGACAACACTATTGAAATGTCTTTATTGGCCAATGACAAGCACACCGAAGCAACCAAATTGCTCAGGATCAAAAAATTGATTTAGCAACATGTTGTGGTGAACACTTCCAGTGTACCAGAGTAATCAGCAAATGAAAAGCATTCACAAGTTACGCCCTGTGAAAAAGGGGTCCTATAATTGATTGCATGACAAGTGCTAAACTGGGAATCACAATAAGGCAACTAATATGAGCTACGCAGGGTACTAATAAGTACACATGTTCATAATAGTAACCCTTACATGTCATTAGTAGTGGTGTCTTTAAAACACATCATATTAAAATTTTCCATTCATCTAAGAAAGAATAATAATCATTCTTAAAACAAGGATGCTAAAAATGTAAAAGCAAAAGCAGCTACTGCAAGCAATCTATTGCAATCAAAGCAACACATAAACTACAAATACATGATAGGACTTACACCATTATAAACATGATGAAGAGGAGAGTTCAGGGACACTTTGTAACCAATTCTTAAAGTAGTCCTGACAATCTACCTCCGCATTAGAGACAGCAGCAAGAGGAGTAACAGTGATCTGAAAAAACGAAAATGCTTAGTATGTGCATATTAACCTTTTTGTTCTCAAATTTATATTTACTCACATATCCTTCCAGTAAACGTCTGTAGTCTGTATCATCATCGTCATCAACTACGGAACCTCTCACCTACAAAAGATTAAAAGATCACTGCATCACTTTCTTCGTGGGGAGGACTAGGAAATGTGCATCCCAGGATCATTTAGGGATTCCATATAGATTCACGAGACCACTGCTACTTCAGAAGATGACAAAACTGAATGCTTACATTTTCTGCTCTTTTTTGAGACAGTCCAACCACGGCATACTTAAGCAGAAGACTCAACTTTGTGGGACTTATAACAATATGGGCATTTCAAGAAAATGAAAAGAAAGAAAAACGAAATCGACCCACCTCTCTTGCAAACAAAAGATGCTCGGGTGATATAGATGATGGGTCAAAATTCTTTGGTATTTCTGCATCTGTATTAGTCATATCAGAGGACATTTTTTGTCCTTCTGTCTCAGAGGTGACTTGTCTCCATCCCATCTTGATGATACTTTTACCCTGTTTAGTTAGCTTGTAACCCTTTGTAGAGGCCAAAAAAAAAATAGTTATAATGGATTGCATGACAAAGCAGAGCACTATATTTTTTAGCAAAGTTAGCTATGAAATGATAGTATTTTATAAAGTTTCTTCTAACTTCAGTATTAGATAGAATAATAAATAGGATATAAGTTAAAACAATATCTCAAGCCTTAGATATGAATGCATCTGTGGGGATACAATATCAACAGAAAAAGAAAACAACATAATTCTAGGCTGATTAGGATTATGATTACTTTATCGGTATTAAATTTTTTAATTATGGTTCTTTATCTTCATACAATTTTGTGTAACATAATACTTATCAGTTATAGTTTTTACTTTTCGACTTAATTAGTTTTTGGTCTCAATATTAATGGGATTTATTAAATTTGATCCTTTAATTTTTTTGGTCCTTAATTTAGTCTCCATTTTATTTAAAAGGATACAATGTGATCCCTCCCGTTAAATTAGAGTTAAAACCGGTTGGAAGATGATTACGTGTCACTATCTTGGCTTTTTTTTTTTCTTGAGTTTTTTTCCTGGGTTTTCCACTTTAAACAAAGGAAAACCTTTAAAAATGTTTCTCACTTAAAACAAAGAATTATCTTTTAACAGACATAATAAAATTATGCTGATAAGTAATCAATGTTCATTATGTAAACCACACTTTATCCTTAATAAGATACCAAATCTACAATTATTATTGTACAATTACTGAGAATAACAATATAAAACTTTATCACAAGGAAAATTTAAAATGCCCATAATCATATTGATCCTTTATCACAAGAATAACAATAACAATGACAATACAATTTAAAAGAAATTATGAAAAAAGGCCAATAATCATATTGATGCTTAGTCACAAGGAAAACATACAGATTGCGAAAATAATTGTAATATACCTTATGGTTAGCAACATCGTTTGGCACATCTACATTCAAAAAACATTTTCTAGGGTAGCTGGGATTCTTTGCCTCAACCAGTACAGAACTTATGATAGGTAAGCATACTTGTGCAGCAAGGGTGAAGTCATTTAGATTACTCTTTCCTTTAATCCTGAATATAAAGTAAACCCCAAACGGTGAAACAGGTTAATGAAAAGCTGTTGCCATGGTAAGATATAGATGAAAGCATGTTGAAATAGTTAATATCACCGAAGAGCCACATTACTCGAGATTCATTCAATTTCAAGTCACACTCACAATTATATAAGCTAACAAAATGTTTTCAAAATTAACTTTCGAATAAATAATATTCAAGATAAATCCAGTAATATAGAACAGCAGAAGCAGATTGCAAATATGCCATACCAGTTATATGAAATGGAGATGGATGGTACATCATTGAAGAAGGCCTCTCGAGCTCCAGCTACAGTACCCGAGTAAACACTGCAAAGGGAGCTATTAAGTAATGATATGGGCAATTCACAAAGTAATAATAACTACTGAAGCAACTAGAGAGGAAATTCAAGGAATTTCAATGTCATCATTTTCATTTCAATGCTTACACTGAAGACAACGGAAAATTTTCCAAAGGATGAACTAATTACATTAACGACCTTCTTTTACGTCAGTTACAATCAGGTCCAGGATTTTACTCGGGATAGATTTTAAGCAGCACAGAAAATTATAAATTACTTTTTCGGGAAATTAGATCATTTCCAACAGGAAAAAAAAAAGGTTACATCATATTATATAGATTTTAAGATCAAACTGATACAGATCACCCCCTCATGTATAAAAGTTGCAACAAAAAAAGGTCATAACAAATGAAGATAGTTGTCAGAGGAACAACACCAAATTTTACATGACTAAATTGCTTACTCCTAGCAAAAGGGAGAAGGCTTTGTATCCTGCCTCCCCCTTCATTGTTTCTCGGCAAACATGCTTTCATTCTAAATTCATAGAGATTCATTTGAAGTTTACAAGTAGAAAAGTTGCTAAGATGATGCCAAGGGAAAAGATGGTACATACATGTGATAACCGCAGTTGCTACCCATGTTTATGCCACTGACTACCTGAAGAAATGGATATAACACGCATCAGCAACTGGTTGGATGTTTCTTTTTATTTTCTATTTAACTATTTAGGCATAGCTCAGTCAAATAGATCCTACATGCAGAGAACGCCATTGCACCAGAGCAGAATTTAAATTAGGTTAAGAAAACAGCCAGAAATCTAATGACCTATAAATAACAACACAACAAAGCCTTCTTCCAGAATACACTCCGTACTAGTTAGTGAGGCATGGCAAAACAATGCAATCAATCAATTCAACAGTTACTACCGTCAATCAATAGTTTGAAAATTTGATAAGCAGTAGCCGTATAATTATGAAGTAAAAAATGCGATAGAGCAAAACTAAAACGGAATAAGCGTGACATAGCATAGCATAGAAGAGGTACCAAATCAGGTACTGTGGGAAAGAGAGCTTTGGAAACCCCTAGAGAAGCACAATCAGCGGGCGTCCCTGTCAAGAGAATCAAGAAATTAGTTGTAACGTGAAATAATAATGAAGTTGTGTAAAGAAGAGGAAGAGAGAAACAAACCAGAAACCGCAAATGCGGTGGTTCCGTCCATGTTCACTTGCTTAACGGCTACTGGTTGGAGCCAGGTGATGCTCTGACTAACAGCTGATTTCTCGCTGCAAAAGTGAAAAATAAAATTGGTATAATGGTGAAAGAATCGATTAGAAATGACGGTGATGGAGATGTTACCTATCGGGAGCGCATACTTGAATGTTGAAGAGATCGGTGGAAACGAGCGATTGAACCAGTGCTCGTAAGCCAGGAGCATCGATACCGTCGTCGTTGGTGATCAGAATCGTGCCTATTTTTTCCCCCTCCATATCACCGGTTATGGCCAGACACCTTCTTTCTTCTTTTGTTTGTTTCTATATAATCAAATGCTTGGTATTATAAACTTTTTATAAATAAGTATATATTACTCTTATTATTTTATATAGCAGCGTAAACATATACTATGATTTCTATGTATACAATTTTTTAAATATGTGTTATGTTGTTTTAATAGCTGCGACATATAGATGATAATCTTATAATGTTATTAAATTAATATATAAACTAAAATTATATTTATTAAAAATAAAATGAAATATATTAAATAAGGAAGTAGAAAATAAATAAAGATAGTCGATTTTATAAAAAATTTATAAAAGTAACAGTTAGTTTTTAAAAATTTAATAAATTATTATATTTAAAGGGTAAAATTGGTATTTTGAAATATAGACACAAAAGAGAAATTTCATTAATATATTATTATAAATGATTTTGTTTGTTGTATATAAAAAGAAAAATAAACATATTAAAATTATGTTGTAATTATACAAAAATCAAACATTTTACTATATCAAATATATTATCTTTAATTACAACTAGGCGCGCTGTGTGTATACATTTTTTAAATATGCGTGATATTATTAGTAGGTGATAATATTATAATGTTATTAAGTTAATATATATATATATATATATATATTATTTATTAAAAATAAAGTGAAATATATCATAACAGATAAAAGAATAATTATTGATAAATAAAAAAGAAGAAAAGAAGCAGAGACATTTGATTTTATAAAAAGTTTATAAAAATAACGGTTAATTTTTAAAAATTGAATAAATTATTATATTTTAAAAATAAAATCGGTATTTTGAAAAGTGAAAAAAAAAGGGAATCCTTTTATATATTATTATAGATAAAATAATTTGTTTAGTTGCATATATAGGAGTCATTTTCTATTAGGCTTTTTGTTTCATTTTTTTCACTTTCAACAATTGGAGATAAAAAAACGTCTTTTTGAATAATTGTGTAAAAGAGAGGCGGAGCTCTTGGGGGCAGCGAGGAGCTGGCCCCCAAATTTTGAATATATGTATATATATATATATATATATATATATATATATATTTGAAAATTTTTATATTGTAGATAATATATATTAGAGATTAATAAAAATTAATTTTTTTATTTTTTATTTTTTTATTTAAACATAATATTTAATCTAAATACATAATAAAATATAAAATTAAATATAATAAAAAATAAAAATATTTAGGTTTAATTTTTTGTTTTGTCCCTGTTTTTATTTAAAAATTAATATTAGGAATAGGTTAATTACACCAATCAAACAAAGCATTCATATTAAGAGTCTCAATTTTAATGAAAAAATCATTGATCTGTTTGAAGGAATTTAACGTCGTAAAAGACCAAATTACATAAGTCTTTGAAAAATCGAGATCAAATTGAGACTAAAAAATATTGGAGGACTAACTTAACATTTTAAACGAAAACATAAATCAAAAGAGTAACTAAACCAAATATTTATTAACATAATTTTTATTTTCCTTTTCACTGTTTTTTTATTTTAACAAATTGTAATAATCTCTCACTCTCATATGTCTTCTTTTTGTTTTTAAAGAATAAAAGTTAGACATAAACTCATTTTATTTCTCATTTATCCTCTTACTTTCCCGTCTCTTGTCTTACTTGATAATGAAAACATTGTTTTTTATCTCAGAGCTTTTTGTATATATTTTTTATGAATATAGAAAAAAATAATGTGTATTATGTATTAATAATAATGAATATATTTTTCTTTTAATAATCATGTGTCTCAATTTTTTATTAGATTATGATCAATTATTTTTTAGTATTATTTACAAAAAAGGTATATTGATAAAGAATGAAAGAATAAATTAATCATCTAAGAGTGATGAAAAGGAAATTATTGACTAAAACAAGATAGATTTTACCTCTTCACATAATTTAAAACATTATACTAATAATAAAAAATGTTCAGTTAAATAAGTCATTTTTTGAAGCATTATATTAATGATTGAAACTAATGATCTCAAGATTATATTACTTTGGCCCCTCTAACGCTTTTGGTCAAGATTCGTCACTGGTGTAAAACGTCTTTAATAATTGTACGAGTGAATAAGCTTAAATAAATATTCTCTTATTTCTTATTTTTGTTAATTTTTTTTATTTGATTTTCATTTTAGTTTATGTTTAATTAAGTTTTAATTGTTAATTTGATCTAACAATGTTTAAATAATTAACGTATGTGAATAATACATGTCACAAATTACTTCTTAATTTTTTTTATTTTAATCTAAAAAAATTATCTAGTATCAAGTCAATATCAATGTCATTTGTGGTTGTATCATTTTTTTATTTAATTTAATTCTTATATTTATTATTTTTATTTAATTTTGTCCCAAATTTATTAAAATGAAACAATTTTCTCCCTTCCACATTTAAACCAAATTTAATTTTGATAAAATATTATGCTAATATTTTTTTAAATTTAATATTTTTATTAATTATTTTAAAAATTCAATTATAAATTATTAAATTTAATTATAAATTAAATATAATTGCTAGACTCAATTATTAAATAGACTATAATTATTATAATATTATTAGAATATAACTATTAAATGTTTTCTTCAATTTTAATTTGGGCTTAAATATTATGCTAATATTTTTATTAAAATTAATATTTTTATTAATTATTTTTGAAATTCAATTATAAATTATTTAATTTAATTATAAATTAAATATAATTCTTAAACTCGATTATTAAATATAAAATATAATTATTAAATGTTTTCTTACTGTAATTATATATTGAATATACTATTTGTAAAATTCACATGTTAATTTTAATACAAGTATTGATATAACATTTATATAAAAATTATAGTTTGTCTCAAGGAACAAAACTGTTATATTTAAAAAAGTAAAACAGACTATATTAAAAAATAACAAATATATAAATTAAATTGAACAAAAGATAGTGACATACTCATTAACTGACATGTAATAGTGGATATCGTGACACAATATTGATTTGACACGTAAATAATTTTTTAAATTAAAAAAAAAAATCTACAAAAGTGACATATGACATATATTATTCACATACGTTAATTATTTAAACAAATTACAACCTAATTAAAAATAATTTAAAATGATAACCAAATTAAATAAAAATCACAAAAGTAAAGACCAAATGAGTATTTTGAGTCAACAAATTACATAGATCAACCATACGGATGTGAGATTTTGGATATACATAGCAAAACTGTATGAGTTAAAGAAATTATTGTACAAATTAAAACAATGTTACGAGTATAGTTATATATATTCACGTGTTTGTATATACATATTAACATAATAACTACTAATATTATAACTTAGTTACAGATAAACAGTACAATTCATATTTTTTATGTTGATGATATGATAATTATGGTAATTGATGTAGAGAACATAATACATTAAAATAGTAGTGGTAGAAAAATAAAGGATATTACATCTTTTGCTACTTTACTAAAATTGAGGTTTCAAGATCAAAAATCAAATATTTTCCTCTCACTAAAAGTATGCATGTATTTAAAGAAATTGGATGATAGTATGCAAACTAGCAAATTCTTTGATTGAAAAGTGAATGAAAAAAAACTTGTGTGCTAAAGAAAATCAAACTCAAAATAAATAAATAATATATATATATATATATATATATATATATATATTACAAATGGTTATTGTTATATGAATTTTAAGTTACATAAAAGTTACTTATGAAAGTGATTTATCTTAAAATAACTTCAAATAAGAGGATGTGATGGTTTATATACATTTTAAGGGTAATTTTGTCGCATAAAGACAACAAGTTGTAGATGCATGCTTATAATGATGACTTTAACTTAGAGAAATGTTCATTTATATATGTCAACTAATTGTACTCTAACAATAAAGTTGTGTATGACATTGTTTACATTATGTACCAATGTGTCTATAAAGATTGATATTCTTTTTCAAGAAAAAAACTTCATAAAAATATTATAATATTGTTAAATATTATATTTAAATTTGAATTGATTGATATTTTGACAGACTAGGTTTCTAAGAAATCATTAAACAAATTGGAAATATACCACATCATTTATCAACTTTAGGAATGTTGGAATATATAAAATATTGTTAATCTTAATATGTTATTATTTAAAAATAAGATGTTATAAGAAGAAGTATATATATATATATATATATATATATATATATATATATAAAAAAAAATAATATGAATTATTAGCTAATTATTATTTTGTGTGCGAGAGTGAACATAAATCTAAACATTTTATTACTATTTTGTTGAATCTTTAAATTTGGAATTGAAATATTCAACCATTTATTGTGTTTTTTAGTTAATCATACTACATAAATGAAATAAAACTAACTTACACATTATTTATTTATGGCGTCCTATTTTCTTCTTCTAAATATATGTGATAGTAATTATATATATATATATATATATATATATATATATATATATATATATATATAAAATTAAAATATTAAAATAAACAGACTTTGCAAGTTTATATAAAGGTTAGTTACTTAAGACTTTCTTAATAGAATTTAGTATATATCTCTTTAGAAAACTAGAGATGAAATTTATAGTGTAATGATCTCTCTCTATAAAATCACATGTTAAAGTTTTATTCATTTAATATATACTTTATTGTCATATAAATGTAATGTGTTATTTAATTTGTACGAAGTTATCATATATTAATTAAACATACTTTAATATTATTTTCCTTAAATTCAATTTAGTCTCAACAGTATATTAAAGTCCTCAGTTAAATAACTTTAAAGGATTAAATCCATATTTACAATCTTATAAATATTAAATTTGAACATTTGTGGAACTATATAATGGGTTTAAGTCTTTTTAATATTTTAAAATTATTCTTTATCGACTAAATATTGACTAAATCTTAATTATATTTAAATAAATTAATTTTGTTTAACACAGATAAAAAATGTTTTCCTTTAGTTAACACAGTAATTAATCAAGTGAAAAATAATTAAATAGGAAAAAAAGGTAATAAAACTGAATAATAAATTTAGTATTATTATCTAAATTAATCATCTCAACAAGTTAAACGAGTTTTTATACTCAAAGAAAACAAGGGTAAACATGGTATGTTGGCCTAGGCATTGCATCTGCAAATCGCAACCCAAACATCTCTTATAACCTCTCTTTATCTTTATTGTCAATTTTCTTTTGATTTCTCTCCGGCTTGGGTCACTCTCGGATCACTTTGGGTTCTTCGGCGGGGACTTGCGTCCCACTCGCATCACACAATTTACTGCGAGGGACGGATTCCGTGGATTTTCCGGCGAGGTAAGATACCGTTGAAATTTTGCTTTGGTCCAAGGGGAGGGAGGAACCTTGAAGAATTAGGATTGGTTTGGCCTCAGATCTGGGAATTAGGGTTTAGTTTTGATTGCGGGTGATGCTAGTTTTGGGCGAGGGGCTTTGGTAGATGGAATCAGGCGTGAGATCGAGTGGTTCTGGGGTTGTGGTGAAGAGCAGAAACTCCTCGGGTTGTTTAATTGTGCGAAAGAAAGGGGATGGATTGGGTGCTACTGCTTCCACGTCTCGGAAGCTCTATGAATCCAAGAAAAGGGCCAACATCAGCGTTTCGCTGAGTGATTCTGGATCAAGCGACGAGCTGCTGATTCCTCCTGGTAGAAGGCTTGGTCCTGAGACAATTCGAGTTTGCAATGGTTTGGCTGCCTCTGAGCGGGGTGGGAATGAAGTTAGTCGGAAAAGGGACAGAGTGGAACGAATTAGGGGTAGTGGGGAAGGTATTGCTGCAGAGAAAGGTTTGGAGGCGAGGGAAAGGAAGCGTAGTAAGTTGGATGTGTATGATTTTGATGAATATGATGGAATGGGTGCGGAAAACTCAAGGAGGAGGCATTTAGATGATAATGGAGTTGGTCACGGAGGAGGAAGGTTTATAGGATCAGGGCATGCTGCTAGAAGTGGAATTGATAGGGAATTCAAAGCAGGCTCAAGTGGACGAGTTCTCGATAAGAGAAAGAACTCCTATGGTGACAGGCCTAGTGGCTTGTTTCCAGTGGATGATATTGATCACAGTAGGTTCAAGATGAACAGGGATGGTACTCGGGTACCTGTATCCCCGCAGAAGGAGAAGTTTAATTCAGATGAGTCCATTAGGGTTCAGGGGAAAAATGGTGTTTTGAAGGTAATGGTTAATAAGAAGAAGGTGCGTGGGCCATCAGAACAGTATTATGATCATCACAAGCCTGTAGAAAGCAGGCAAAGGTTAAAAACTGAAGAGCCTACCAAGAGGATAAAGTCTGAAGAGACTGTTAAGAGGAATGTTCCAAGTCGTCCTTCATCATACATGGAAACAAAACCTGTTGAGAAACCAAGATTAGTCAAGAGACCAGAAAAGAAACGGATAACGTCCAAAAAATCCTTGTCAAGCAAGGACAGTAGGGGTGATGATGAGGGGGATTCGGATAACAGTGACGCATCACTGAATCCTGGAATAAGAAATACTGAAACTCATAAGCCTGCCAAAAAAGTAATCTCGGAGGATGAGCAGACACCTGTGCACGAAAAACTCCCCACCACAGGAACAAAAGATGGGAAAATCAAGCGTGGTAGTGGTACAGAAAAACAGAAACTGCGAGAGCGAATAAGGGAGATGCTGCTGACTTCAGGTTGGACTATAGACTATAGACCTCGAAGGAACAGAGACTACCTGGATGCAGTCTACATTAACCCAGCAGGTACAGCCTATTGGTCCATCATCAAGGCCTATGATGCGCTTCAAAAGCAATTGAATGATGATGCTAATGAGGTCAAGGTCAAAGGGGATAGTTCTTCTTTTGCTCCTATTGCAGATGAGGTGCTCAGTCAGCTAACAAGGAAAACTAGAAAGAAAATGGAGAAAGAAATGAAAAAGAAGAAGAAAAAATATGATAGTGAAAGTGGTAATGAAAAAGAGCCTCAAAGAAAAAGATCTGCCAGCAACAAGTGTGATATGAATAGCACGGATAGTGACAGCAATGAGGAGAAATTAAGCTCCTTTATAAAGCAGGGAAGTAAGTCAATGAAAAATAAAATGTCCGAAAATACCATTACCAGTGCTCGCACAAAAATCCAGAATGCTACCCATCACTCAAGTGATGGAATAGAAAAATCGTCATTTGGAGGTGATCCTCATATACACGGACGGAAGAGTAAAAAACATGGAAGATGTACCTTGTTAGTTCGCAGTTCGAACAAAGGATCAAATTCGGAATCTGATGGCTTTGTCCCATATGTGGGGAAAAGGACAGTTCTTGCCTGGTTAATTGACTCTGGAACTGTAGAGCTAAGCCAAAAGGTTCAGTACCGCAGACGGAAAAAGGTCCTGCTGGAGGGGTGGATCACAAGGGATGGCATTCATTGTGGCTGCTGCAGTAAGATCCTTACCGTTTCAAAGTTTGAACTTCATGCAGGAAGCAAATTGCCACAACCATATCAAAATATATATTTGGAATCCGGTGTCTCTCTTCTACAATGCCAAATAAATGCATGGAATAGACAAGAGCATTCTGAAAAAATTGGTTTCCATTCAGTGGATATTGATGGTAATGATCCAAACGATGATACATGTGGAATATGTGGAGATGGAGGGGATTTAATCTGTTGTGATGGTTGTCCATCAACATTTCATCAGAGCTGCTTGGATATCCAAGTATGTGTGCATATTTTATTCTCCATATGTCTTGTTATGGTTCTCACTTCTCAACATAGTTTGTATACTATTCTTTGATTTGTCTTGCAGAGTCTTTTGGTGAACAGTAGCATATTACATTTATATTGTTCTCTGAATTGTCTTGCACAGTATCCATAGTTGCCCTTTCAGATGCCACTTGGTTTGTATAATTTTTGTTTGGGGTGGTGGAAGTGGGACGATAATATCTATTTGTTGGGAGCTTTATTGCTATGACATCTAGGGGACTGAAGAGTTGTTATGTTTTTACATTGTCTGTTGAGGAATGCTAAAATGTTGTATCCTTGGACAAAAGTTGTGCATGCTGAATACTGATATTATTTAGTTTTTCCGCCTAGAAGAAAAGTGCAGTAAAAGAAAAATTACCTACCTATATAATAGTTTTTATAACTAAAGTCAATGATACAACAGGACTCTCTAACTTCTTTTATATCTTTTTGGCATTTTGTATTGCTTTTCTCACGGTATTGTCAGGGTTCCTATACACAAAAACTAATCTATTATTGACACCTTGACAGAGGTGTTATTGACTTGTTGCAATTGCACTCTGTACCCTTGTTTTAGTAACATGATTACTTACTGATAATTATGGGAGGATGGTTTTCTTCATTAGTAATCCATTTATGCTGTTGCAGATGCTTCCTCCCGGTGAATGGCATTGTACAAATTGCACCTGTAAATTTTGTGGCATAGCGACTAGGACTTCTGAAAAAGATGATGCATCTGTGTATGTCCTACGGACATGCAACTTATGTGAGAAAAAATGTATTCACTTTCTCTCATTTGTACTTGATGTTTCTTCAATATGTTTATATCCCTTATTGTTTTCCTTTGACTTCATTTAAGTTATACTTTTCATTTGCATAGATCATGACTCTTGCTCTGAGGAGATGGATACCCATCCTAATAACTTGAATACTTCAAGCCTTTCTTTCTGTGGGAAAGAGTGTAAAGAGGTACCTCTTACAGTTGTTTTTGGTTTTCCAAGTTCTGAAATGTAGCTTGAAAATGCATATTTCTTTAACAATTTCATGCTGTATAATTCAGCATCCATGTGTACCATTTATACTTCTGCACTAGTCCATGGAATTTGTGTTTCTTTCGACACTCTTAGAGTAACTTTCTTTTGGAGGATCGTGTATTTTAACTGTTTCTCGGTATGATCATTTTCCAAGGAAGAATAGTAAAAATAGAAGTGAACTTTTGTTGTGCTGCTATGGTAAGGCCAGATTCTGACTTGCTCTTATTATTGTTATATTGTACTTTTACAGCTTTCTGAACACTTAAAGAAATACCTTGGTACCAAGCATGAACTAGAAGGGGGGTTTTCATGGTCTCTCATTCATAGAACAGATGAAGACTCAGAGGCAGCTTGCAGGGGAATTACCCAGAGAATAGAATGCAATTCAAAGTTGGCTATTGGGCTAGCTGTGATGGATGAATGCTTTTTACCTGTTATTGATAGGAGAAGTGGGATCAATATAATCCGCAACGTCTTATATAATACTGGGTGAGCTCTAGTTAAACGTTATGAATGAACCATCATACCTTAAGTTTAGAAGGAAAAAAATAGTGGAAACTGGATAAAATTTGAAAGCTTTTTCAGATGTAAAATTAGGGTTTGAAGAGGGGACATTTATGCTTTTTGGGTTATTTTTGATGTTTTAGTTGGTGAGTTTAAGTTATGAAGTGGGCACATGAAAGATTTAATAATTAATTTTTTTTCATATACCTCTATAATTTTGGGTATATCAATGCATAAGTAAAAACGCTTTGGTCAAAATGTTTTAAATCTCCTTTCCCTTCCCTCCAATTCACCCCAATATTGGAGGGAGCAAAAATTTGAAAATGAGGAATTTTGCTCCCTTCCTAAAATTCGAACTAGACAGCAAATCTAAATATATATCCGTTCCCTCCCCTTCATCAACCAACCATTAAGTTAAGCAGAAGATCATAAATGAAAGAAGCAATCGAAACTGGAAAAAAAGGTTTCAAGCAACGATGGTAGCTTGGGGTGTTAATAGATCAAAGTTAATCTTTCTGTGTATTTTTGTTTTCCGCTAGATACTGCTAGCCTTAACTGTTCCTCTGTCTATTTTTGGCTTTCTTCTATTCACTTTCAGATCAAACTTTAGCCGGTTGAGCTATGGTGGATTTTACGCTGCTATTTTGGAAAAAGGGGATGAAATAATTGCTGCAGCATCTATCAGGTACTAAGACTCAGACTTTGCCTTGCGGATTCATTTTCTGGATGTCTGACCTTTCTTTTCAAGAGGAAAAACTGCAGATATAGTAGACTTTGGGATGCTGAAAGGATTTTCAGTTGCAATTAATTGAAAAGTCTACCCAATTACAGATCTACCATAGAAAAATGAGGGGAACTAAGGAAGATGAATAGTTGACAGTTGTCAAGGAAGAAAAAATAACATTGTAGTTAATTAATCATATAGAATGAAATTCATTATAATGTAAAATATTCATTGGCATACTGCAGTTGCTTTAGAGAGAGCTTTTCTTTTTTATATGACTAGTCTTTTGAATTTGCTAATTATCATACACCAGTGTGACTGCTTAAGAGAGAGCTTCTTTTTTTCATTCACTAGTCTGTTAAATTGTGTAAGAAATTACCAATGTGGCAATGGTGAGGAGATAGGATTCATAAGTTTGGCAGTGCCCTAGTCCTGTGGCTTTTATACAACAATGCCATATTACTTTGTAACAAGTAAAGCATGAGTGGCATTGGGCAGCCACTTGTTCTTGTTTCAAACCTTTTTTAAAGTAACATTCAGTTTTACCGATTTATTTAGCCTAAATAATGGTAGAAGGCCATGGCTGTTTTCTTGATCTTTCTCACTCTCATTCTATATCTATGTTTCTCTATATTTTTTATGTTAGTGTGGGAGTATACATGTAAGTATTTACTTTCCTGTCTTAGGTTGCATGGAACTAAGATAGCAGAGATGCCATTTATTGGAACTCGACATGTATATAGGCGCCAGGGGATGTGCCGCCGGCTCTTTTCTGCCATTGAATCGGTAAACCATGAACCTCTAGTTCTTTGTGATTTCTTTGTACCTAAAATTTATTAAAAATTTTGGTTGGGATCCTTTTGCATGCATTTTTTATTGACGTTGACACATTCTTATCTTATTTGTTCCTCCTTGATTGAAAGGCCCTTTGCACTCTGAAAGTTGAAAAACTAGTTATTCCTGCAATTGCTGAACTCACACATACATGGACAACGGTTTTTGGCTTCACACGTCTAGACAGTTCACTCAGGCAAGAGATGAAGTCACTTAATATGATGGTCTTCCCTGGTATAGATATGTTACAGAAGCGGTTGGTTGAACAAGGAAAACATGAAGGTAATAAAACCGCATGTGTTCTTGCTGTTTTTGTTTCTAAAATTTCAGAAGTTGCTTTCCCTGTACGTAAATTTTACTTTCTTTTTCCTGACAGGTTCTGAGAAAATGGGAAATGAAGACAATGATTTTATCCATACGAAAATGGGAAATGGGTCAGATGTGGGTTCTTTAACTCCACAAAATCGTCATAGAAGTGATGATACTAGTTCAAATCCTGCTAATGAGACGAATGATGAATGCAGCGATGCTTCTCAAGAACTTAACAATGAAGTTTTGGTTGATGGAACTCTCAGCTCTAAATCTGATTCCGAGGAAATGGTGTCTGATTCAGTTTCAGATAAATGTATTTCTCCTTCTAGGACTAGTCACAGTGCACCAGAAATGAAGAATAAAGTGGATGCTGCTTCTCCTGTTGATAAATTAAATCCTCCTTCAAAATGCCAATCCATTTCTCCTAATGACACATCTGTGAGTAGTCACTCAGAAGATATTCCAAATGTTAAAGCTTTGGTTCAGGAAACTTCTTCGTCTGATCCATGTTCACAAGAAAACCTTGACAAGAAATGTCACTCATTCTCTGCTATGAACTGTGATTCGTCAGAGCTCGACATTAATCCGGTGGTGGGTTCTCCAAAGGCAGCCGATACTTCACCTACTAAAGAGGTTCGTATGGATGACGACGCTCTTGATGCTGTTTCTTCAAGGAATTTATTGGAAGAGAATATTAGAAAGGGGAATGATCAAAATCTAGATGTCTCCGGTTCTGCTCTCAAACTTGGTGATAAGAGTTTGTTGCAGGAAGGATCTGATTCCAAAAATGAAATTGAATGTGAAAATGAGAAGGATGTATGTGCTGTAAACGCTTCTGGTGTTAGTTCTGATACTGTTGTGGTCTAGCAGAATGACCGAGTCCTGTACCGCTCCATATGTTATCATAAGCTAGGTTTTTTTTCAGAGCATCATTGCTTCTGTGCAAGTCAATTTTCAAGGCTTTTGAAGCTTCTACGTTGTGCTTTGATCCGGTATTATGAATTCGTTCCGATGGTTTTGAAGGAAATACTGTTTGGTCCCTTGTCATTTATGGGTGAATTTTCAAGGTTAAGATTAGCTAACTTCATTGTATGTGAATGTTCGTCTGGCCCCAGACCTGTTGCATGTACCCGAATAGGTAAAGTTACTGGGAAGTAATATGCAACGGTTCTTCAACAGAAGCAAATACTTTGAGTTGCATTAGACGATTGTGCGGTTCCTATTGTATATATCTGAATGTGGTAGAGTGGATACGGGTTTTCACCAATGTCCACAGCAATTCAGCAATCATATTGCATAAGCAATTGTACTGTGAGCAAATTTTCTACATAGATTCTTTTGTGGTGTTTTTGACTCCCTTTTTACACAGATTGGTAGCATGTGTTTAATATTACTTGACTGTATTTAATGAGTAATTGTGGGAAGCAAGAATTATGTTTCTTGTATTCCAATTCGAGCTCGTTGTATTCGGCTTGTGGTCTATTTCTGCCATATTTGTAGAATTTGGTGTGCACTGTGCAGCAAATAACAATTGTATTTCACCATAGATTTTTATCTTGTACTTTTTTCACTTTCTGCAATTAAAGTCCACATTTTTCATATGTATCAGGCATCTATACTGCCCTCTCTCTCTCTCTCTCTCTCTATATATATATATATATATATATATATATATATATATTTTATTTTATTAGACATAATTTTCTTACAATTTCACTTCTATTATAATAATGTTTTTGTAACTGATTTTTTATTGTGACAATGGCTATGGTAATTACTTTTTATTACGTGATACAAATATAGAAACTTAGGTGCAATTTTCTAGAAGAATTTGGTAGTAATATATATAATAATAAATGAGTAATAAAATTAACGACAAAAGACAAATTTACATTACATAGTATTTATATGTTGATATTTTCTAGATAAATCAGTTAAAACTATCAAGGTAATCTATGATTTAACCATTACAAGAAAAATACTTAATATAACTTGGTTGCTATATACATTAAGTAAAAAAGTGGTACTCGGGAAGAGTTGCTTGCATCTAAATCTTGTTTCCTTCTTCAACTATGTAGCTATTCATTTGGAAAACATAGTTTTAGTTGGAATATACTTTGTCGATTAAAAGAAAAGCACTTTCTTCCGTTGCTTTATTGGTGATGTTCATTTCATACATTTTAAGACATGTCCCTCGTACTCTTAATATTATTCGGATACTGTAATATGAATACCCTTAAAACGATGTGAATTTTAAAAAGAATAATTAATTACCGATTCCCTTTCTTAAATAACTTACAAGTAGAAATAACAAATAAGCATGTATCTATGAGTATGGTCTAAACTTATATCGATATTGACACAAATTATTCAAATTCACCAGACATGTGTACATTTTTGGCATTCAAGAAAATAAAATGTGTACATTTTTTTTTCATTGCTTTTATCTTTTCACCTTTAATAAATTTTTTGACTGGTGTACATGAATATAAATATTTTTTAACTTAATTAAAATTTAAGTTTATTATAAATTTTGGTATTTTAGTTTCAACAATATATTTGAGTTTTCATTGTATTTTTCTCTTCGTTTTAGCTTATCGATATTGAAAATAATATACTTCAATTGATCCAACGTGTTTTTGTTTTTACTTCATTTTTAATCTCAGTTGTTTAATCCCACACTTATTTGACCGTTTTCTAATATATTTCTGTTTACTCTAATCTAATAATACACAAAATCACATATGAAAATAATAGTCACCTCATTAAATTAACAAAAGTTAAAAATAAGTGCTCACTTGAAAAATATCATTTTCTTATATTTAATAGATAAAAAAGTTTAATAAAAATTAAAAAATATCTAAGTTTATCATGAAATTGAAATTTAATTAAGTTTTTTTAATTTATTTTATATATATATATATATATATATATATATATATTACAAATAAATAATTAAAAGATTAATTGTGCAGTGAACTGTGCAAATGGTCAAATGTTAAAAATAAGTAAATATTTAGTTTTCATCACAATTTGTACAAGATAAACGTTCTTCCTCTGCTCACAATTCTTAAAACACACATGGTGGCAACACAAAATTATATATGAATATTATTTGAACAAATGTGTAAAAAAAAAATAATTAATTTCATAATAGTTTCTGACGTAAATTAATTATATGTTGATTAATTAGAGTCTCAAATTTTCAACTAGAGATATTATAATATATTGTTTTCTAACTATTATTTGCTAGATGAAATTAACATAACCCCATGAGTGGATACGGAATTATGTTATTATTAGGATTTAGAAAACTTACATTTAGTAGTACAATTAATTAAACTTGTGATAAACAATTTAATCAGATGTTTGATGATAATGCAGTTTTGTGTTTGACATATATTTTGTGAATAGGATTGGAAAGTAAATTTAAATTACTAATTGGATTGCATTTTCTATTATACTGCAATTAGATTTCTATTATGAAATTGATTGTTCCTAGGTTGTATTATTTGAAAAAGTAATGAATGTAATAAAGTAAACTAAAAAAAATGTTCAATTTAATTTGTTTAAACTGTTTTTGTTTAAATTAAATAAAGTAATTTTCAATTTAATTCGCTTTCGATCAATTCAGCTTTAGTTTAACTGATTTTAAAGTTTCTGTTGTAAAAAAAAAAAAAGAAAAAAAAACTCATTCCATGTATTTTTTTTTTTTTTTTTAAAATCTGATTTGTAACGTCTCTCGAAATTCTGTAGAAGACTCACTTACCGAGAAACAGTACTCAGCATAGGAAAAACTGTATAAACAGTCGTGGAAACCGTTGTGATTTTGCCACGTCCAATATATGTGAGGTGGCGGCATCCGAAGCGTGGGATTCAACAAAAGACAAAATTTGGAGGGAAAAATAAAATAAGCAAAACAAAAAGAGATGAGCAGCTGACATTGTTTTCTGTTTAAGTTTTTTTTTTTTTTTTTTTTTTTCTTTTTTTTTGTTTTTTTTTTTTTTTTTTTTTTTTTTTTTCTTTTTTTTTTTAATTTTTTTAATCTAGGTTTGATATTGCTGTGTTGAGGCTTTTAGCAGTGTGGAAG
>Ga0214543_1001469_pt1 | contig 45515 bp, 17 predicted proteins | sample CNSS2metaG_FD_160094 | JGI IMG/M metagenome (GOLD analysis project Ga0214543, IMG submission 160094) | Root nodule microbial communities from cowpea collected in UCLA plant growth center, Los Angeles, California, USA - CNSS2 | ecosystem: Host-associated > Plants > Roots > Nodule | place: USA...
GGTGTTTTCTTTAAATTTGGATGGTGTACAATGATTTTGGGTAGTTGCATGTCATTTGACGAGTTTTATATTTTGTCCACAAAAAAACTGAACCAAGATTTACAATTTTGTCCACAAGAAAATGTACGTCACAAAAAATTGTACGAGGATTTACAATTTTTTTCATAAAAATTACACAACAAAAATTTATAATTTTGTCCATAAAAAAATGTACACCGCACAAAAGATGTTAATTAATTAATTTATAAATGACTTGCATGTGAACTTATTGGAATAACTAGGAAAACAGTTTATTTTAGCATAAGCATAAACATAAAAAGCCTACATTAATAATTATTAAAAAAAAGTATTATTATTCGACATGCAATTTTTTCAACAAAAACTACAAACCTTCTAGACAAAATTGCAAACCCTCTAATAATTTTTCGTAGAGAAAATTGTGTACCTTCACGTAACACATAATTAGCCAAGTCCATTTTACACTCAGAAGACTATATGAAACTAAAAACAACTATTGCATCTAATTTTTCAATCCCATAGTATTCATTCCTTTGGATGTCCTTATACTGTTTCTATCATGGAGGGTTGAGAACATAAACACTGATGCGAAGTGGTTGTGGGGCATGTCGGTGGTTTGTGAAATATTGTTTGTCATTTCTTGGCTTCTTAATCCAAGTTTTAAACTCTATTTTGATATCACATCATTTGAGATAATTGGATATAGGACTTTGTTAAATACCCATTTGAGAAAATTTTGACACTTAGATTGAGTCAATTCATTATTTAAATATCCATTCACTTCTTTTTTTCCTTATTACCTACTACTTCCTCCTTGCATTTTTCTTCTTTTTTGGCCAGTGGTATGATACTGAGCTGGAATAGTGGTGGAGACATGAGCAATTTTGGTTCATTGGAGGAACAAATGCACATCTAGCTCTATTGTGTTGTAGAGTTTGCGTGATAGCAGGGATGAAATCTCTTTCACCTTGAAATCAAAATCTGTTGGACATGATGTTGTGATGGTTAACCTAATAGTAACAGTAGTTGGAGTCAGCTGTATAGTGTCATACCTAAGTGGATTGTCTATTTGGTGATGTTTTCTTCGATATTTGATGGTGTAAAATAGGCTTGGGTACTTAATTGCGTTATTGGACACATATAGAGCCTATGAATCATGAATCATATTTTAACTTATAGAGATCCCTACAAAAACAAAGTGAAACTAGATTTTGTCAAGGATCGTAGACGAGTGAAGCGTGAGTATGATGAGTTCAAGGTAAGGATCAATGGTCTACCTAATTCTATCTGGCATCGCTTAAATGCATTTCGTGCAAGAGAGGAATGGAGGGCTATGAAACTGCAAAGACAAACCAGGTAGATGAACCTGTAGAACTTAACATTCCAAAAGTCACATGGCTGATGGAACTGGCTAGGGACTGGTTGAATCCTTCATTACAGCATTCTAAGGTATAATTCAGGTATTGAGCATACAATTGGTTTAAAATGATTTTGTAGTTTATTTTCAAATTTTATTGTACTACTTTTGATTTCAATAAACTAATTTACCTAATTTTGTTGTCGATGTTATTTTAAAATGGACAATAAATTTTAGAATATTAGTAAGTGAAATTTAAAATTTAATTTATCAAATAACTTATATTACTTACAATATGCAAATATAAAAAAAATTATATAGTAAAATAAGAACATTGAAATTTATATTTTTAGAGATTTCATTTGTTATAGATTTAACTAATATAATGTTTTTTCTTTACAAAATTTAAATTAGTAAGAAATTTAGTACTTTATAAAATTTTTAAAATCTTGTAGGAAGCATTATTTAAAAAAAAAACACACAAATATCTCATTAATTTATTTTAGGATTGTTTTCGAGTTTTAAATAATACAACTCCTTATATATTCCTTATATATTTGTGTTTGGGTAACGACATGAGGTAAATTACTTTTTAAAGTTAGATTCTATCTTTATTGGACGAATACATGATCAATTATATCTATGTATGTAGTTGTTTCTAGAATAAAAATAAAAAGATAATACATATTTTTGTTATTATTTTAAAGTTTTTGATAAATATGTCTATTTTATATTATTTCTAATGGTTTTAACTAATGCGCTGAAACCAAATTCATGCCACTGAAATCAAATTCAAGCTTAACTAAAAGCAATTATAAATATCAATGGCAATTTTAAAATATATTTATAATTTATTCAATTATAATTTAAATTGGTTTGCCTTTTTTTCTATTAAAAAGTAACTAGAAAGATGATAATCAAAGTCATTCAATTAACCCACTTACATATGTATCAAGAACACAATTAAGCCTCAATTTCCCCATCCAGCGGAAAACAACACGTTTAAGTGTTCTTTTTACTTTATGCAGAAGTTATTTTCCTTAAGAATTGTGTAGTACTTAAAATGAAGAAAATTGTATAATTTATAAATTAAAATAACATATTATTATGTAATGTTTATTTAATTTAATTTAACTCAACGACTCTTTGACCGGTGGTTTTCAAACCAAAACTTTAAAGCAACCAATCATACGGTGTATATTCAAACCATAAAGTGGAGCAACAGTTCCACGATTAATGAACTGTCATAATAAGTTAAAGTTATTATAATTATAAAACATTTATGATTACAAATATATTTAACATAATTTAATAAATTGTTTGTTTAAAGATTTGTTTAATATTTAACAACTTTAATGATTAATTTAATAAAAAAAAGGGAAACGTTAAATTAAATTAAATGTAGAAATAAATTGAAATTGCATGTTTGCATAGCGGGAAGTGAGTGTTTCATGTCACAGCTTCGTGACAGCCTAACGGGTCGATAATGTTGTAACGTGTCAACAACAACACTTCTTTGACTTTGGTCAAATTGTTCATTAGTCATGAAATTTAATTTTTCAAAATAAATATTATTTTATGTTATACGTTAAAATATATGAGATTTATTTTTTTAAATTATAACATTTTCTCTTTTAAGTATGGACTATTTTATCTATAATTAATTATTTCTTTTGATGAGTTAGGGAATTTTAAAGGAGGGTTTATAATTCTTAATTTTCTTCTATTATTGATTTCCTTTACTATTATATGAATTTTAGTTCATTTTTAACTTGTTAGTGGAAGATATTATAAGACTAGTTTCGTCCTCATATGTATTTAACGGGATTACCCGGTTTTTACCAATAGTATATTTGACAAAACTAATTAATAAATTAATAGTTGATAAATCAGTTCATAAATGTTTTTAGTTAATTAATTGATAAGTTTAATACATTGTTATGCAATTATAATTTTAGATTTTTCTAAAAAGCTACAATAAATTACTACTCTTCTTTATTTCATTTAAATAATTTCCTAACAATGATGGAAACAACACTAAAATTCTCCTTCAATCACGATATCCATGAAAAGTACTCGAAGTAATTTCAAAATAGTTGTCATTAAAAGAAAAAAAAAATATGGGCACCATCGACCCCACTTCTCTTTCATATCCAAGAACCTTCATACATAACATTTTAATATTTTGAAGTAAAATACGAAAAATTAAAGCTTGAATCATGGAGCAGTAGTGCTTAGTTTTGCTCACCACTAACTACATCTCTCTGTCAAAGCTTGTATAGACAATAATAATATAAGATTGAAGAACATGTTATAAACTCTTGCAACCAGTTTCACAACACTCTGTAAGTTGTTGTCACCATTTTCTTCTAAGAATCAGACACAGTACAAGGATGTCAGATCTCATCTCAAGCTGAGTGGCATTCACTTTTTCAAGCAACGGGTATGCTCTCTTTTTCTCCTCGCCATCACTCTCAGATTGATCCCTTTTCCTATGCGTTCATGGGTGTTTCTTTTTCTACACAAGCTGTGATCTTTATGTGATTGTGATCACTTTCTTGCATTTGTATCGGGGTGATTGATTGCCGAGAATAAAGGCGAGAAAGGTGAAAGTGGGAACATTTTATTTTCCTGAAATTTAGACTTTTGAGGATTTGTGAATGAAGCAATAATGCAGGGAAGTCAATGAAGTTTTCCAACTCAGCCTGACTCTGTCTTTAACAGTTCAGCACAACACTCTTTGGTTTATTTATCTGTTCATTTCTGTTTTTCGTTTTTCTCTACTTCTTCTTCGAATCATTTATAAAGCACTGAACCCTTTTCATCGGAATCTTAGTCCTGATGTGGGTTATTGGTTCGAGTTCTCAGAAACTGGGAGAACGATGAAGAAGAACCTGGATCTTGCACCGGAGGTTTAAGCAACTGAAAGTTCGTGAGTTGAGTGTCTGCATTTGGGTACTTCTGATTCAGCTGAATCTGTAACCTTTCAAATTTGTTGGTTGTTTGACATTTTCTGTAATCTCTTGAAAATTTCACAGAGATCCAGTGTTTGATTTTGAGTAATACTAGTTAAGTTTTGATTTTTCCAGCGGAAAAAATATTCGCAAAAAGCTTGGACTTGATTGAGACTTGAATGATGCGCCTTTATTACTAGGATAGCGTTAGGTGCAATTCACTTGAACATTTATTTCTCTTCTCAGTCATCGTTGTACCGATGTATTCATTGATCACGAATTTAGATTCACCTTTGAACATTGATTCCGGTCTTTATAACACAATGCCGAAGAAGATCTGATAGCTGAAGTTGTGGATTTTGCAGGAGTTTCAAGATTTTCGAACATGTCATCATCAAAACCATTCAAGCCAAGTCGATTATCTCATTCTCAGTCAGCAACTTCCGATGCATCAGATGGCCCAAAGCCTCCTTTGCCTCCAACCGTAACGTTTGGACGAAGAACTTCCTCGGGTCGCTACATCAGCTACTCCAGAGATGATCTCGACAGTGAACTTGGGAGTGGTGATTTCATGAATTACACAGTGCATATGCCTCTGACACCTGATAACCAACCAATGGATCCATCAATTTCGCAGAAAGTTGAGGAGCAATATGTGTCAAGTTCCCTTTTCACTGGAGGATTCAACAGTGTCACTCATGCACACCTGATGGATAAGGTGATAGAATCTGAAGCTAGTCATCCACAGATGGCTGGTGCAAAAGGGTCTTCATGTGCAGTTCCTGGTTGTGATTGTAAGGTGATGAGTGATGAACGTGGTGTGGATATTCTTCCTTGTGAGTGTGACTTTAAGATATGCAGAGACTGCTATATAGATGCTGTGAAAGCAGGAGATGGAATGTGCCCAGGATGCAAAGAGCCTTACAAAAACACAGAGCTAGATGAGGTTGCTGTGGAGGAACGAAATGGAAGGCCATATCCGCTTCCTCCGTCAAGTGGAGTGTCGAAAATGGAGAGGAGATTGTCGTTGATGAAGTCGACGAAGTCGGCGCTGATGAGAAGCCAGACTGGAGATTTTGATCACAATCGGTGGCTCTATGAAACAAAGGGTACCTATGGCTATGGCAATGCTATTTGGCCAAAGGGAGGAAATTTTGGAAGTGGAAATGGGGATGAGGATGTTGTTGAGCCGATGGATCTGATGAACAGACCTTGGAGGCCACTTACTAGGAAACTCAAGATACCTGCTGCTATTCTCAGTCCATATCGGTAGGAATACTTTTGTTTTAGATTCTTTGGTAAAAAAATTTAAATCAGTGATTGAGATACTTATTCCATAATGTTTTCAGGTTACAAAATGATAATTGACTTTGATGAGAGTATTTTGAATGAATTATATTAGATAACTTTTATAATTGTATGATCTGATGGGAGTTCAAGCAAACTGCTATAGTTTGTATGATATGATATAATCAAGAACTTGAAAACTGAAATGTACATTACACCAATAATGTGTTTTGTAACAATTGCGTTGCATCTAATTTTTCAGTCTCATCATATTTATTCGGTTGGTTGTGCTGGTATTGTTCCTGGCATGGAGGGTGAAGCACAAAAATACTGATGCAGTCTGGCTGTGGGGCATGTCTGTGGTTTGTGAGATATGGTTTGCCTTTTCTTGGCTTCTGGATCAACTACCCAAGCTATGTCCTATAAATCGATCCACAGATCTTAATGTTCTCAAGGAAAAATTTGAAGTGCCGAGTCCCAACAATCCTACTGGAAAATCAGATCTTCCGGGCATAGATGTCTTTGTTTCTACTGCTGATCCTGAGAAGGAACCACCTCTGGTCACTGCAAACACCATCTTATCAATCCTAGCTGCAGACTATCCAGTTGAGAAACTTTCTTGCTATGTTTCTGATGATGGAGGTGCACTTCTGACATTTGAGGCAATGGCTGAAGCTGCCAGCTTTGCTAATGTATGGGTTCCATTCTGCCGTAAGCATAATATAGAGCCTAGGAATCCTGAGTCATATTTCAACTTAAAGAGAGATCCCTACAAAAACAAAGTGAAACAAGATTTTGTCAAGGATCGTAGACGAGTGAAGCGTGAGTATGATGAGTTCAAGGTCAGGATCAATGGTCTGCCTGATTCTATCAGGCGTAGGTCGGATGCCTTTCATGCAAGAGAGGAATTGAGAGCTATGAAAGTGCAGAGACAAACAAAGGTAGATGAACCAGTAGACCCCGTCAAGATTCCAAAAGCCACATGGATGGCTGATGGAACTCACTGGCCAGGGACTTGGTTGAATCCTTCATCCGAACACACTAAAGGTGATCATGCCGGTATAATCCAGGTATTAAACCTATCTTTTACATGCCAAGTGTCAAGATTATTCTTTGAGAGATGAAAATGAATAATTCATAGTTGATGAATGATGCAGGTGATGTTGAAACCTCCAAGTGATGAACCTCTCCTTGGAAATGCTGACGACGAAAAGCTCATTGACTTGGCTGATGTAGATATTCGTCTCCCCCTTCTAGTTTATGTTTCTAGAGAGAAACGTCCAGGCTATGATCACAACAAAAAAGCTGGGGCCATGAATGCCTTGGTTCGAGCCTCAGCCATCATGTCCAATGGTCCTTTTATACTCAATCTTGATTGTGACCACTACATCTACAACTCCAAGGCAATGAGAGAAGGCATGTGCTTTATGATGGACCGTGGTGGTGACCGCATCTGCTACGTTCAATTCCCACAAAGATTTGAGGGGATTGATCCTTCTGACAGATATGCCAATCATAACACTGTCTTCTTTGATGTCAACATGAGAGCACTTGATGGACTTCAAGGTCCGGTCTATGTTGGAACCGGTTGCCTTTTCAGAAGGGTTGCTCTTTATGGTTTTGATCCTCCTCGCTCTAAAGAACATCATTCTGGATGTTGTAGTTGCTGTTTTGGCAAAAGAAAGAAGAATGCTAACATATCTGAAGAGAATCGGGCTCTGAGGATGGGTGACTCTGAGGAAGAAGAAGAAGAAATGAATCTATCACTCTTCCCTAAGAGGTTTGGAAACTCAACTTTCCTCATTGACTCAATTCCAGTAGCAGAGTTCCAAGGCAGGCCACTTGCTGATCATCCTGCAGTGAAGAATGGACGTCCTCCAGGTGCTCTCACCATACCACGAGAGCTTCTTGATGCATCAACTGTGGCAGAGGCCATCAGTGTGATCTCTTGTTGGTATGAGGACAAAACTGAGTGGGGACAGCGTGTTGGATGGATCTATGGGTCAGTTACTGAGGATGTGGTTACTGGCTATAGGATGCACAATAGAGGATGGAAATCAGTTTACTGTGTTACCAAGCGTGATGCATTCCGTGGCACAGCTCCCATCAATCTCACTGACAGACTACATCAAGTCCTTAGATGGGCAACTGGATCAGTTGAAATATTCTTCTCAAGAAACAATGCATTTCTGGCTAGCCCAAGAATGAAGTTTCTCCAAAGGATTGCATACCTTAATGTTGGAATCTATCCATTCACTTCATTTTTCCTTATTGTCTACTGCTTCCTCCCTGCACTTTCTCTCTTCTCTGGCCAATTCATTGTTCAAACTCTCAATGTCACTTTCCTTGTGTATCTCTTGACCATCACTGTGACTTTGTGCATGCTGGCTGTGCTTGAAATCAAATGGTCTGGCATTGAGCTGGAAGAGTGGTGGAGAAATGAACAGTTTTGGTTGATTGGTGGAACAAGTGCACACCTAGCTGCTGTGCTGCAGGGTTTGTTGAAAGTGATAGCAGGGATTGAGATCTCTTTCACCTTGACATCAAAATCAGCTGGAGATGATGTAGATGATGAGTTTGCTGATCTCTATATTGTGAAGTGGACATCCCTTATGATACCACCCATCACAATTATGATGGTTAACTTGATAGCAATAGCAGTTGGAGTCAGCAGAACCATATACAGTGTGATACCTCAATGGAGTCGTCTACTTGGTGGTGTTTTCTTCAGTTTTTGGGTCTTGACCCATCTCTACCCTTTTGCAAAAGGTTTGATGGGAAGGAGAGGGAAGACGCCTACCATTGTTTTTGTATGGTCAGGTCTCATAGCAATCACAATATCACTCCTCTGGGTGGCCATCAATCCCCCTGCTGGTACCAACCAAATTGGTGGTTCATTCCAGTTCCCATGATGCCTCATTCTTTTTGCAGGTTACATTTTTTGGTTGTTTAAAATTCTTTTTACCTCTTCAGTCAACAACTGAGTGCCAGCGAGGAATGGACTTCATCACAGTTTTTCTTGCTTGAGAATTTTGTTAAGAAAATTATTACCAGAAACTGGAAATATTTGATAGTAAATGAAGATTTGTTCTAGTCTTATATATATTACTGACAAAACTTGTATATCTTGAATGGTTCTGGTGTTCATTTTTAATCAAAATTGAAGTTTTACATAGATAATTTTTAAAATAAATTGTTTACATTAAAGACTATATGTATGTTTATGAAGTAAAACTCTAATTTTAAACCAAACATAATACTTGATAAGATTTCTCCATTTATTAACATGAAACTTTTCAACTCTTGAATTCTAAATTGAGTTTCTGTTTAGAATGATTTCTCTAAGTGTCTTATGTCGTTATTCGAACAGGTAGATTACTATAATTAATTTTATTTGCATGTAATTACTTTGATCATTCAAGTTGAATTATATTAACAGGTGGTTTATTCATATATCTATTTTTATCTTTTTAAACTAATTAAATTTTTTTTATATTGTACACTTGTTTTTTTCTCGTGTTTTTTCTTTATCACATCATATATTCTATAAATCTGTCAATTTTATTTGTCCTTTATATATTAAGTGTTTTTTATGTACATAAATCATTTTTTAAACTAAAAAACATTATAAGCATCTTATATAATTTTTTTACTGTAATTGTTTACCACTTTTAATTATATAACTTTATAATTTTATCTTTTTTAAACATTAAAATGTATTGTTTGAATGGTTAGTTTATTTAATTATTTGTCTAATTATACAAATTGATATTTTGTGTAATTATATATATATATATATATATATATATATATATTAATATTTTGATTTTTAGTTATATCTTTATAATAATTCTTCATGAAATACATTAACATTATACTAAATAAAAAGAAATATGAGTTGAAGTAATTAATTTAAGGCTTAATTACTATTTTAGTCCCATAATTTGTTTGTTTGATTCAAATTTGTATTTTTATTATTTTTTAGTTAAATTTAGTCTACCAATTATTTAAAAAAAATTCAATTTGATCCTGGCGGTAAGTTGACATTAGCATTGTATTCGTACATATCATGTGTCATTGTATGGTATTTTCAAATTTTTTTTTTCATTTTTTAAATTTAAAAAATAAAACTGCCATGTGCAAAAAAATTTAAACAAAATTAAAAAAAAATTCAAGTTAACATGTAACACAATCATAACGTAACATGTGACAGTTTAATGTTTTATAAAAAATTAATAAAAAATTTAAAATTTTATCAAAGATAACATATACGACGTTAACATTAACTTAACCATTAACTTAACCGTAAGAATCAATTTGAACATTTATAAAGAATTAAAAAACTAAATTAAATTACCAAATAGTAAAAGAAACAAAATAAACTAAACAAACAAATTAGAGAACCACACATAAATTAAACCTTAATTTAATATGTTAGGATCGAGGTATAAAAATTATGATGTGACATGGGAGATTAATATGCCCCAATATAATTAATTTTGATGACAAAATATTATTTGCGTTCCATTGATTTGATATGCGCATCATTCTTTCACCCCTTACATTTTCTACATGGATACCAAAAGTTTAATGCAATTCTAAAATTAATGATTTAAAAATGACATAGGGACAAGTTTTTTTCAAAATCACTTGGCAAATGGTCTCTCTTCAAATTATAGCAGAGTTCATCTCAGACTTAAATTTATTACCTTTAATCAATTCTAGAAATTATAAAATTGTATGAAACATTCCCTTAGCATTGTAAAACCTACAATATTATTAAACCAATTTGCCTTTTCTCTGTTTCAGCAGCCTTAAATTTGCTATTTTTTATTTCTACCAATCCTTATATAAAATCTGTCATATATCGATATTTTTTATAACAGAAATAAAAACTGTGATTCGTTGTGGGAGACAGTGTGGAAGGTGGAGGTTTACACACATACTGCATCATAGTGACTTAAGCAATAAGTACAGAAAATTGTTTTTTTTTTACCAAAATTAGACAAATTTATCGCAAATTACGAAATAAATAAGTCAAAAATTAATTATTGATCTTGAGTGTACGATACACAAGTTTTAACTCAAACTTGTATGCGGTACACACCATTTCGTGTAAAATTAAAAAAAAAACGAAAGATAATGATATTTTGTTTATTTATTTATTTATTTTTAATTTATTATTTTAATCAGATTTTAATTATGAATTTTGATTTTTTTTAGTAATATAATATGATAATTTAAAGAAAATTGAAATGATAAGTTAAAATTAGATAAGAGAAATGGATCAAAATAAAATTTTGTGATAAATTGATAACTAAGTATTAAGTATTTGTATTATGTATAGGAAGAGTGAGGATACGTTGAATACGTTAATTTCGAAGTTGTAAAGAATTATTATGATTTTTTTTATAGAAATTGTCAGAAATTATAATGATAATTAAAGTCGTTAGAGACTTTATTAGAACTTTTAATCATTGTCATAACTTCTTACAACTTTTCATTTACACGACTTAGTTCACAATTTCGTAATTAATGTTTTTTATAATTTACAATCAAAATTTGTTCAACCTATATAAAAAAACTCAAAATTTCATGGGTGTTTCACTTTATATGGTCACGCATATTTTCAATTCTAAGAGTAAAATATTTGTAAAAAAATGAATTTTTATATTAATTATCATTGTTCTATAAACCTTCATTTCTTGACTCCATTGTTTTTGTCTTATTCGCTCCCTCAAGCCACACACATCTTAAACATAAGAACAACATAAGAATCAAACACAATGTCAGAAGGAATTACTTTGGATGAAACTACCCACATTTTCAGATCAAAGTTACCAGACATTCCACTCCCCAACAACCTCCTCCTCCACAAATACTGCTTCCTTAAACTTCCCGAAGTCGCCAACCGCACATGCCTCATCGCCGCCGCCAGAACCTACACCTACGCCGACACTCACCGCGCCTCGCGGAAGGTGGCCGCCGGCATGTCGAAGCTGGGCATCCAGAAGGGCGACACCGTCATGATTCTCCTCCCCAACTCCCCGGAGTTCGTCTTCACCTTCATGGCGGTCTCCATGCTCGGCGCCGTCGCCACCACCGCCAACCCCTCCTACACCGCCGCCGAACTCGCCAAGCAACTGGCCGTCTCCAACGCCAAGCTCGTCGTCACGCTCTCCGCCCACGTCCACAAGCTCAACAACCAGCAAGCGCAGCACCGCTTCTTCAAGGTGGTAACCGTCGACGACCCACCGGAGAATTGCTCGGCTTTCCCGGAGGGCGACGAGAGCGAGGTTCCGGAGGTTGAGATATCAGTGGAGGACGCGGTGGCGCTGCCGTTTTCGTCGGGGACGACGGGGCTGGCGAAGGGGGTGATTCTGACGCACAAGAGTTTGGTAACCAGCGTGGCGCAACTGATAGAGGGAGAGAACCCGCACATGTACCTGAAAGAAGAGGACGTTGTGCTGTGCGTGCTTCCTCTGTTTCACGTGTTCGCCATGCACATCGTGATGATGTGTGGGATGAGAACGGGGAGCGCTATTTTGCTGATCGAGAAGTTTGAGATGAGGACGCTGCTGGAGGCGATTGAGAAACATAGGGTGACGGTGGCGATACTGGTGCCGCCGCTGGTGGTGGCGCTTACGAAGAACACGGCGGTGGAGAAGTACGATTTGAGTTCGATACGGTTGGTTATGTCGGGGGCTGCGCCGCTGGGGCTACAGGCGGAAGAGGCTCTGCGGAAGAGGTTGCCCAACGCCATTCTAGGACAAGTAACCTCTTCTTTCTTCTTCTTCATGTTCATGTTTTTCCCATGATTGTTTTATAAAGAAGGAATTTTAACAGAGAGATACAGCATCGATCGATCAGATTTGAGCCTAATCATAATCATATAAAGCATTCACACGCTATCGACTCAATGAGTTTTTAAATTTAGACTCACACTTTATTCCTAACATCTGCATTTTTTTTGAATCTTACAACTTTCTGTGTGAACGAAGGGATATGGAATGACAGAGAGTGGACCAGTGTTGACCATGTCTTTGGGTTTTGCAAAGTTTCCATTTCCAACCAAGTGTGGTTCGTGCGGAACTGTGGTGAGAAACGCTGAGATGAAGGTGATTCACCCTCTAACTTCCTTGTCTCTTCCCCGTAACGAGCATGGCGAGATTTGCGTGCGTGGCTCTCAGATCATGAAAGGGTATCTGAATGACGAGAAGGCCACTGCAGAAACCATTGATGCAGATGGTTGGCTTCATACAGGTGACATTGGCTACGTTGATGATGATGATGAGGTTTTCCTCGTTGATAGGGCCAAGGAACTCATCAAATTCAAAGCCTTCCAGGTACGTGCATTTTTTCTCGATGGAAAACGATACAATTTTCTCTTGCGTTCTTATTTTTTAAAGTTTTTATTTTTTTTCTTTTATTCTACCGTTAACAGGTGCCGCCGGCGGAACTTGAAGACCTCCTCAGGAGCCACCCTTCGATTGCAGATGCAGCTGTTGTTCCGTAAGTAGCCATGTCCATGGAGTTATTAGCACTGCAATTTCTATGCAATGTTCTGATTGGAAACAACAACCAAAATAACGTTGTAACAGGCAAAAAGACGATGCTGCCGGCGAAGTTCCGGTGGCTTTCGTTGTCGGCTTTGATCTTACAGAAGATGCTGTAAAGGATTTTGTAGCTAAACAGGTACAATTACACAGTAAAATTAATCATGGAATGTATTTGTAATCAAGGGAATGATGTTTGTTGTGAACAGGTAGTGTTTTACAAGAGAATACACAAAGTGTATTTTGTTGATGCAATTCCAAAGTCTCAGACGGGAAAGATATTAAGAAAAGAACTCAGAGCAAAGCTGGCGAAGATTATTGAGAGGAACTAACGACAACTATTTTGCCATTGTTTTCCTTAATTTCTTCTTCCTTTGTTGTTCTCTGTCAATGTGTTATGAAAAGGATGCATAATTTGTCTTTTGTGCACCTATATATTCCATAAAATAAAACCAGAGAGTCTTTAAAAAAAAGGAGCAGTATTTGTGTAACACATGATTGGATCAGGACATTAAAAAGTTCTTCAATTTATTTTTGCAACATTTCGATTGAATTGCACCTAAAAAAAGATTAAAAACGAGTTCAAAGTTCAAAGTTTTTCTCAGGCAATTTTGTACACCTACTTGAAATCTAGTCACGTTACAGAATTTTTTTACACTATCTTGTTTATTTATTATTTTGTTATGATTCAAAATTATTGACCTTATAGTAATTGTTTAAAAATGATATTTTAGTAATCCAGAGTTTGATATCACCTTCAATGTTCTTTTCCCCCCTTCACTGTCGATAAATTAACTTCATGTTCGGATTGGAGCTTACATCTATTTCTTGAAAAACTCAGTCTACCCTGCTGTGATCCAGGAAATGCTCTATTTAAACAATGTCTGAAAATTATCCCATTTGCCTGTTACTTTTAGTTTAACTGCAATATTCCATTCCCATATTTACTCCATGATTTGTCCCTTAATTCTAATTTTCAATATTATTTATAATGATTCTTTAATTATTAAAAATAAATCATGGAGATGTGGCCAAACGTGACATGATTATTATTAGTCTGAAATGGCAAAGGAAAAGATATAAAAACCAGTTAAATAAATAAAATAAAAAAACTTTGAAGCTACTTTTATATAAATAACCTATGTTTTTTTATTTCATCTTTTGTATATATAGAAATCAATGCTACATATCTTACAACATTTCCGTTAATTGTTTGATAAAACTTAATTTAATAATTTAAATATGATAAACTAGAATTTGGAATACCAAAATTTTCAAATCTGAAGATAGTTCAAAATTCAACGATGAAATTAGTATTGATAAAATCATTATAGCGATTAAATAACACATAAGATAATATTAAAAAAAATATAACATATGGTACTAAATATTTATATGATCTTTCATATTTAAAATAACAATAAAAGTTTAAATAAATTATTATTACTTAAATTAAAATCCCAATAATATTTATTAAAATTACAACCCTATATGCATAATAAAACGAAAACAAAATATTTTAGGTTAATTTTTATTTTTTAAGAAAAAAAAGTTAAAATGACATTATTAATTATTTTTCACTGACCCAATTTAAACCAGTTTCTTTTCTGCCTGGCCAGTACAATTTGGTTATAAAAACAGACAAAACCTCTTACAAGTTAAACTATGACAACTAGAGTCTAAAATTGGGAATACCAAAATCTCTTATAATCCCTACTTTATTAGGACCTCAAAGGCATTACAAGGCAACTTTAATACATTCACTATATTGCCTTGTGAAAAGGTAGTGTAATCAGGGCCCAAGAGCTTGCAAATTAAGAATTAAATAAAATAGATCGCTCAATGAAGCTGTACTGTACCTCGTATCTCACAATTACTTACTTAATTTAACAAGATTAACCCAACAAAACAGATAGTACATGAGCATCTTATTTAGCAAATTGTAACAAAGAAGTATATTTGTTACGCCATGATTTAGTCAGAAACATTGTAACCAAAAACAGGCAGAAATTCCATACATGCACACCAGAATACATGTAGAAAGCAATCTTAATGGTGATGATCCTGAACATAACGTAGGCCACAATATTTGCAAACAGCTGGCTCGGGCAAGTCCAGGCATATGAATTCAATCGGGTGTCCAAGTGCAGGATTGGTATCTGAAACCACGACAGCAATACCCAGATTATAATAATGTATGACCAGAAACTATACAAGGTTTGTATCTCCGCTAAATCTTGTGCATGATCTAAGAGAAGACAATTTTGAAGAAAAAGAACAAAAAGCCATACCTCCTTCACAGGCAACTATCCTGCCTTCAACCTTAATTGGAGGAACTTCATTAATAAGCTCCATCGGAGATTTCTTGCTTGTATCCTATTACAACAGTAGTAACAAACGTTATTAACTGACTGTAGTCAGTTAGCCACTGTCCTCTTTATTTAGATTACAGTAAATAACATTAATACTTCCCATCGTTTTGTGAATTGCACAACCTTCAAATTTTCTCTATCACTGCATTAATCCTTTAATTGTTTGAAATGTATTATACTTACTGACACCTCTTATACATTATATTAGTCCTCCTTAATTGTAAGAAAAACATTATATCATGTATCCCTAAAAGAGATTGTTGTAAATGTTAAAAACACAGGAATGTTTGTGCAATCTCAAAAAACCTTGAGAGATATTGGTGTTCGCATTATAGAACCACAAAACAAACAAAGTCATCCGAATAGGGGGTAGGCAATCAAAATTGTTAAACTGGTCCATATTGAAGCAGAATAGAAAAAATATCCAACAAATCACTTTCAATTCAGTTGGTTAACAATTAAACAATCCAATCTAATTATCCACCGTACATCAAATTTCAACCAGGTAGAGATATCTTCAGAGATGTAGAATCCAATTTTTTAACACCTGTCTTTATCTCGTTGTTAGAAATTTCTCAACTCAGTATATAATAGAATAAAAGCTGGGTCGTAGTATATCATTCAATGGAACAAATGCTTACTCTGTGTTCACCCTCAAAGCTCTACCACCGCCACATTAAACTGTGTTTGAATCCATTGTCACCTGGTTAAATTGTTTGACTGACACTATCACCATCGTTCAAACAAAACATGGATAACCAAACCAAAATAAACTGGAATCGTTCGTCTTCTAGCTGAAGTACTGAACCCAATTGTTTTTCCAGATACTTTCAATTTGGTTCTGTTTATTCATCAAAAACTGCACCATGATCACGCTCAGGGATAGATCTGATGGGTTAGTTAGTAATCATTCCCTAAACAAGAAAACCTACAATAATTCCCAGCCAACACTGTAGATCCCTTCCCTCAGGCTACTTCAAACGTTAATTCCCACTTTCTGCTGCTTCAAGTTTTCCTCCCTCAAAATGCAAATTTCTTCTGCACAATTTACCTAGCAAGCCTCTCGGAAGATTTTTCCATCCAAAGCAATTTACTACATTCCTTTATCACATCCCCCGCTCCAGGTGCACACTTGATCTAGCCATCCCTGATGTTTCTCTATATCTCTAATTCTATTCTATCAAGTTGTAAGATAAGCGTTGATACCGCACATAGAGGCTATTTCAAAACGGAACTAAATTGTACATATCCACAAATTTTTCATACACCATCAAATATCACAGCAAACCTAAAACAACAATGGAAGTAGAACGTAGAACGGAAACCACCACTAAAGGCTAAAGATGAACAATCCTGGCAAATGAAGGTGACCGTGGACATTTCACAAATTCCATGAAATAAATTATGTAACTAGCATCCAATAATAAAAACAAGTGATAAACCTAAATTGATTCCAGACTTAGTTTCATGAAACACGAGATGCTTTGTTCGGGATATGCGAGCAATAAGCGCGAGGTGATTTGCAACGACACAAAATGATATTTGGTTGTGATGGATGTACCTGCATCCACTTGGCGGTGTGGTTGCTGATTTGAGAAGCTACGAGGCTGAAACTTCTGGTGCTCGTGTTCCTCGATGACGAAACTCTCATGAGGTTCCTCAAAACACTCGACGCCATCTCCCAGAACCTAAATTCGATCCCACAACTCGATTATCAGATCAATGAATCACACAGGGAAATGACGGAATCGCAAATCGTATTCTATGTTCTTTCTGAATTGAAACCCGCACCCTCCGTACGCAAAACGACACAAGCCAGTCACAGAATGTTCATGAAGTGATCGGGCCGATTCGCACTATTCAAATGGGTTGGCCCATGTCTTGTTGGCCCATCAATAACAAAACATGGAGTGGTGATGGAGTGTTTGAGCCATTTCGTGTAACTGTGGGGACGTAATTAGTAATTGTGGGGTGCAAACGGTAATAGTCCATTTCATGAAACCCTACATAAATCAGAAAATTATAAAATGGGAGTGGATAGGGTGATTACATAAGGAATATATTGTTAGCATAAAATATTCGCATTATTAATAAATTAAAAACATTTTTTGGTATAGTGTTCTAACAAAATTCTTACTGCACCCTATCGTTCACAATAAATAATTTCAATTTTTTTTTCGGAGCCTCTTTTATTACGGAAAATATTTTCCGGAAAGAGTTTTGATGGGGGTGGATGAAGAAATGTGATATGGTGTAGGAAGCTGAATAATTCTAATCTTGTATAACTGAAATATATTATATTTGTTCACCATATGTCCATGATGTATGTTTGGCATAACCTAAACAAAATAATTAAGTCAACTGCTATTTTTCTTCAATGGTGGTGGAGCAGAATTAGTGAGCGGATAGTTGTAAAAAAAAAATGGAAACTATGAGCTTGTTGCCATTTTCTTAAAATATTTGCATCCTTGGCTTGCACGCCACATGTTTGTGAATATGTCAACGTATTGAGAGTACTTGTAAACAAAAAAGAGTATATCAATGAAAAGGTCAACTTAGTGACACCACTTGCTCTGTAGCAAATTTCACAGCATAAATACACTTCATACAAGTTTGGCATTGGATGTAAACTCTGACAATAGAGGAATGGATGCCCCCAAGGAGTAAGTGTTTCTGAATATGAATCACTTAAGAAAAACATTGCTGTAATATGATCAAACAAGATACATGAAATTTATTTCATTCAATATGATCAACCCCACTTCTGAAACAAGAGAACTTATGGGAAAAGATTCTTTCTGGTTTTTACATTTCATTCTGTGCTTGTAGTATATGACTCACAGTTCTGATTTATCCCTTTTTGCAGTGATCAAAATGTTGTAACCATAGATGTCCATGCTGCTAAAAATCTGCTAAATTCATCAGATTATCGTTATCTGGATGTGAGGTGGCAAAACGTTTAAATTTCTCCAGTTTCCTTCTGTATTTTGAATTATTTGAGAACTAACCGATGTTCTTTCTTTTGCCCCTAAAATAGGTCAGTTGAGGAATTCAATAAAAGCCATGTTGAGAATGCTTATAATGTCCCCTACATGTTCATCACAGAAGCAGGTAAAATGAGTTTAAAAGGGCACCCTAAAAGTATCGAAATCTGGGGTGGTTACCTCATCAAATATGAGCTGCAAATATTTTATGATTCACAATTTTTCTTATATGCAAATGAACAGGACGGGTGAAAAATCCAGAATTTGTTGAGCAGGTGGCAGCAATATGCAAGAATGAGGATCATTTAATTGTGGTAAGAAACATATAGCCTTTAAGTTTCTAAATACCGAACAACAAAATCCAAAGTTTCTGAAGGCTGATTTGTGATAATGGATGACAAATTTAGGCTTGCAATAGTGGAGGAAGATCACTCCGAGCCAGCGTTGATTTACTTGATTCGGTAAGTTGGTTAAATATACTATTTAGTCTTTAAATTTAGCCATAAAATTAGAATTTATTCGTATCTTAAATTTGAATATAATTTGTTCCTCAAATCTTAAAAATGAATAGATGTAATTTTTCTGACTTAATTGTCTGAATATTTTTTTACCTGTTAACTGACTCTTTAAAGTGACTTGTGTTTGAATTGTTTATACTATATAACATATTTCAACTCAAATATCAGTTTGGTTAGAATAATAAAAAAGGATGACGTTCTTGAATCTAAAAGACTACATCCATTTATTTTTTAATTTTAAAGATCAAAATATATCAAAATTTAAAACAAAATCAATTTTAATTTATGTCAAGTTTGGATGATAAAAACATGTTTAACCCTTTAAAATATAATCACTCTAATCTTCCAGTGGTTGCTTATTAATCTGTGGTAAAGGAATATTATAAACAGCACGTGACATATGATGCTATAAACGCAGGGATTTAAACATGTTGTGAATATGGGAGGAGGCTACTCTGCATGGGTTGATGCTGGATTTGCTGGGGACAAGCCACCAGAAGAGCTCAAAACTAGTTGTAAGATTCGTCGTTAAAGAGTTCTATTATCCCAATGTTTTTATGATTTAAATAAGGAAACTTTGAAACCATTTGTAACTTTCTCTGTGTGATAACACGTACTTTCAGTTTCTTTCATTATTTTTACTTTGCCAGAAAAGTGTACATGTTTTCGATTAAAGATGTGGATCAAACATTATTGTTACTCAGGAAGTCTAGATGATCCAGCTATGTGAAAATAAATTAGTAATTTTTAAGTGCTTTAGAAAAATTCTAAAAGTATTAAGCAAGAGATACTATGTTAATCATATAATCAATCCTATTTTTCACGTAACATATTATACATATTAAAAATCATAAATAATTTTTAAATAAAAATATAAATTAATTCTCAGTCTGAATATTATACTTTGAATGACAGATTAAAAAAAAATTACAAAAAATAACTATTAGGTACATAGTACTAGAACTAATTACATATTCATTCCATGCCGTATTACATGAATAACATATACATTTTAAATTTTAAAATGAAACTTTCACTTTGAACATTAAATACAATGTATTAGTAGTTTAAATTATTTCAAACATAACTACTAAATAACCAGAAGATTTTTAAATAACAGTTTTTTTCAATAAATAATTTATATTTTCACTAGATATGTCTCATATGTGCTGAGACACTATAATATTATTATTTTGAAAAGTCATAATAGAAACTATTTTTCTTCTCAACTTTTTCAATTTCAGACTTATTTTCTCCACAAATATCTATACAATTTGAACTTGATTTCCTTCGTCAAGAACATATCCAAACCCACACTAAGCACACGTGACTGCATGCATCAATTACTTTGACGTGAGTGCATATTTGACGCAGAAACAAACACGTGTTGATATCTTGACTGTGTATAGTGACACTTAATGAGTACCAATTCCATTTCGATCCTCAAAAAAGTCAAAATTATATGCACCAAGTAAACCTTATCAAAGACAATCAGTTCACCGTGTTAAATTTTTCCCCAAAATAAATCATATTCAAGTGTTTTATGTCTCATGTGATCGACACCAAAGAAACCTCACTTGGTTAATGTGTTGGTAAACACAATTTGAATATAATCATTATGTATACAAGAGCATTCATTGCTCTTAATCAGTACATGTCTTTTTCCTGATGATATAACCTCAAAAAGTCGTTATCCAAACATATCAAGAGACTTTTTCATTACATATATAGTAGCACTAGTAAATGGAAAACAAAACACCTAATTAATGCCTATCAAGATAGAGATGGACATGTTATTGTAACATGGGCTTCTATAAACAAAAATTCCTTTCTATCCAGGAAGATGCTTCAGTGCGACCAACGTCAATAATTCCTCAAGAATCAGGGTAAAACTTTCGCATTCCCAGTAAGTAATACATTTCAATAAATTTTTCGGAGATGAATTTAGAACTACTGATCCTAAAACTGCCACAACACCACTAACTGGCATGGATAAGATTCTAGACGCACTCAATTAACTATAAATCAATTTTTCTGTTAATCGTCTTCTACAGGAATAATGAACGTAAGACGCAAAATTTCCATCAAAGTTATTTTGAATTAGCAAGAGGGCCCAGGCAAATGCTACAAAACAAACAATAGCATTGGTCCAGATACCAAATAAGCAGGAAACCTGTACACTATAAAACAGAAAATTAAAAAATTAATCCTATGCTGTTAGGTTCCGTTCCATGATCTATGGACTGTCAAAACCAATTTATGAGACGGGAAAATTACAGTGAAAATATGTCGGAAACAAAAAAAAGTTAAGGTAGTCAATGATGGATGATGAGCAAAGAGGGTGCCAAAGTCTACCGCTAACAATAAAGAACACATACCGATCTGCTTCTAACCTACAGAATGATTTGGCTGTACTGCTGAATAACTATTATGACGGTCTACCGACTGAAGCCAATTTCTCTACAAAATATACAACCATGCTTACATAAGACAACATAATATGATAAACTTACAGATCAATGCTCTTGCTTAACCCTTGCCTTTAATATGCCAGGGAGAGGAGGTGAGGTTGGAGGCCTATTTGACACTTTTAGATTTGTAGAAGGAGTCTGTGGTTGGCACAAGCCTGACATGCTAGAACCTTCACCTCCAGCGGTAAAATTGTGCGTCATATTATCTTGCTGTGGTCTCTCACAAAATTTCATTGCCTTGAGAACATAATTGTCGTCATGCAACTCAAAAGGTGTACTACAGAGAGAAGAAAAGACAAATAGTTAGGGCAGATACACTTCCCAACGCGGGACAAAAACTGTGCAACCACAACCACTTCCCAACTTCTCTGCCAGAACGTTCTCGTACTGGCCACGGTGTTTCACTGTTTAACCTAAATAGGATGCACTAGTTTGACCGTCTTGACTTTATGATATTACTAACACTGTAAACATCATTCGGAAAGAATGCCAGGTGAAGCAAGAGTAGCTTTCTTACCTATTGAAATCAAAATGAACAAGCTGCATATCTTCTGATATTTCCACTTCTACAGTTGCATGAGGACGTGTCTGCAGTTTTAAAAGACCAGAAATATGAGATTGATTAATTAAGTTGCAAAACCAATTAAGAGTCAAATCACAGTAGGGTGTGTAGATTCTTCATTAAAATTATTGAGTTAGCTATCTGATTAAGGTGAACTTACCAATAAAAGCCTTCAGTAGATATAAAGGCAGACTGAGTTAGGTGAACATAGCAATACGAGTTGATAATGTTCCTCTACCATATAGTTTATACAGAATTTACATTTAGTTGACAAATTTAAACGTACACTCACAGAGAAAGTGAAAACATATTTCTAGCGAATTTATTATGATGCTTAATAGGTAACTAACCACCATATTTATAACATTGTTCCGTTAGCAGAAAATATAGTTCGAAACTAAGATATTTAGAAAGATGAGGCATGTTGCAGATAAATAAGTTGAAAGGGGATATTTTATTGCGTGAATTGAGAGGGAATTAGTGTTGTTGTGGGAATGAACAGGCCTCTCGAATGTCCAGGGAATTTTGTACTCTTTTTCTGTTTAATAGAAGCTTTGCAATCTATAATTCTGGGCCAATTTCTACTAACTATCAAAGATACAGTGAGTAATGGTTTCATAATTAAAATAATATTCAAGGTAAACTTGAGCAGCATTCTCTATCAGAAACAAAAACATGAGATAATGGGGTGATGATATACCTGTACCAGAATAAAAGGCAAAGATACACCTCCACTGGGAGGATTTCCTGAGCTATACAACTGCTCATTTCGTTGAATAAGGTTCTGAAGACCTACGAACTTGACATAACAATACAAGTAATTAGCAAACAGGAACTAAACAGAAACATATGTAATTTGTTAGGGTATTCAAAAGTCCAATTTCAAAGGGTGAGAACCAAGTCCACAAATTCATTCCAATGTTAAATTTATAGAGAGGGCGGGACTCACTTGCTCCTCAAGCTCCTGCAGATAGGCTGTTTTCTTTTCAATTCTATTCCTTAGCGCAAGACGCTCTGTCTGTTGGAATCAAGTACATTTACATCTCACAACATCACTGCAGGAAAAGCATAAGCCAAATTGAGCAAACTAAACATCTCCAGACTGTGGACAAACCTTTATTTCTTCAATATCATTCACACTAGTACGAGGAAGTCCCTTCCATTGGATTTCCTTTTTATCCTTAGAAATAATGTCCATCGCCATGAGAACGTTCAGAGCATCATAGACTCTTCGACGGATGTTTTTCTCATCATATTGTTGCTGACAAATGTTCATCCCCAAAAGTAAGTCCACAACATTCATTTTAAATCTTCAATTTGTGAACTGCATATAACATTGAAATTGTTTATATGATGGAGAGAAAACCTGATCAGGGGTTAATTCACTATTGATTGGATCAGAAAATTCAGCAACAAGCTCATCCGCAACCTACAATAATAAAATAATCAAATCAAACTCGAGATAGAAGGACACAAATTCTATTCTATGATACTGAAACCAAAGCAAGCTATCAATTCAAATGTGGCAAAAATTGAGTTAAAGTAACCACCTAACCTCATTGTAAGTTGTTCTACCCCTGTTTTCTACCTTCTCACACACTGGAGACATGAAACAATAAATGAGAAGCAAAGCCAGAACAAAATTATCATCACTACCTACAAAAAATAATGTCTACCTACTAAGCACAGAACATTCAATTCCAAACACTATTATTACAAATTTCACATTCAACAAATTACCTTTCAGAAATTAAACAGATGAAAATTACCTTTCATGCTAAATTGTCGGAGACCTCTCCCACTCTTATCAGGTCCAACTGCTCGTTGGCCTCTCTTCTTCTTCTTGCCACTGCGGTGAGAATCAAATTGAATTTTGAGATAATAGAAATGAAATTCACAAAACTAAAACTAAACAGCATTGTGCATGACACAGAGAATATAACAGAATAGAGAGCACATACGCAAGAGAGGCTTGTGATCCAGCATCATCAGCGTGTAAGTCGAGATGGTTCAATTTGAGGAGTGTGTTGTCGGCGGGAGGTGGCAAACTGTTGGTGGAGGCGGATTGGCCAGAAGCGGTGGTGGTGGTGGCGGTGGCGCAACCGAGCACCTCGTCGTCGTCTTCATCTGCCATACGGAGCGAGACGAGGCCTAGGGCACGCGAAATGTGGAAACAAAAATTTGGAATCTACAACACAAATTGGATTGGCGAGGGAATGGAACAGATCTGAGTGACAACACCTAGTTTGTTTCTTCACTCACTTCACGCAACAACAAACCACACGTAAAGCTGTTTCGCTCCAAAATTAATTTCTCGCACCTATGCTCCCCCAACTGTGTGTCCGCCCAAAAACACGGCATTTTCTGAATTTTTCAGTTTCGTTATAAGATTTTTTTTTTCTAGAATTATTCTTCAATTCTATTTAAACAAAATCATGGTAATTTTTTTTGTTTCTTTTAATGTTTTTAAATATATATATATATATATATATATATATATATATATATTAAGGAGGAATACATTGATGAGCATATAAATGAAAATATAAATTTAATTTATTTAGCTATTTTAGTTCAATTATGACACTTGTACAATTTATATAGATATAAACGATTTTAGAAATAAAATTTTTTGGTAGATTTTAATTAAGGTAAAAAAGATAATTTTAAGTCTTTCATTATAATAATCGGTATAAAAATGTTAATTTTTATGTTAATTATGGTCATGGTTGACTTTTTTATTTATGTATTTAAATTGGAAACTAATATAACATTACTATACATAAATCATTTTCTCATATTCATATTTTACGTAAACAACTAATGTAGAATGTAATATGTTTTCTTAATACTTTGTTTGTATTGATACTAATTAAAACTTTTAATAAAATGAACTCAAGTTATAAGACTATACGGATTTATGACTTGAACAAAATAATTATAATAATTAAATTTTCTATTTTAACTTAAATTATGTAATATAAAAAATAAATTTCAAATTTTTAAATTTAAGTATCATTATTAGTTTTATAATAAATGTGGTGTAATGGTCTCATTGTATTTTTTTTTAATTATTTATATAAGTCGAATATTTAATTAAATTAAATATGCATTTAAGTCAATGATATATTTTAAATGTAAATACTAAACTTAAATATGAAGTGTAGTTTTTATTTTATAACATAATGACAATTAATTGTTAATTGGGAGTGAGATCCACTTTGATGCATTGTATATATAAGAACTAGTTATACAAATATCATCATCACAAGATAGCAAAATTCAAAAGTAATGCAATGGAATATTGTGTAACTTTGTTGAACCATGAACCTAACAACTAAATGAAAAGTTTATTATAAAAGATAAATTTTAAATTATTTTCAAACACATTTGATATTAAAATATAGAATTAACTTGCACCTGTATTCATATAATTAGACTTATAGTTGGTGCATGATATTTTAAGTGGAGGGTATATATATATATATATATATACATATATATATATATATATATATATATATATATGATAAAGTCATTATTATTGTGTGTATCGTTGATTTTTGACAAAAATAAGGTACATTATACTTAGTACTAAATTTAACAATAATTAAGCTAGCATGACATTTTTTAATTATTTCAAAATATAACTGTATTGACGGAAGATGATGCGTTTATTTTATTAGTAATAATAAATACTTGAAATTAAAATAAATATGTTAGCTATTAAAAGTATTTGAAATAATTAAATATATCATGGTTATTTTGTTCACAATGTATTTGTATTTTTTATGAGATCACCCCCTAAAATGTTTATTTACATCACGGGCATTTATGATGAATAAGTGATCTCATTTAACTAAAATATGTGTTTATAAATTAAAAGACAATGGACAGGGTTATGGATACAGCAATTAATTATTTTTTTTCTTTTGGTTCTAAATTTAGATTCCATTAACTGATTTGAAGAAGCATTTTCATCCTGCTATCTTCATTTCCACTTATCTTGCTATAATATTGGTAATGTTTGTGTCATCCTTCCTTACAACATTTTTAATAATTTGTTATTTTTATTTAGGGTTAAATATGTTTTTGTCCTTTAACTTTTATAGTAAATTTTAGAATTAGTCAATTTCAAAATTTTGAACCAATTTAGTCTTTCATCTTTTGAAATATGTGACTTTAGTCCTTTTAATCAAATTTTATTAAGTTTATTTGACATTTTAAACGCATTTTATAACAGTATTTGACTTAACATTCAAGTACAAATGTGTCAAACAGTATAAATAATTTAAATACAATTCTAAATTAAAAGTTAATGGACAATGACGAAGCTTGATTGGAGCAAGGGTGGGCCATGGCCCCCCTTAATTTTTTAATTTTGTTTATATTATATATATAAATTTTTTAAATTTTTTTTAAAATTTTTAAATTATATGTAATATATAGTGAAATAGAAGTTTAATTTAGTATTTTTTATTTATTTTAAATATAACATTTAATATTAATAAATAATAAAATATAGAATGAAATGTAATAAAGAATAAAAATAGTTATTAACAATTTTTTTATTTTTTTATTGTATTTTTAAGTTTTTCACAACTTATTATGATCTCACACTCTCACATCTTTTGTTTTTATTTTGAAAAAAAAAACAGTTAAATACAAATTTGTTATTTTTGCTTTCATTTCTCATTTGTTTTTTTTTTCATTCGTGAAGAAAAAAAAGGTAAATTTTTGATATCACTTGATAATGAAATATTTGTTTAATAGTTAACATTATTTTTTACCATACGAGTCTTATATTCATATTTTTATGATTATGAGAGAAAAAAATGATTGTTCTATGTGTTTTTTTATAACTATCTTTTATTTGGAACTTGGTTGTCATTAATTTTTTCTTTTAGTGACTCTTAATTTTTCATTTTCTAATTAAATTATGATAAATTATTTTTTAATCTTAAACTTAAAAAAGAAATAGATATATTGATGAAGAATAAAAGAATGAATTTATTTGTTAAAAGTGATAAAAAGAAAGTTATTTGTGGCGATGAAAATAATTTAAATTCAATATTTTATCTTAACGTATCATGAATCATGATACAAATGATCATATTGTTTAATTAGAGGAACATGTTTTATATTAATTATTTGGAACGTTTTTATATTTACATTGAAAAATAAATAGTTGACAATTTTAGTTTTAATTAAATTATTGATGAGTTCAAAAATCTGAAAGAACGAAGGACAATCCTTTGCATATGTGTGATTTTTTTTGTATGTATAATTATAATAAATTATTTATTCATTTTTATTTTTATTATATTAGTGACACTAATTAAATATATAAATTTTGAATTTTGAATATATTATATTGGCTTCCCCAAAATTATTGGTCAAGATCCGCCACTGTTAATGGATGAAAACATATTTAACCCTAAAACTTAAGTTTATACTTAAATTGTCAAACACAAAAATTGAAACAGGTTATGAGATTTTGGTGTGGGTTCACTCTCTGAGTTCCCAGACAGTGTTAGATCCGCAGGACACTAATTATTATTAAAGTGTAATAAATCCATGTCATGGTCACCAAAGAACAGTTAACTCTGGCAACTGAATTAGAGAAAAAAAAAAAACACTTTAGTGTATAGTGTTTTAAAGTAACAATTATTTTTGTGAATATGGCATCATATAATCTTCTGAATGTAACACTTTGATTAACAGAAGAATTGCGGTGGAGCCTGTGCCCCCTCAAATCAACATATACATGGCTCCACCACTGTTTCCGTATTAGTTATTGCGGAATACTAATTAACCAAATTTCATGTTATATCTCTCTTCACTGTTCATTATAGTTAATGGTAACTGGTAACGGTTCTTTCTCCACTTTTAGCATGGTAAAGTTAAAAAGTGAAAACAGAATGCTTTCCTTGACGAGGGAATCAATTTTGGTTCTCTTTTAACAGGTGCAGTATCAGCTTAATCAGAGTCATTAATATTTTACGGACACGGATACAGACACGACATAAACACAAAGATATAGCTAAATTAACAAAATATAGAACACGGAACATATTGTGTATATACATGTTAGTTTGAAATTGTCAATTAACATATTGTCAATTAACATAAAAATGAATCTAATCTATTTATCTAATATCCAAAAAGTGAAAAGTAATGATGATATAAAATTTGTTCCCTATTTTAATCATCAAAATCAAGTCAAAAACAAAAAGATATCTTTCAAATCAGATATAATATGTCTTATAAGTATCATACAAGTGTCAAAGTCTGATACATGTCGGACAAAGGACATGTCATTTATGAGACGTGTCGAAACATCACATATTCAATAGTCTCACATCGTTTAGAAGTCGAGACTTAAACCTAGATTTCTAAACAATGTGGTGATACTGAATTCTTTTGGATATAATAACATATCTCTCTAGTTACCATTCTATGATGAAATAGAAAAATGGTATTATAATAGAAGAGATGAGAGGGAAATGCCTTTGTTTTTGATTTAAAAAGAGAAGATGGATGAAAATTGAAAGAAGGTAATGAGTGGGTGATGGAATTATGTTGATGTCAAAGTGAGGGTGCCTCCTACCATCATATGACAACGTCTTTTTCTCCTTCCAAAAGTCCAACTAAAAACAGCTTCTGTCCCCTTCATGTTTCCATTCTTATGACCAACTGTGCCATTTCTTCAACAAAGCGCTTCACTGCAAATTTGACCCAAGTACTTCTCTGTATGTGTGTGACCCTATTAAATATATATAATACAGGGGGAAGACATAATTGAACAATAAGAATACATGAATAAATATGAAAAATAAAGTATATATTAATGTCTTAGTAGCCATCATTTACGGGTTACAGCACTTAGAAAATCGAAACATATTTAATACCAATAATGCATAAACTCAGTGCACACTACATGGGGATTAAACATGAAACTGTTCTAAGGTCTACGATCTCCAGTATTTCCACAATTTGCTGTTCTTGTCATAAATTTATAGTATCTCCGTATTTTTCTCTTTGCATGTATTTTAAAAATTTAAGTACAAGTTTAAATTTCATGCCGAATAAAATAGTAAAGTTAAATTATATGTAAAGATGATAAAAAGAGTTGAATATTATTCTTACTACGTTCAATAATCTCACATAATGTATTTATCGAGATCTAAAACGATTTAAATACATTTACTCTTTTTATTATCTAAAATGTTTTATTAATCTTAGACTTAAAACGGTTTAAATATTTGTATTTTTTTATTATTTTCTAAGATACTCTTTAAAGACAAAATCAGAGACCATGGATACTGGTTGATAGCAATATCAAATAATCATCAAATGTTTGAAGAGGAAATGAGTGAGTAGTAAATTTTGCGTTGTGTGTGTGAACTTTTTTCATTTATGAGCTGGGTCCAGACTTGTTATGAGACAATAGGTGTAGATTGTGTTACTTTATATACTAAAAATGAGGGGCTAAGTAACCAAAATAGTTGTGAAAATAGACCACTTTGACTGAAGTTTGAATATTGTTGTCCTCATCTCTGAAGACCACAACTTGATTGGTTCAATTTTCCCACACAGCTTGATTTACGAGACTTTGGTGGTGTTTTTTTTTTTAACCCTCTGAAGTGAAAAAGTATGCATAGAGTGCGATGTATAGAGATAGTTCTCTGGAACTTCAATGATAAGACCTATTATTTTGTCTACTTAAGCTCCATGTTGTGTCCATAGCATTGGACCCAAATGGAGATTGTGTTACTGTTACATATTATAATTGCGTAAGCGTTTTGGATTTTTCTTGCAGAGTAACGATGGAAGAATGAAGAGTTGTGTGAAGGAGAGAAAAAAAAAGGAAAATTGTAATATCACCTCCATCTTTCTTTTTTTTTTTCGTGGTTTAATGTAAGATATAGAATTCTTTAAAAAATAATAATAATAATACATTAATCTATAATTATTCTAATTCACTTCAGAAAATAAATAATATAAGTAAAAATATGAGAATCATAATTACAGCTGTCTAAATAGGTAACATGGTCCAACCAGGCTCGATTCATCACAGGTTGATTACTTAGTGAGTCGATCCAATCCGACTCATTTATTAGCGAGCTAACAAAATTCGAACCCTACTGACCACGGGTTGGTGGGTTAAACAGGTTGACTCACAGGTTTACTTAATTAAAAAATATAATTTTTTATTTTTTTTCAGTCAAAAACAAATTCTATTTCTAATTAAAATTTAAATAAACTTTAATACAATCCAAATACAAACCAAGATCACAAAAATACAAATTATATACGTGTTGGCTACAAAAAATAACCTAATATGATCCAAATGCAAAATCCAACTTAATAAAAAATACTTGTGTAACTCTTCACCAACCGGCTCACCACAGGTTCAACCCGGATGAGTCGGGATTTAGATGAGCCGGGTCAAAAATCAATTCGTATCAAAATTTGTAAAAAATTTCAACCCAACTCGATCATAATCCATGGTGAGCCAGATTGACTCGCGGATTCCAACTCATTTTTACAATTATAATCGAAATATTATTGTAAAAAAAGAAAAAAATAGATCTGCCATAAGGAGTATTGGAAGGGAGCATCAGAGAGAAAAATGATAAAGCCATATATGGGTGCATGCGTAGTGATAGTGTGTCTTATTTGGCGGCTTTGATTTGTTTGAGATGCATGAATTTGCACTGCTTAAACAAAAACAATAGCTAAGATCGACTTGTCAATTCCTTCACTACTATCTATCATTTTCTATCACCTATGCTATATCATGTTGTTGTTACCATCCACACAAACCCTTTTTATGTTTTTTCTTTTTTTACTTGTTTTTCTAAAATTTATATATGATAATTAAATTGCTTTTAAGTTAAAAAAAATTGAATATAGAATTATTAAAACGTGGATCTCAGTAAAACTTGAAAAAAAAAATCTCAAAAATTATATAGCATTCAAACCAACTTCAAGTAAAACAAGAGTTTATAAGAAGACTTGTAAATTGGTTTTCGTCCCCTTTTAAAGATAATTAAATAAAAATTAAATATAATTTTAATCTCTAAAATTATAAAATAAAATTAAAATTCGTTAATTATCTTAAATTTTGATATATTTTTTACTCAAAAATTAAAAGTTAATAAATAAGTTTTTTTAACTAAATTTTGTCAAATATATTTTATGTACGTGATTTTAGATATTTTAATTGAAATTTGTTATATTATTTAAAAGATTCGAATATCAACTTAAAACATCTTTGGATATATAAAAAAATTAGCATGCAGTTGAATTAAGACTATGTTTTTTAATTTTTAAAAAATTTGATAATTAAATTGTATTAAAATTTTGGAGGAGATCGAATTTTAATTTTACATCAAAATTAAAAATAAATTTAATCCAAAAATAATATTGATATATATTAACCAAAATACATTAATTTCACAAGTTATTATAATCATATGTATTAATAATTTAAGTTAAAAGAACAATACATTAATTTATCAACTAATTTAATTATCTTAGAAGTTATCAACATATTATCTCAAACGAAATTCGTCTTGGAAACCCCGTTTTACATACAATAATAATGTTTCAACTTCAAATTTGTTATTCATTTTGAAAATTAATTTTAAAAGACTAAAAGAATTGAATGTAGAAAAAATATTTAGATTATTCTTAACCTTTAAATCCTAATTAATGTTCAAAGTCACTTATGTTCTAAAATTTTGTTTTCGAAAATGTGATAAAAATATTTATTTTGAAAATAAAGTATAGAAAATTGGAAAATGAAACCTTTTTGGCAGGAATTAAAGGTATAAAATAATTTGAAGGGCTTAGGGGGAAAAAGGTGTGGATAATTAAGGGTGGGCCTAGTAGGTTTTAAAGATAAGCAAAGAATGGCTGCCTTTGATTTCTTGTCTAATCATCCAACCATTGACTCAGACAGAGACGTTTAATTTTGTCCGCTTAAGTTTCCAAAATGAATAACAAATTTGAAGAGTGATTAATCAAACACCTCCAAAATGCGGATTTGTAAACCCTAAGAGAGATTAAGAGAGAAGAAAACGGTGATTAAGTGAGATTAATTAAAAGGATTTGAAGTTGATTAGAACAGGGAGTTGACTGGATGATGACGTGGGATGAGTGGAATACACGGAGAATGAGATGAGATGAGATGAGATGAAAGTGAGAGATAATGAATGAAAAATCCCGTCAAAATATCCTGCACCGCTGCTTTTCCATTCCGTTTCGCCATTTTTCCACTTCCGTTGGTCCAAAACACCTGGGCCCCACTTTTCCTAATACTACCCTCTAACCTTGTGGACCCCTCCAACCGCCCTCACAATTAACACCCCACACTCTATTTCTACCAATTTTATTTTCCTTTTTTTATTAATTTAAAAAGGTTTATGAATTTTTTAATTAACTTATTTTAAAATTTTAAATTAATTTAGTCTTTCATGATTTAAAATACGTTAATTTAGTCATTTTAATCAAATTTTGTTATATTTATTTGATATTTGGTACGTATTTCAGGATTGAATTTGAGTTGTTTATACGGTTTGATACATTTTTGTTATGCTGTTAAGTCAAATATTATTATGAAACACGATTCAAAATGTTTTGTACGTATTTTAAAATTGTATTTGAGTTGTTTATATTGTTTGATACATTTTTGCTATGTTGTTAAATTAAATCCTATTATGAAACGTGCTTGAAAATGTTTCGCACGTATTTCATGATTGTATTTGAATTGTTTATATTATTTGATATATTTTGACTCTATTGTTCAATCAAATAGTATTATGAAACGCATTTGAAATGTCAAATAAATTTAACAAAATTTGATTAAAATAACTAAATTCACATATTTCAAAAGATAAAAGACTAAATTGTACAAATTTTTTGAAATAAACTACTTTTAAAATTCATATAAAAAAATATATTTAATCGATTTTAAAAAATTGAAATTTTTAACAATATACTTAAAATGCAGGGAGTCACAGAAAGGCTTCTATTAAATTTAATATTTCATTTACTAAATCAACAAATTGAATGAACAGTACTATAATTTTTTGCAGTGCTGCCACATAATTTTGCTGCTGTAAGCTGACATGTGTACAGTGTCGTGGCAGCTGGACCTACTAATGTTGGAGTGTGATACTATTTTTTTTTCAGAAAATAAAATCATTTTTCGTATTTATTTACACTTTTTTCTACTAAATTATAAAAATGCTATAAAAAAGATAAAAAATTGAATAGAACTATGTGTCTGTCAACTACTATTTATACTATTATATGTACTTAATATTATTAATTATTATGAAACGTTAAAATTATTTATAGCTATACATCTAATTTTATGCATTCTCCTTTTCTGAAACAAACGAAGTGTGAAACTGTATTTTGTTTCGATAAGACGTAAAAGTCTGTTATTTCCATACATTTCGAATGTAAAACAACAATAAGACAACATTTAACAACATACGAAATATGGACTAAACTACAAATTGAGTAAAATTTGTAAAAATAATACTTTTGTAGACAATAATCACATTCAACACGTCCTTTTAGAAAATTAAATCAAACATTGCCTTATTTACGAAAACTAAGTGTATTTAACCTACAAATAATAATTATTTTTACATATATATATATATATATATATATATAGTAAACTATTATCCTTTACAGTAATTATTTCAGAAGACACGTAAAATGGATTTTGATTAATTGAAAATCAGTTAAAATGTGAAATACGTGTATGTATAAAATCTAAGTCGCGAAATAATAGTAATGATATTTAAAGAAGGTTTAATGGTGTTAATTTTTAAAAGAAAACGTTAGAAAAAAAAAACGTGTAAATATACGAATTCGCAGATTACTTAAAAAATTGAATGTGACATTAAATATGCATAGAACTTTGTTTTGGCCTTGTGTGGGTTACGGAGTTTGTCAGTGATCCGATTGAATTGTATGCATAATAATGCATTGCATGTGGTGAAGAGGGAATCGATTGGATAACTAGAAATGAAGTCACATGCAGGATCACGTGAGTTTCCATAAAAAAAAAATAGTACTCCGCGAAGCAAATGAGGAAATATTAAAATGACTGTAATAATGATTTCTTTAATTTTCCAAATTAGCACTAGAATTCGAAACCTTACAGTATTAGATTCGAATAAATCGAAAAAATTTCGATTTGGTAAGGTTCAAAAGCAGAAAAGAGGTTACTTAAGTTGAATGAAGTGAGAGAATTGACAAAAGTAATTGAGAAAGTGGTAGATATAACGTTGGAGAAAAAAAGGTACGAAGAGTAGTTAACTCGGATAAATAAAATAAATAAATAATATATATATATATAATAATATTAATATTAATAATAAAATGAAAAATGAAAGTGGGACCATGGGGATGGCGTCTTTTTGAAATGGCTTTAATCAGGTTGTCGTTCTAGGTTGCCTTGCTTCTTCGCTCTCTCTCTCTCTCTCTCTCTCTCTCTCTCTTTCATCTCTCTCTCTCTCTCTCATCGCTTCAACGGTTCAATCAATCAAGCCTCACTCACTAACACACCCACTCACTCACTCACCCCTTTACCTTTTTTCTTTGCTTGAGTTCACACTTCCTACTGCACCAAACCCAACCCAGTTACCACTGAATCGGATCCTCCCAAATATTTATATTATTGTATACATAGGTAGGCTTCTACTACTCCCACCCCTACTTCACACTACTTCACTCTCACTCTCTTTTTTCTCTCACTCTCAAACCTTGATTCCAGTAAATGAAATGCTGTGATGTGATTTGCAGAGTAGAAGAGGGAATGGCTTACATGTGTGCAGACAGTGGAAACCTCATGGCCATTGCGCAGCAAGTCATCAAGCAGAAGCAGCAGCAAGAACAGCAGCAACAAAAACAGCACCAGCAGCACCACCACCAACACCATCACCACCACCACCATCATCATCACCAACACCATCTCAACCCTCTCTCCCTACATCCAATTCCATGGAACAACACCCCCACTCTCGGTTACCCTCTCCATCCCACCGACTTCCCCGACCCCTTCCAACCCGATCCACCATTCCATTTCCCGGACACGCAATCCGCACCCGCACCGGCCCCCTTCCGCTTCTCCGATTTCGACTCCGACGACTGGATGGACTCTCTCATCGCCGCCGCCGACACTCCCTCCTGGCACACCAATGCCGATTTCCCCTTCCCCTCCGATCTCAACCGCCTCATCTTCCCCACCTCCGACACTGCCACCGCCACCGCCGCCACCTCGCTCCCGCTCCAGCCAACCCCTCCCCCGCCGCCGCAGGAGCCCCTCGACGCCGGCGTCTCCTCCGAATCCGACTCCGCTCACCCGCTCCTCAAAGCCCTAACAGAGTGCGCCTCGCTCGTGGAGAGCGAACCGGATCAGGCCGCGGAATCGTTGGCCCGGCTGAGAAAATCTGTATCCCAGCACGGAAACCCCACTCAGCGAGTGGGCTTCTACTTCTGCGAAGCCCTCTCCCGTAAAATATGGGCCGAGAAAGAGAAGGGAGAGCCCAAAAGCGCGACCACAACCACCTCAGAGGAGTTAACGCTGTCTTACAAGGCCCTCAACGACGCATGCCCTTACTCCAAGTTCGCACACTTAACTGCTAACCAAGCCATCTTGGAAGCCACCGAAGACGCCTCCAACATCCACATCCTGGACTTCGGCATCGTCCAAGGGATTCAGTGGGCCGCGCTCTTGCAGGCTTTCGCCACTCGCTCTTCCGGAAAGCCCAATAAGATCAAAATCTCTGGAATTCCCGCCATCGCTCTTGGGGCCTCGCCCGGCCCATCTCTCTCCGCCACCGGCAACCGCCTCTCCGAGTTCGCCAAACTCCTCGACCTGAACTTCGAGTTCACGCCTATTCTCACTCCCATTCACGACCTCGACCGCAACAGCTTTTGCATTGACCCTGACGAGGCCCTCGCCGTGAACTTCATGCTCCAGTTGTACAACCTCCTTGACGAGCCTCCCACCGCCGTGGACACCGCCCTCCGGTTGGCGAAATCTCTCAACCCCAAAATCGTCACCCTCGGCGAGTACGAGGCGAGCCTGACACGTGTCGGCTTTGTGAACCGCTTCAAGACCGCGTTCAGGTACTTCTCCGCTGTGTTCGAATCGCTGGACCCTAACTTGTCCGCGGACTCGCCGGAGAGGTTTCAGGTGGAGAGTCTTCTCCTGGGGCGGCGAATCGACGCGGTGATTGGGCCTGGGCCGGTGAGGGAGAGTATGGAGGATAGGGAGCAGTGGAGGGTTCTGATGGAGCGTGCTGGGTTTGAGTCTGTGAGTCTGAGTCATTATGCAGTTAGTCAGGCGAAGATACTTCTCTGGAATTACGGTTACAGCTCTTTGTTTTCGCTGCTTGAATCCACGCCGCCGGGCTTCTTGTCTCTCGCTTGGAAAGATGTTCCTCTCTTGACTCTCTCCTCGTGGCGCTAATGCTTCTTCTTCTTCCTCTCAAATCACGAAATGGGAACCCTTTCCACCTGGTCCTTTTTTCTCTGGTGTGGAACCGCTAATTATTAATTATTTGTCTATATATGCCATGGAGGATCCCTCTGCACTGCTACCTTCTTCAGTTGCCTCCACTGCTGCACATTTTCAATCTCAGCTCGCAGACGCGGCGAGATTTCTGCCATTTTGGAGGATTGCCACTTTTAGCAGTTTGGTCCTCTGCTAGTTCCACACCCCTTACTTCTTTCGTTTTCAATTGATTTTTTTTTTTCGTTTTAGTAGCTTTTTTTTTTTTATCTGGCAATGGTGTTATTAGCTTGACTAGGCAAACAGTGACAATGGGAATAGGAAGTTATGGGATGGAGAATTCTTTCTTTCTCATTGCTTCTGGTCATTGTGACTCTGTAAATTGGATTTTGTTGTATGGGTTTAAATTGGTCTGAATATCAAAGGATTTTTATCTTTACTTTACCTCCTCATCTCTACACAGGTGTTATAAATCATTTCGTTCAGAAGTTGTAAATCTGCAATCTGCTTGTACCTTGTATATGCAAGATGGATTCATTTTCGTCCAATGTAATTTCCTGGAAAAAATATTGTTATCTGGGACTTAGTGGGTGTTATTGTTGAGGAAAATGTCTGAGTATTTTACTCGAGGAGAGATTACTTTTAACTATTTGCGTGTGACTGATTGGTGAGGGAAAACCCAAGGAGGTGCTGCATGGAAATTGGTGCGTGATGACTGACGACATGACGCACTCTTTTTGCTCTGGCAACCTATTATTCATGCACAGTCAACCGTGAAAAAATGGATTACTTCACTTTCCAACTTACTATTTTGTGGGGAGAAGCGTTAACTTGCTCGGGGAGGAAGCCATCTGATCTGGATAAAGGTTGTTTCTTTTTGTGTTTTTTACGAAAGTTTAGACAGCGTGGCTTTGTTGGTAGTGGTGGTGATGTTTCTCAAATCTATGGGCCATATGGGTGGCTTTGTTGTGTGTCTCTTTCGTGCTGCAATGAAGCTCCTTGTGTTCCTGGCACGGCAGAGACGGGGAAGATGAATCAGCCTCTTTATGAGTCCAGAGCGTGACAAGGGAGACTGCCACTGCTGTTTCTGGAGTTGAGTGATTGCGACAAGTCAAGGTCGTGACTTGTGAATAAGACGTTCTCTTATTGAACTTGATTTGGCAAAGGGTCCCATAAACGTAGACTACACTTTGTGAGGCTGGGTATGCGTCCTATTCCCCACTTTATATGGTTCTTCATAACTCACCCAGTACCTTACCTTCCCTCATCTACAACGCCATGCCCCACATCCCAAAAAATGAAACCCAAGTGTTTCCGTAACTGAAAACTGTCATCCAACATGCTTCATTGTTTTTTTCTTCATTATCGTTATTTTATTTTCTTGCAGGGAGGAACACATTGGTAATTAGTTCGGATGGCCATCTGTGAAAGGATTTTTTGTTAATCAACACCTAAGATTTAGTTTTTAGGTTTCCAGGTCTCACAAATACATCACTGGCAACCGAATCAGAACGTGGGTATGAAAGGAAAACCGTAAGAATAGAGGAAAATAAGCATTTCGTTGTTCAGTCAAATGAAAAAGGAAACTAGCTCTTCTAAAAGAAAAAAGCTTTTGAAGTTTACTCGTATTCGCAGCTCTTTAATCTACTGAAGTAATCCAAAGATAGAAACGCGTTCATTTATGCACTTCAGTGACTGTTCTGAGCTTTAATGACTTCTTTTCATCGATTTTTAGAAAGGCACCAGAACCCAAAATGTGGTTTTTAGTTTGCAGTTCTATTTCTAGGCTTCAACCTCTGGTTTCATATTAATCGAAGATGTTATTTTTGGTGGACACTTCATATGAGATGCATGCGAGACACAACTAAGTTTTTTAGGTTGTTGTATCTTTAAATTTTGAACTCTGTTGCATTTGGCTTATCTGATCAACATAGTTTGCAACTACTGCATATACCACTAGCAGTTTGCTTCATCAAAATATCCATGTTTTCATTACCTCTTTCGTTAAGCTTATGTTTACACCACTGTGACCCGCACATGGGCTAAACTAAGGTTCTACATGTAATAGCTTTCAGGTTTGCGAAAAGCATGCCAACTGATACATTTGGTGTCATAGTAAAATCTCTATTTCAGTGATTTGGTGATACAATGAAAGATAGGGTTCTGGAAGGAGCTGGTGGACAACTTGATAGGATCACATTTTTTTTTCTCTAGTGTTAAATGCCATAACAGCTCCTGGTCCCATGAAGTTGTGGCCCATTGACTTCTCCATTGGGGGGAATCTCTAAATAACTTGTGTCAAAGAGGAAATTGTATTTAAGTAGTATTGGATCCATTTCTTTGTGATGCAACCAGTTGCTATCTTTATGACAGTTATCTCTGATTGGTTGAGGTGTCTTGCAGTTGCACTCTGTTACTGTTAAGCACTCTAATTAATTCTCTAACTTATAATATCTGGTTTTTGTGCTGTCTGCTATGTGTTTGATTAATTTCGTGTTATCTTGTTCGTGTGATAATAATAATAATAATTCAGATTGATTAATTTCGTGTTATCTTGTTCGTGTGATAATAATAATAATAATAATTCAGATTGTGAAACTCGATAAGAAGAAAGAACTCTTATGATTATCTCGATTTTCGTAATTTTGTCACCGTACACACCAATACTTAAACTGCTTTGAAGATTGATGCTGAGATACCAAAGTTTTGCTGACTTCTTGGAGAGCCGAAGTGACAGTGGCCATCGTTTTCACCAAACGGTCATCTCATTAACTCATACTCTCTTGCCCTTTTCTTGTTGTGTTGTGCATTCGTTAAGAATGGAGCTATCATTGTCCATATGAACATCACTTCCTCTCAAGGTTTGACAAAATAGAAAGCTTCATAATTTACTAATACACAATAGTCAAAAACTTAATAACTTGAGCACTTATGAATTGGAGATATAATCATAATTGAATATAGTTAACAATACATTTAGTTGGTATCTCAACAATTTGAATATATATGATATCGCTAATGGGTTACAAGAGTAATTGCAGTAGTTATTCAATTATTTTACTGAATATTAATATATTTTATATTTTATAACCTATGACTTGAGCCTCGTCATTTTTATCAAAAGTTCAATGATTAAATATATGAGGATTCAACTTTGACTTTCTGGGAACCCACTCTTTCCACTTCAGAACAGTAAGGCTGCTTTCCGATAAGAATATCTTGTATTTTTCTGACCAATTTCTTTGTAGTTTTAGGATAGGAAGTTTCTAAGAAACTCAGGTTTTTGTTTCATCCCATTATGTCACCTCTACCTCTTGTTCCTCTTGTTAATGATATAAGCAATTCAATTATTAGCTAGGAATTTTCTCCCAGTCCCAATCCTGGATTAGTGGATTAGTTATTGTTCCTTATTACATATTCCACTTATTTTCATCACGTGGTATATGCATTTTTTTATTCGAATTGTTAGTGTATATACCCAATAATAAAATATTAAAAGGAGAATGACTAATAAGTATATTGCAAGCATTTTTTTTTTTCAAATTTAGTATTTCGATATATTGAACCAAAACGAAAGAAAGGATAATGAATGAGTTTGGAGATTTTAAGAACATGAAACTGTAGGATTGGGAGACGAATTACTCTAATAATTTGATGAATGTCTCCTATTCTCACTTGTTTGAATCTGCTGCACTCTATGATAATGTGTAGTTACAAACTGAAATTAATGACTGGTTTAATCACATAATGTGTAATTACAGATGTATTAAAGAAAAGTTGCAGAGTACCAAAAACATATATGTATATATTGAGATAATAAGGTGACTGATTAGAGGCATTTGGCTTCTATCTCCTCCAGTGTAAGCCCCTTTGTTTCTGGTACAATAAGGTATATGAATGCAAGAGATGCCACAGCTATTACACAAAAGATGTAGAACAAGATTCCTGCTCCCAGTAATTCCTGTGAAGAAAACAAAGTTTCAGACAGGCATTTTATTGAAGTCAATGGGTTCACTGAATAGCAATTTCAAGATGATGTTTCATCACACAGCCTAATCAACCAAAATAGACAGAGAGGAAAAGAAAGAAAATTCACAACACATTCAATTTCAATTAACAAACAAGGTCAATGCCATTTATATCACATGCTTGTGTATGACAGTGAGATAAGATTTTTGTGAAATATGGCCATCATATGATGATGCTGATGATGACACATTTAAAATATGTATATGAGTTTATGGTCTCCTTTTGAAGTTGTTCATCACCTTCAATGGTGAAAAAGCAAATGTGACAAGGGCATTTGCACCAAAATTGACGAGTACTGCTATACCAAGTCCTCGTCCTCTTAGGCGTAAGGGGAAAATCTCTGCTATCATGAGCCAACCAATTGGACCAAAGGAAATCTGAAAATAGACAATGGAGAACCCTTATGAGAAAAAAAAAATCATATATTCCATGTACTCTCAGCAAGACTATAGTATATATGATCTAAAGAAAGATATAAAGAAGAAGCATATTCACCTGGTAACAGCCTACATACAACAGCAGACCAACTACAGCAATAACTGGTGAGTTATCCAAGAAAACGTAGTATGAACCCAGAAGGAATAAAGATATCACCTGTGATAAAGATAAAAATATGACTTCTTAAATTTTTAAACAGGATCCTTAATTGAAGTTTTCATGTCATAATTAGCACTAATTAGTAGACTGGCCTAAGCATGAAGTGTTCTTTTATCAGGAAATTACTACCAAAACCATCCTCCAGAATCAAAGAAACAAGAAGGAACTTACTATTCCTGAAACTCCTCCTAGAAGTAAAGGCCTCCTTCCAAGTTTATCAACAACTACAACTGCGACACCGGTCATAATCAACTAGAACACAAACAAATGGTCATAAATTTGGCAAAATGAAAAAGAAAAACAAGTAGTGCTTTTGTTTCAACACAAATGTGCAATCACTAACATGAGGAAATGAGATCTACCTTAAAAGCTCCAAGGAGAATAGAGACTCGGGTTGCATCAGATGCTCCGGAAAATCCTGCACTCTACAGAATGGATTGGATTATAATGTTATTTTACTGATACAAAACAATGGATTATATTATATCCATTTGCAATAATTTTCCTTGACTAAAATCAATATAATACCTGAAAGATTGATGCAGCATAGTAGAGCACACTTGGTTGCCCTGTGATCTGCATAATTTGCAGACAGTAGTGTGAATATACTAAAATGAAAGCATCTGGGGTGATTTTTACTAGTTTATATGAGTGATTGAAGTACCTGCTGAAACAAGACCAATCCTGCACCAATCCAAAGGGCTTTCAAGCATTTTCCTTGGAATATTTCTCCGAAGGTAACTTCCTTTTCTTCACCTAGATAAGAAAGTTCTGCAAGAATCTCATCAACTTGGCGATGAGCTGAATCACCACTAGCCTGGCCTCGAAGCTGGCACAAACTACGAATTGCTATGTCTTTCGAATTCTGAACATCCCCTTTTCCCTGAATAGCACGCAAAAGTAACCATCTAGGAGAAACTGGTAGCCACCACATTCCAAGTCCCATGATGATTGCTATAGGACTACTAACTCCATACATATACCGCCACCCAGATACAGTAACTACAAACAAGCTTCCAATTCCATATCCTGCCTGCAAAATGATATGTAATCACTTTTTGTAATACCAGGATATTCAGAACTGAAAGTAATTTGATAGAATATCATATCTGATAAGGTTATAAAATAGTAGAAGGAAATATTCAAAATGTTGTATTCACTTATTCTGCTCATAGACCACACGAGAAAATTTAAAGTCCTATAAAAGAGTTCAAGAACTGAAGAACTTACCACCATCCCAAGTACTATAAAAAACTCTTTCAGAGATATTAGTTGTCCACGTATTGGTGTTGGAGCTGTCTCTGCAATGTACATTGGAGCAGCATGCATTGCCTAAAATACATGAAATTGAAATAATGTATCTTGCTCAAGAGTTGATAAGTTATAGACAAAATATACAACACTATTTGGTAGAAAAAAGAGCATGAAAACATGGTAAGATGTAGTATTTGGGAGAAAAAGAGTATACCAGTCCAATTCCAGTGCCAAATATAAGTCTCCCAAGCACCAACACAGGAAAATCAGGAGCGAATGCTGTTACAAGAGCTCCAATAAAATACAGTAATGCAGCTAAAATGAGTTCCCTTCTTCTTCCTAAAAATAAAAATTTTCAAGTCAGTTTCACCAGGAAGGAAATAGCACATATGAAAACCAACAAAAGGAGAAATTACCTAAGAAGTCAGCAACATTGAAGGCCAACACTGAGCCAATTAAGGCGCCATATAATGATCCACTAGTCTGCAAAAGATAGCAAGTGCCATTGCCCCAGCTTATTTTCAAGATCAATATATAATCACAATAGTGCACAAATGTGTCAAATCAGAAGAATGACAACAGGAAAAAGAAGCCATGACCAATGAAAGAAAGCAGAATAACCAATTAAACTTACCAGTAGACCAATTTCAACGGAGGACAAGTTGTACCAAGATATTCCACTTAGCGTCGATGACTGCAAGGTATACAAAAGAAACAGAAAATTTACAACTGAATAGCAGATTCTGAGGAAAATTTACAGAGATATTTACCCCCACATGAATATTATAAAAATGTTGAGCCAGTACCTAAATTATGGAAGAAGGGTATACCTGAATGGATATGGTTGCAGAAGAAGTGGCACCAATATCATAGCCAAATAGTAGGCCACCAAGAGCTGGGAAGAGAAACCTGAGAATGTTTAAAACGCCCTTTAGGTGAGACTACAAGCAAACATGGTAAACATCACACCCACTTACAGAAATGACAGTTCTCTATATAAAACTACTAAGAGTTAAACAAATTATAGTCCTTGACATGAGTTAGTCCAACCTAAAAGCAGAGCTTTATGTAGTTTTCTAGTGTAATGGTTTTTTCTTTTTACCATAAAACAACACTTGATGGTAGATTTCCTAAGCAATGCATAAAATGAGTCCAGATTTTCTACTGATTTTTTTGGTGTTGTCCTTTACTGAGCATTAAAAATACACTGTGTTGTTATTTTAAATATCTTTTTAATATATTTTAAAACGTCAAAATTAATGGTAATCGGTGTATTATGAAGACAAAGTAGAGGAATAACACAAAAAAATCAAACAGAGAATCTAAATTCGCATAAAATTAACAAAGAAGGGATGAAAAGCTAAAACTCACGGAAGAATTGCAGCAGAGACAGAATAGCTCTCGGAGTCATGAACCCCAACAAGCAAAGGCTCCCTCGCACTCGCAACCTCACCAGACGAATTTCCTTCCTGGTGAAAATCAAAGCATTTTAAGTATTGAGAAAGGGAAAATAAACACCAAAAGCTATAACCGAATTGGTTTAATTGCCATTAAAACAACACACGGAATAGCACTGATTGCAACCATTCAACCTACTCTTGTTTCGAGTTAATTTTCTACACTGCAAAACAATCCCTTTGAAGAAACAAGTAATCGATAGCAAGATGCACATAATTCTCAATTTTCATTGAAAAAAACATATTTGATAGGCAATCAAACACAAGCAAAAAAAAGGAAAAGTGGTGAATTCAATTTTATTGTTTCTATCGACGCTCTCTCAACAAAATATTCAGCCAAACAAAGAACAACGGAAAACAGTAGTGAAACTGCTTCAGAATACAGAACTAGCATTCAAAGACCAGACAAATCGTATAACGTATGAACTAATCGAAATTAAAGGTAGAATTCAGAACATGTCAAAACCCCAAATGAAGCAGTTGAAGTTGTTTTCTTTGAACTCAAATTTCTTTGAGCTCATTTTGAGTTGACCAAGTACAAATATTTTATTCACACCCACTGAAACCGGGATTGTTTCACAACCGACAGCCTTTCAGAATTTCAACAGTTTCCTTCCTCACCAAAATATTTTTTTCTCAGAAACCAAACCAAGTGAACATTCACATACTACAATATATATAAATACATATACATATACATATATATATACATATATATATATATATATATATATGCATACAATTCAAATCCATGGAAGATGGTGAATTCCCAAAGAAGAAAAAACGAAAAAGGGATAACGGAAAACCTTTGCGAAAGAGGGTTGTTCAGGATCGGATGCCATTGGTTTGGTTGTGTTCACAATAGTCGTTGAAGAAGGAAAGTGAAGAAAATATATTATAATATATGAAGAAAGAAACTGTGTAGATGATGTTTTTTGAAGACACTTGAATAGAATATGAATAAACCTCAACCCTCAATCCACGTGGTGCTGCTTTTGTACTATGTTATCAATTTTGTATACTGCATTTATCCATACACACATACACCAAAAAAGTTATCTTGTTCTATGCTTATTTAGAGTTCTTTCTCTGTGTGTATGTATGTATTTGTGTATCCATGAAACTAAATTAGATAGGTTTGAATCTTTTTCAATGATTAAATACAATGATGCTATTTGTCTCATGACACTCACTATTCTCAAAAGCCATGTGTACACTAATTTGATTTATTTTGTTATTAATACACGGTTATAAAACTGGCTACGTTTATCCATTGATTTAGAAAGTTGTGGAATTCTACGGTTCATTTAATACTCATAATTCATAAACCGACAACCAGGCAAGTCTGTCTGTCCATGGTCCATGGATTTATCACAGTAAAATCGTATGATCAGAAAAACAATATATATATATATAGTCTGTCTGTCCATGGTCCATGATTGTTAATGGATTTATTACATGATCAGAAAAAAAAGAGAAAAGAAATAAATATATATATATATATATATATATATATATATATATATATATATATATATATATTCTAGCTTT